>ERZ836760.191-NODE-191-length-98834-cov-290.678221_pt1 | contig 98834 bp, 118 predicted proteins | sample MGYA00519941_ERZ836760 | MGnify/ENA primary metagenome ERZ836760 (study PRJEB31850, sample SAMEA3708807) | human gut metagenome | biome: human gut; feature: human-associated habitat; material: faeces | place: China | collected 2014 ... | reverse complement strand
AAATGACAAGACAAGAGTTTGATAAACTCGCAAAACAAAATAATTGGGAAGTCTACACTCAAAGACAGGTATATCAATTTTCTCAAGATATATTGAAGAGTGTCGATCCTATTGAACGTGAACATGGTGCAATCGATTATGTATCATTGAATCGTGTTACAGTAGTAAATGATGATTTGACGAAGTCAGTAGTATATTGGCGTGAACAACAAGTTGAATGGGATAAAGCTGAAGATGGCACTTTAATGAAAGCACGTTCAGGTGTTTACAAAGATACTCCAGCTAATCGAAAGAAGGGTATCGTTGGACAACGTTATGGTGGCAAGAAAGAAGAGATGCCAGAAGAGAAGAAAGAAAAATATGGATCTGAATCGACTAAAGAAGCTATAGGTCGTGCTAAAAAGGATGCAAAACTTTCTGATGGAGAATTAGAAGCAAAAGTGGCTAAGTTCCGCGAAAGAGGTCCAAAAACTGAAGAAGAATGGAGTCTTGCACGTGAATATCGTGATCGAAAAGCATCTAAAGATAATAAGAAGAAGACTAAAACCGATTTTCAAACCGACGCTCCTCCTATGTCTGAAAGATTAGCGAAGAGAGGTTTTAAAGAAGGAGTTCACGTCAATTATAATGGCAATAGTTACACTATCAAATCAATTAAGTCTTCAAAAGATAAGAGTAAGACAACAGTTGCTCTCATTTCTGATACCGATGAAGCTCCTAATAAAAAGGTTGATGCTAAGAAATTCATAGGGATCGCTAAGGTTGTAGATATTGAGAAAGAGAATGAGAAAGACCCTAATTACGAAGAAAGTAAGGATGTCAACAATACATTAAAGGATTACAAGATGAAACGTGGTGATATGTTTGAACTTCACGGTCATAAGTATAGGGTCCTAGGAGAAAAAACTGATGAGTTAGGTATTAATCGTGCGATTGTTGAATATCCTGGATTTCAAGGGAAACTACAGACCCATGAGATAATGATTACTTCACTGAAACATGCAAAGAAAATTGACGATAAAGATTTTAATTAAAAATTAATAAAATGAGACTTTATAGATTTATAGATACAAATAAGAAAATTGACGCAACTATCGTTACAGACGGTAGTTGCGATCAAAAACGAGTGTTTATCACAGAAATGCGTGGTATCGTACCTGCAGGTGGTTTGGCTGTTAATGAAGATGAACAAGCTGGTAGTGATGCACTTCTTGCACTTGGTTTTAATTGGCATGTAGGTCACGCTGTTATGCACGAAGAGTTGGTAGCTTTTGCAGAAAATAATGGTTTGACTTTGGAGATCAATCCTCAAGGTTTAAATGAACTAGTTGCAGTGAATGCTGAGTGGAATGGTGATGATGAATGTGTTTTGAAAATCACGACAACACTTCCTACTGTTAAGGATGTAAACATTCACTTCCCTAATTCAGTTAATTTGAATGAATCAGTTGGTCGTTATGGAGTGATTCGTGGTGATCGTAAAGATTTAGCCGCTTCATTAAATAAAAAAGAATCTACTTTGACATTCTCATTAGAAGATCTTGGTTTAGATGCAAAAGAAGATCTTAATATTGTAGTTACTGCTGAAAGTGGTATTCAGAAATTTGAGGTTACAGCAGAAATGGCTTAATTATGTTAAGACTTTTATTCAAGACAAATGAAGAAGAGCCAAAACAGTTGACTGTTATTACTGATGGTATTGACAGTCAACTGAATGTCTTTGTGACAGAAAATACTGTAGGTGATATCGATTATTTTGAATCACTAGGAATAGTGATTGAACCTGGTAGAATCTACAATATTGGATCGTTCAAAGAATGGGCTATGAACAATGCTCTTCAGCTTATTTCTTATCCAGAAGGGTTAAACGACGAAGCTCAAGTATTGGTAGATGTAGTAGAAGAATGGAAATACTTCCTTATTCCACAAAAAGAAACATTGGAATTTCCAAAGGAAGGTGATAGTATAGAAGCAGTTGTTACTTCTTATAAACAACTTTATGTAAATGGTAAGCCACAAGGGAATCAAACTGCATTAAGTGTTAAATTTCAAACAGAAGCACCTTTTACAGTTAGTGAAGGTGGAACAGTTACTATAAACGAAAATCCTTCTGATACCGTTAGAAACGGTAATTTAACAATTACTCAAGATGAAAGTGGTAAAATTTTAAATGTTGTTCTTTCTCAAGAGGCTTCTGTCATTACATATAATTATATACTTACAACTAATCCTTCTAGTTTGTCATTTATCAATACTGGTGAAACAAAATCGATAAATGTAACGTCAACTAAACAGAAGGTTATCAATGGTACTCCATCAGGAGAAACTATTAAAGCCCTTGTGACAGTAGAATTAGCAGGTGTTGGTTTTAGTTACGAAGAGACTGATAATGGTTACGATATTACTGTTACAGAAAATCCTGGTGAAACACAAAGAACAGGTACTTTGACGATCAATCAAACTGATGAAGGTGGTGAAAGTGTTAGTGTAAATTTAACTCAAGCTGCATCTGTCGTCACTTATGATTATACATTGACAGCCACTCCTACATCACTTTCTTTTGCTAACACTGGTGAGACTAAATCTTTTTCAGTGGTTTCAACAAAACAAAAGAAACTAAATGGTAATGTTAGCGGTTCTGCAGTTGATGTAGCGTTTTCTTTTGAAGTAGCTGGTTCTGGTTTTTCAAAGAGTACAGGTAATAATGTTGTAGCAACAGAAAATACGACTGAATCTGAAAGAACAGGTGTAGTTACGATTACTCAATCTGAAAGTGACGAAGTTGATACGATTAATTTGTCACAAGCCGCAGCAACAGTAACTTATGATTACACTTTAACAACAGATCCTACGTCTTTAAGTTTTGTAGCAGCAGGAGAGACAAAAGTTTTTGGTGTCACTTCTAACAAACAGAAGAAAGTAAATGGTAAAAATTCTGGATCACCGATAGCAGTAGATTATACAACTGTTGTTAGTGGTGAAGGTTTTACAAAAGGTTCTTCTGAATATTCAGTAATAGCAGCAGCCAATACAGGTGCTGAAAGAACAGGTCAAGCTGTTGTTACGGCAAATGAAGGTGGAAAGACAGCTACTGTCACTTTAACTCAATTAGGGGTATAATAATTTTATCTATGAGTAGAAAAAGAAGCAATAACAAATCACAAAGGCCAGACTTAATAAAGAGTCTGGCCTCTCTCTCATTTGAAGAGATCGAAGCGTTGAACAAGACTGTACCAACATTGTTACAATCTAAACTTCAACAAATGGTATCTTCAAATGATGTTGAAGCGATCATGAAAGCAAACCTTTATCTTGATGCAAACTCAAGACAAAACAGTGAGATGAAGGCTGTCTTTTTCGACCCAAATGAGGCTAATCAAACTGGCCAAGGTTTCAAAGATCCTAGATATTACGGTTCTTTATCCTTTGAAACACTTCGAAGGATGGGAGATATCTTCATTATTCGAAGTGTTGTTAATACTCGCGTTGAACAAGTCCAAAATTTTCTACATTTTAGTCTTGATGAACAAAAAGAGGGGTTTACGATACGAAAGAAGAAAAGTCGTTTTGAAGATAAAACAACTGAACCTACAAAAGAAGAACAGAGGAAAATCGAGTATATCATTGATTTCTTAGAAAAAGGTGGTATCAATGAAAAATGGGACAAATTTGATACATTTCAAGATTTTGGGAGAAAGATTGTTTTCGACACTCTTACATTGGATCAATTAGCCTTTGAAATTGTTAGAGATAGAAGCTGGAATTTAAATAAGTTTCGAGCTGTAGACGCATCTTTAATACGACTATTAGACAGTGCTGATCCTAAAATGAGAGAAGAGTGGGAGAAATATCGTTTTAAAGGTTATCTACCTAGGTATTGTATGGTATTCAATGATATGATCCTACAGAATCCAACAACTAAAGAACATGTGATTTTTTATCCTTGGGAGTTGGGTTATGGTATTCGAAATAAGAGCACTAATATTTATAAGAACGGTTATGGTACCTCTGAATTAGAAACTCTTGTAGAGATTATTACCTGGATATTATGGGGTATGCAGTATAATGGTAATTTCTTTTCAAAAGGATCTCAACCAAAGGGTTTTATCAATGTGAAAAACAATAATATTGATAATACGACTTTAAATGAGTTTCGACAGGCTTGGACACAAACGATGCGTGGTGTTTCAAATTCTCACAGAGTTCCAATTATCAATGGAATTGATCTGGAATGGATTGATCTACAAAAGAATAACCGGGATATGGAGTTCAATGATTGGTTGAAATTCCTACTTATCATTACATGTTCGGTTTATCGTATTGATCCAACTGAGTTAGGTTTTCAATTCAAAGACCAAGCTCAAATCTTTGGACAAGATGGTCAAAGGGAAAGATTGAACCATAGTCGAGATAAAGGGTTAAAACCATTGTTAATTTTCTTACAGAATATCATTAACCATTATCTTATTGACGAAATTGATTCTGATTTTGAATTTGCTTTCACTGGTATTGAAATAGAAGATGAGGAAAAGCAAGTTGAACTTGATAAGAAAAAACTTGAAGGTGGTATGGTATCAATGGAAGATATTTTTAAAAAATATTCTGGTCGTGATTTTGATCCTGAAACCGATACGATTCTAAATCCAGTATATCAAACTGCAGCTCAAGCAAAGCAGCAACAAGCAATGTACGGTGGTGAAGGTATGAATGAAGAGGTCGACAATCAAACAGTAGATGAAGAAGGAGAAGAAGAAAATCCTTTGGATTTCGAAGATGAAAATTATGAGAAGGCAATGGTTTCAAATCCAATCCTTGGTAGTGCTATGAAGTATATCAAAGAAAATTGGGGAGCTGGAAAATGAATCTCAGATATGTAAAAGGTTTGAAAGTAGAGAAGATGTCTGGAGTCAGTAATATCCAACATCATGTTAAAGATCCTATGGATTATCCTAAGGTTCAAGGTGGTTACGAAGGATTGGCACAAGTCATTTTCTCTACTCAAATGGATAATTTATTAATAGATTTAACTAAAGAAATGGTTAAACTCAAATCAAAGTTATGATTTTTACACCAGACGACATACAGAGATTGTTTACGATTGTAGATTATCGTCTAGCTAGGACTATCGCTGATATCTTAGGAAAAGAATTTCTAACTGACAACGATAAGAAAGTACTCGATGAATTTCATTTTGATTGGAAAGATCTAAAATTGATCCCTCCTTATTGGCAAGCATATTTATTTGGTAGGTTATCTGCTGTTTTAACGCCAAAACAATTACAAACCTTAAACTATACAGATATAAAACAATACACAGCTAGAAAACAATACAAACAACCTTCTAAAAGAGAATTGTATGAATATCAAGCTGCAGCTACAAGAAGTTATTCTTATATCAAAGGAATGGGAGAAAGGGTAAAGAAAACCCTTTCGAATTCTGTTTCAGAGCAAGAGATAAAAAATCTTGTTGAAAATCGTCGGATAGAAGAACTCTCAACAATCAAAAGAGAGCATGAATTAGGTGTTTTAGAAAAAAGATCAGTCCAAGGTATCGTAAGTAATATCGGTAATCAGTTGAAAGATTGGAATCGAGATTGGGGACGGATAGTCGAAACTGAGTTCCAAAACATTTATGAATTGGGGAATGCTCAAATGATAATCAATCAACATGGATTAGATGCAAGAGTATACAAAGAAGTTTATCCAGGAGCTTGTAGATATTGCCTAAATCTCTATACTACAGCAGGTGCAGGTTCAAAACCTAGAATCTTCAAATTATCAGAACTTATTCAAAATGGTGATAATATTGGTAGGAAGAGCAAGGATTGGAAACCTGTCATTGGAACAGTTCATCCATTTTGTTATGATGATAAAACAGAGGTTTTGACAAATGAAGGTTTTAAATTTTTTAAAGATCTTAACAAGACAGAATCTTTCCTGTCTATTAACTTAGAGACAGGTGATGCTGAATATGTAAAGGCAGTGAATTGGATCGATCAAGAGTATAAAGGGGATATGATTCTTAGAAAGCATAAGAGTTTTTCTCTCATGACTACTCCTAATCATAATCATGTCATTTCAAAGAGAAATGGTCCTTGGAAATTAATTCCTGAAGGATCTATTAACAAATGGAGTAATAAATTTTTAAGAACTATTCCGAATTGGAGTGGGGAATCTATCACTTCAATTCGATTTGGGAATCGGTCGTACGATAGTAAATTATTTTATCAGTTTTTAGGGTATTTTTTATCAGAAGGATCTACGATTGAGTATGACACAAGAAGAATACATATTTCTCAAAGTGAGAATAAATATCTTCAAAAAATCTTTGATTGTTGTGTAGAATTATTTCCACAAGCGAATAAATGTTCGAATTATATAGAGATTCGTTGTAGAAAAGGTATTGAAGATGATTTGTGGGAATATATGTGTCAATTCGGACACTCACATGAAAAATTTATACCATCTGAAGTGAAAGAAGCTGATAAAGAAGGTATCGAGATTTTTTTAGATGCTTTTAGAGAAGGTGATGGATCGATTCACAAAGGACGTAATTGGGATGGTTATCAATGTAAAGACAATAGGGTGTTTTCAACTTCTAGTCCTAGATTGGCTAGTGATTTAGGAGAATTGATGTTGAAAATAGGAAGAAGACCGTCATATAGGAATATGGGAAAAGTTGTTGTTTTTGATAAAAAAAGACAACAAACTTACACTTCTAAATATGATCAGATTTATATAGATGAATGCTTTAATACGACAGCGGTAAGCGAAGCTCTTCAACCTCAAATTATAAAGTACGATGGACGTATTTATGATGTTGAATTAGAGAAATATCATACATTGATCATAAGAAGAGAAGGTAAGGTATGTGTATCAGGGAATTGTAGATGTGGTACTCGTTATATTCCAGATGATTATGTTTGGGATGATAAATTACAAACATTCGTTCCACCTAAAGATTATAAATCTAAGGTCGAGAGAAAATCAAAGGTAACAATAATGGTTGGGGATAAAAAATTTTTAGTATGAGTCAATTTTACAGTGGTTATACAGAAATACAGACCTTTGATGGTCCTAAATGGATAAAAGATATAAAAGTTGGTGACTTGGTTTTAACTCATAAAAATAGATACAAAAAAGTAAAATCAATCAACAAATCTTTGATCTTAGATTTCAATCAAGAAATCTTTGATCTTTATTTTGTTTTTGAAGACGATGTAAAGATCAAAGAAGAAGGGATTCATAGGATTCACGAAAGTAGTAAAATCATTTTAGCTAATGGTAGGTCTTTAGAAGTAAGTAAAATTAAACCTAATATGCTCCTACAATTAAGAAAAAATCAACGAGGTAAAGTCTCTTCTATTTTAAAAATACCAAAGGAAAATTTTCCGGATTTTTCTTATTCTATTGAAATAGAAAGTGATCATAGTTATTACGCGGATAATGTTTGTGTAAACGATTGAAAAGTTCGTATATTTAGTGCAAAAATTATAACAAAGTTAGTCATGGATATCAAAAGTTTATTCGGACTTCAGTCTAAGGCTGAAAAGATCCAAAAGTATAGAGATAATTTAAGACAACTTCACCTTCTAGATAAAGAGATCGATCAATTAGGAGAGAACTTTTCACTTCAAAAAGCTCAGTTAAATGATCTTTCTAATGGTGATGTTGAGTTGTTTGAAAAGGCTCAAAATCGTTTTAATGCATTCTTAAAACAACAATCTCAAGATCTTCAAAATGTTTATAAGAGAAAAACGAAAATTGAAAAATCTTTAGCTTCTCTTGAAGAAGATCTTGAAATCGCTGATGTTTTGAAAGATATTAAGACCTTAGATTCAATGAGACAAAGTTGGATGAAAGGTTTGATTAAAAAATCTATATATATAGACCTTTTAAAAGCTAAACAAGGTGGTAAAGTGAGATATGCGGATATACTTGTTTGGAGAGGTTCTAAGTTGTTAATCTTACAAAGAGCTGGTGAAAGCGGAAGTTATTCAGAAGATTGGTGTGTTCCTGGTGGTCATGTCGATGCAGGAGAGGATTTTCGTACTGCAGCAAGACGTGAGTTGTTTGAAGAAACAGGTATTGATACAGACGATAATTTGTTAACTGAAGTAGGTGTTTATGATAATGGTGATGTTGAAATCCATTACTTTATGACTTATTTAGATGAGTTCTCACCTTCGTTAATTGTTGTCGATGGATTTGAAGAAATTGGAAGTGCTTGGATAGATCCTGCAACTGAAATCGATGATTATAAGTTTATCTTTGATATGAAAGATAACATTAAAAAGATCCTAGGTTTACCAGTAGAAGATGTAGAGGTTAAAGCCAAAGCTCCTATATTTACCGAAGTCATGGATTTGGCGAAAAGCATGGTCGAAGGTAAGATTTCTGAAAAGATTTTCAAGGCTTTTTGTGAGAAGCATAAAGAAGAAATTTCTAAAGCAGGTAACAAGAATTATTTCTCTCATAAAGAAAGAAAAGATCTTGCTAAGAAAGGAGAGGCAATGCCAAATGGCAAATATCCTATTCGCAATAGTCAAGACTTGAAAGATGCGATCAAACTTGTAGGTGCTTCTGATATGCCAGAAAGTGAAGTGAAGGCATGGATTCGTAAACGTGCAAAGGCTCTTGGGCTTGAAAATGAACTTCCTGAAAGTTGGGGAAAAGTTGAGAAAGCGGAAGGTGTTGAAGATGCACAGACTCTTTCTCGAGAAAGTCTCGATGGTAAAACAAAAGGCCCTCAAGGGAGCGGCATTGGTGATGAGAATATTGAGAAATCTTCACTAGAAAAAGCCATCTCTTTCAAGAAAGAGGTTTACGAGCATGTCGTGAAGGAAGTTGAAGATGATGCTTCTAAATATTCTTACGGACAATTCTTGATTAATTTTTCTGATAATGACGGCGACCATGCTAATAAGTTAGGAGATTTCTTAGGCACTCTTCAAAAGGTTACTGGTTTGAATAAACCATTCTCGATCATCTTAAAAACAAAAGATAATGGTGAACAAGAGTGGAGTTGGAAAGGATCTCTTCGTTTAAATGGTGTTACCAAGACTGAGAACATTCAAAAGTCTCAAGAAAATGATTTATTGAAATCTAACGAGAACGATCTCACTATTCGTTTTAATAATCAAGATGATCTTCAAATGTTTAAATCTGTTGTTCAAGATTGGAATAATGAAGGTAAGATAAACATCCAAAGTATAAGTGGAGGCGATAAGAATGAATTAGAAAAGGCTGAAAAACAAGAAAAGAAAGTGTTTAATGAATACTTAAATTTCATTGAAGGAGCAAAAACTCGATTGAAAAATATTCATTGGGGAGAAGAAGATAATTCTAAACACGTCTATCTTGATGATCTTTCAGAGGAAGTCGGAGAATTTGAAGATAAGATCGCTGAAGCTGGACAAGCTGGATTTGGTAGGTTTAAAGATGGAGAGATCCAAGGAGATAAAGTCGAAGAAGATGATCCGGTGAAGATTTGTCAAATGATATTTGATCGTACTATTGAATTCAGAAAAGAACTTGAGGGTAAAGATGAGTACAATGGTGAGATATCGTGGATAGACGATTTTCTCGCCTCTCTAAAACAGAGTAAATACCGTCTACAAATGCACTGATTTTGTTAGTTTCTAAAGAGGGAGAATCAACTCCCTCTTTTTATTGAAAAGGTATATGAGTCAATTGATTGATAAATTGAGAAAGTTAGGAGCTTCTTCTTTAGAAATTGAAGCGATTATTTATTCAGACGACATAAATAAATCTTTAAGTGAGTTTTATAAGAAATCTTTAGAAGAAGATTTGTTTAAAGCTAAAGCTGCGGTTGGTGAGATTCGAGAGTGGAAGGGAATTAAATATCAAAAGCAAAGCGATGGTAGTTGGAAACCTATAAAGAAACAAAATCCTTCTAAGGATAGAATTTTTATAGAAAAGAAAGAAAGTTCGTTATTTGGTGAAAATTTTCCTGAATATCAAAACAAACCAAAAGCTGCCATTGAATTTCTCTTTTCAAGAGAAAGAGGTCAAGTGATTGGTGCTTATAATAGAGAGGATCTTGGGAAGATTGATATTGTTTGGGGAAATAATGCTAGTGGTCTATGTCATATAAAGAATAAACATTTTACTCAGATGAATGATTTTAATTCGTTAAAAGATTTGACAAATAAAATCGTCGATCTTTTGAAAGAAGGAAAAATCGTTGATACTAAAGATCAGAGTAAAGTTAAATTAGTAAAGGGTAAGTTCGCTTTATTTTTGAAAAGAACTTTAATCTACGATGAAGAAGACAATTTCGAGGAGAAGGTTTGGATTTTGACTTCGTATGATCGAAGCAGGTCTAAAGAAGACAAAATAAGAAAAGCGACTTCTAATGAAATCGCTTTTGAAGAAAAGGACCAAACTATATTCTTACCTTGTAGTTCTTCTGTGAACCCTCGTAAGGGTCATCTTGAGAAGGTGCAACCTCCTGTTGCCTATCCTCAATGTTCCTTTTCTGAGCGTAAAGATACGTTGAAAAAGTCATTGGAACAACAGTTGATGAGAGCTTTTCTCAATAAAAGGGATAATATTTCAAGATAAAGACGTTTTATTCTTGAAAATGTTTGTTCATTTGAATTTAATCGATATCTTTACCTCGAAAATGATATACAACATTTAATTCGTAAATTCGTTAGGAAATGAAAAAGAATATATGTATAACAGTTTTGACTGTTTTCAGTTTGGTCTTGATTTAGATATAGATTTTGAAAAGTCTTCAAAACAAAAAGATTTTTCTAAAGAAGAACGTTATAAGAATATGACGTTCTCTGGTCTTGCATCTGATAAGACAGAAGATGCTGAAGATGAAGTTCTTGATCCTAATGGTTTTATTTACGATCGTTTTCTAAAATCAGGATTATTTAACCTTGATCATCTTCCTACACGAAGTCCAATCAACAAAAGTCGATTTTGGATTGGTGAGCCTTTGGAAGCTAAAGTAAGAGATGGAAAATTTTTTGTGAAAGGAAAACTTTGGGAGAACTCTCCAGAAGCTAGAGCTTTTTGGGATAAAGCAATAGAAATGAAAGAATCAGGTTCAACAAGAAAACCTGGTATGTCTGTTGAAGGCAAAGCATTGGCTCGTGATCCTAAGAATCCAAAAAGAGTTACAAAAGCACTTATTACCAACATAGCATTGACATTTACTCCGGTAAATCCATCAACTTACGTTGATATCACTAAAAGTATGAAATCAAAGGATATTGATTTTAACAGTCCTAAGGATTTTCAAACTCAAGCGATTTTATTGGAGTACAATTCTAACAATAAAGTCATTCAAATCGATAGAGATTTTAAGATTTCTGTAAAGGATAGTCCATCTTTTCAAGTTGAACAATTTTGGGATCTTTATAAAGGATTTCAAAAGGGGTTCATATCTAAGAAGGTTTTAGATGACTTTTTGAAAAAATCTGGAAGAATAATTTTGTAAATTCGAAAATAGAAAACTATTTTTACGAAAAATAAAATCAAGTTAAATTATGAAAGCAGAATGGAAGAACTCATCCATAGTTAAAGCTCTTTTAAATGGAGGTTTTGACGAAGAGTATATAGAGAAAGCCATTGAGAATGGTGATATCATACTTGAGAAGTCTAAAACTGAAAAAGAAATGGAGCATTCTAAAGAGGATGAAGAAAAGAATGTCGTAGACGACGAAAAGCATATTGAAGATTTGGAAGAAGACGAGGACGAAGATGATGACGATATCGAAGATCTCGACGAGGACATTGAAGAAAAAGGTAAGAAGAAGAAATCTAAAGAAAAAGTTGAAAAAAGTTTCAACAGAGATCTTATGAAATCTTTCGGTTTTGAAATGAAAGAGGCTTTTAAAGAGGCTATCAAGGAAGAGATAGAACCGCTTAGGAAATCTATTGAAGCGATCGGTGCTCAACCAACTCCTTTTAGAAGTGAAGGTCTTGATAACGCTACTTTCTTGCAAAAATCTATCGGCACTATGAAAGACGATAACGGTAAGATTACTGTAAATATTGTAAAACAACGGCCTTTAGCACGTACTCTTATTGAAAAAGCTATTGATTCAGTTCAAGACGATGAAGTTTTGATGAAATCAATTGGTGACGATGTTTTTGCATATTTAACCAATCCTGAAGCTGAGACTGTAGGTGAGAATCTTGCTCGTTATATGTATGACAGTAAAAACGTCAAGTTCGTGCGTTAATTCGTGAATAAATCTATTAAAATTATATAGGATGGAACTTTATGATTATACAGGTGGTGCAGTTTCCGGTATGTTGGAAAACATTGATGCTGCAGAGATCCTAAAAGCAATGGAAGCCGGTTTAAAGACTGGTATGCAATATGATAACCAGATCAGTAATGGTGGCGGTTTGAAGGTTGAATCATTGGATTCAGTATTGAAGGTATTAGGCAACCGTTTGAATCAGTTGGTTGTTTTGAATGAGATGCCTAAGCATAAGATCGACAACACTGTTCATCAGTACAATCAATTGTACAAATATGGTGAAGAGGTTGGAATCTTTAACATGGAAGGTGAGACTCCGGAAGAGACTGATTCTCAATATATCCGTAAGTCTGTAATCACCAAATTTATGGGTGTAACAGGACAAGTAACTCATCCTGCTATGTTAGCTAAATTAGCTGGCGGTATGAATATGTATACCAAGGAGGTCCAGAATAAGACAATCCTATTGCAGACAATCTTGGATCAACGTTTGATTGATGCTGACTCTGCTGCTGTACCTGAGCAATTTGATGGTATTTTCCGTCAACATATGTTAGGTGTGAATCAGGCTGACGGTGGTTCTTACGAAGGTAAGACATCTGAGCAATTGTTGGACGATTACTTCGGTTCTGCTGCTGTTATCAATGCAGATGGAAATGTGTTGAATGATTCTTTAGTTGAAGATGCCGCTGATTCTGTTGTAAACGTTTATAACGGTTATATTGATCGTATTGTTTCTTCTCCTAAGGTATTTAACGATTACGTTAAATTGTTCCATGAGTCAAAACGAGTTATCGTTGGTATGCGTGATTCTGTTACTGGTGCAACGATGGGTCAATCAGTTAACGATATTACGACTCAATTTGGTAAGGTAGCTGTTAAGAATGACAAGTTCTTCGACGTTCGTAAATCGATCCGTGTTGGAAAAACTGCTTCTTCTCCAAAGGCTCCTACAACACCGGTTGTTGGTGCAGCTCCTGCTGCTGCAGTAGACAACGATACTAAGACAATGTTTGGTAAACATGCTGGTTCTTATGGTTACTTAGTGACAGCTAAGAATCGTTATGGTGAATCAGCTCCTTTGAATTTGACTTCAAATGCAGCTTTAGCTGTTACAGCTTCTCAGTCAGTTGATTTGCAGTTTACTGCTGGTGTTGGAGGCGCTTATCAACCGACTTGTTTTGTTATCTATAGAACGGTTAAAGATGCAGCATTAAATGCTACGACAGAATACTATCCGTTGTTTGAGGTTCCAGTAAATCAACTAGCTAATGGTTGGGACGGAGCTGCTGCAGGTAAAGTACGTGATCGTAACCGTTTCATTGCTGGTACGAAGTCTGCGTTAGTTTATTACAACGATGATCAAATCAATGAGTACTTACAATTTGCTGATACGATGAAAATGGATTTCGCTATCACAGCTCCAAGTCGTCGATTCGCGATCTTGAATTACGGTACTCCTGTATTGTATCAGCCGGCTAAAATATGTCGTGTTATTAACATTGGCACGATTGGCTTATAAAAAAGATTATATAAACAAATAAGTGAAGGAGAGAGAGAGTTAATCTCTTTCTCCTTTCTTTTTAAAATTGAATTTGTATGAAAGTCGTATCAAGAATTTATTCAAATCAGAAATTAGCTATTTTCGGTGAGGTAATCGAATTTAAAAATGGTGTTGCAGAAATTTCCAATGATCTTTTTAAGAAAATAGTGGAATCCAAATTTCCAAATATTTTCAAAGAAGGAGAAGCTCCTCAGCAAAAGAATGCTGATCAAATTGATACTGATAAGACGATTGAAGTCTTAAAAGAAGAGTACAACTCTGAGATTGATCGCCTTAAAAACATCATCACTACTAAAGACAAACAAATCAAGGATTTGAAAGACGAGGTTAAAACATGGAAGAAAGCAGTTGAAAATTTGAAAAAGCAACTTCCTGCTGTTGTCAAAGAAGCGCCTTCTAACGAAAAGAAACTTGAAGAAAATGTTGATGAAAAAGTAGAAACAGATGATATTCGAACAACTTTGGAAAAGATGCCGTTCGAAGAATTGAAGAAATTGGCTATTGAAGAAGGGTTACCTGAAAAGGATATTGAAAAAACTAAAGATGCAGAGTCCGTCATTAGTATGTTAATGGCATACTACGAATCAACAGAAGAATAAGACAATGGGACAATTAACGTTGACGATAAGATATAAAAAGAACACAGGTTTGATACTTTCAGTATCTGAAATGTGGTCCTTGTATTTATATGGTATTAAAATACAAGGAGGTGAAGGTAGTAAATTTTCTAACAAGTCTATGTTATTCTATATAAGATCGGCTCAGATGGAAATTGAAAATTATTTCAATCTCAAGTTCGTCAAACAGTTAATTGAACTAGAAACAACATCATATTACCGAGACGACTACTGGCAACAATTTCCTATTTTGCAGACAAAATATCCTGTTCGAGAACCGATGGCTTTGACTGGTATGTTAAACAAAGCAGAGCAAATCATTTATCCGCAAGGTTGGTTGATGTGTGAACGAGGCAAAGCCGGTATCGGTAAACGACGAATAAGTGTCGTCCCTACAGGAGCTAGTTCTGCCAAAGCGAATGCAGATGTGATCTTAACAGGAATCACCACTCAAATCGGTTTTCAAAAATTTGATAATATTCCAGATTACTGGTCGATGCAATATATCACTGGATTCGATTTAGATAAGATGCCTATAGATTTAATTGATCTAGTTGGAAAAGTTGCTTCATTTGGACCTTTAGGAATTGCAGGTGATCTTATTTTAGGGTCTGCTGGTATTGCTAGTATGTCTCTTGGTATTGATGGTCTTAGTCAAAGTATTTCGACAACAGCTTCAGCAACTAATGCTGGTTATGGAGCAAGAATTCAACAGTATAGAGAGGAAATCAAAGAGACTGTATCAAGAATTAAATTGGTGTACGATGAATTCAAATTTATGGTATTATGACAAAAAATATTCTTACTAAATCTAGTCCTTCGTTAACTGGTATAGCTTCTCCAGAATTCTTTAAACATGAATTTGATGCTGCAATATGGTTAAAAGGATATACAGTGATATTAGAAAGAGCATTGAGATGTCCTTGTCATGCACCTGATGCACCATTGATAGACTGTCAAAATTGTTTTGGTACAGGTTACTTCTATGTGAATCCTATCAAAACACAAGCTCTTATAACCGGGATCAATCAAAATAATCGATATAAGAGCTGGTCCGAAGAATTACTCGGAACAATAGCTGTGACAGTGCAAGATACAGATAAAGCCAATTTAAGCTATTTTGATAAGATAACAATCAAGAATCAATTTTCGTATTATAGTGAAAACTTAGATATAAGGAGAAACCAAACGAATTCATTCGTTTTTACCACTTATAAACCGATTAAGGTATTAGCTGTATATGTTTTTGTTTCATCAAACCAACCTTTGTTAAAACTAGATGAAACTAGTTATTATATAAAAGAAGATAATGGTTATTGTTTAGTTTTTAACGAGGATTTGACAGAGGAGAAAATTGTTAGTGTTTATTATATGCACGAACTTGAGTATCATGTTTTGGATCTTCCACATGAGATTCGAGCGTCTTGGGAGAAAGATAAGAAGACAGGCGCATTGATTCCGATGCAATTACCTGTTCAAGCAATAGCGAGAAGAAGTCATTTAATTGCTATTGAGAAACCAAATTTCGATGGAAGTGGAGTGATGATCAATCAAGATGTATGATCCTACCTATAAGTATAGATTTAAGAGATTTAGTAGAAGAATTTTCTTTAACAGAAAGTCAAATAGAATTCTTAGGATCTTCTATTATAGATAGAGTAATAGTAGAATATTCTACTCGTTGGGAGGATCTAGTCAATCGAGAGTTAAAAAAATCTCGATCTGAATATAAACGTGCAATGTTCATGGAACGACCTTCTAATATGGAGGTTATTTTTGGTTTAATGGCAAGAGAAAGTCCTCTTGCTATTATGGTTGAAGAAGGTGTCAGTCCATTTGATGAAAAAATAGGTTTTAAAAATTCTGACAAAACCAAACAGAAAAAAGATGGAGGTTGGTATTTAACTATACCATTTAGACATGCAACACCAGAAGCAGTTGCTGAGTCAGGGATTTTTGCTTCAATAATGACTAAAGATATTTACAAAGTAGCTAAACAATCAACAAGACCTTTGAAAATAACTGATTTACCTGAAAAACATAGATTACCAGGAATCAGGAAAGAAATTAATACACCAAATTTAGTCGTTCCAGAATACATACATAAAGCTCCTCAATATAAAGGTCTGGTAAAAATCAATATACAGTCTTCTGACAAAGAAGTTAGAAGTGGTTATTTCACATTTAGACGAGTCAGTGATAAATCTGATCCAAATAGCTGGTGGAATACAGGAATTGTTCCAAGAAAATTAATGGATCGAGCTTTAGAGCAAGCTGATATATCGAAAGTAGCTCAAATGGCTATTGATAACTTTTTAGAAAATACATAACATATGATACCTATATTAGAAATCAAGCAATTAGTGGTTAATCTTATAAATTATATTTATCAAGATTCAGTCGAAACAGTCAATGAGGAAGACAGATTCTTATACAAGATGTTTTTTGGAGTAAAAGACGGTGTATTTGATTTTTACACACAAGCACTATCTATGTACTCCAGAAATCAGGATAACCCTAATAACATAAAAGTGGCTATGGAATATCCTAAAGATAAGACTGGTTTACCATGTTATGTAATCAGAGAACCTGGTAAATCAAATGGGCCAGATAATTCAGTAGGAAAGATTTCAGGATTTAATTCAACAGGAGGCTATTTGTATAGAGACTCTAGGTCAAGTAATTTTGAAATTCTATGTATGGGAGTGAATATGTTACAATCAATTATAATGTCAGAAACTTTATATTCATTGTTACTCGCTTCTTACGATTTGTTAGCACAGAAGTTCATCACTATTGATTTCACCGTGAAAGAGCTTATGGCTGAGACAGATTTAATCCCAACTCCTATTTTTATCAAGTCTATTGGTTTAAACGTTTCAATGGATAACATGGTACCAAGTCTTGTCAATCCAAATTTATTAGGCAAGGTAATCTTTGAAAAAGCTGGTTTAGAAGCTACTTTTATGACAGATGGAAAAGTTACAAAAACTATTCCGGGTGTTGAATCTGAGATAAAGGCATGAAAAATCTGTCTTTTATTTTGTAGATGGGAAAATTGTGTATATATTTAGATGCTTATAAATTCGTTGAATAATATATAAAAATTATGGCGACCTCGTTTTATTTTAATAATCGACAGATCTCTTTGCCAGGTGCATATAGCACGATTGTCTCAGGTGAGAATAATCCTGCTAGAAACTTAGACTACGGTAAAGTTTTGATTATCGATACAGGTGTTTTTGGTGCCAAATATGGCGGTGGTGCTGGTATTAATGGTGAACTAGCTAATGGACAAGACGCTATCTATACATTCCTGAATTTAGCTGATTTCAGAAGTTTTGTAAAAGGTGGTATGTTCTGGAAGATTTCAGAAGCTCTTTTCACACCAGATCCTAGTAATCCTGCAGCAATTGGTATTTCTGAGTTATATTATGTTCGTGCTTGTACCACTACTCCTAGTGAAATGAAATTTACCACTGGAGGTGGTAGTACATTTGCTATCAATACAAGAGACGAAGGTTTATGGGGTAACGGTACTTTGGAAGAAGATAATCTCGTTTCTGGTTATGGATATAGCATTAAAGCTGGTAGTATTGATCCTAACAAGTGGATTTTCCAGATTTGGAAAGGTACATTCACTGGCTTAGCGGAAGATGGATTGCCTTATGGTGAGGAAACAGCTCTTCAGTCTTCTCCTCAACTTATGGTTGAATCTCCTGAGTTCAACAATGTTCAAACATTGATTGATTGGGCTAAATCAGATCCTAATTTTAACGCATATTTTGCTTTCAATGAAACAGATACTGTTGTAGGTGGCGATGGCGATACAAAGGGTGTTGTGATTGAAAGTGATATTTCTAGTCTTACAGGTGCTTACCAAATTTCAACAGGTGGTACAGAAACATACAATGCAATGGATGTAGATTCTGTTTTAAGTCAGATCACAGATTTGGATTACAATATTGTTTTTACTGACCAATATGGAGTTAATGCTAATTCAACTATTACAAAGAAAGTGATCACTCACTTGAATTTCACGGCGAAATTTGATCATTTCTTGTATGTAGGTGGTTACGGAGAAGCTACTCAATTCAATGATTCAATCACTCTTGCTCAAGGATTTGACAGTGATAAGATTGTTTTGGTTCATGGTAATGTTGGATTGAACACTGAACAGTCTAGTGTAGGCTATCGTTGGTGGACAGTAATGTATAATTTGGCTGCAATTGTAGGTCGTGTATCTGGAAAGCCTCCTTATGTACCAGTGACCAACAAATCGATTGGTATTGATCGTGTTAAGCACATTCTATCGGATGATGATAAGAAGCAAGCGTTAAAATATGGTGTTTTAGTAACGATAAAAAATGCTTTCACAAGAAAATTTGTTGTCTTGCAAGGTATCAATACGTTACAAGACAATACAAGCCTATTTAATGCGAAGGGACAATCGTTCTCCATTCAGTTCATGAGAATCGTTGCTCAGATTAACCGTGAATTAGTCGTAAATGCAGAAATAGACCTTCTAGGTCAGGAAAATGGTGTAAATGTAAATACATTATCTGCAGGAGATGTTAAAAATTGGACCACATTCTATTTACAGAGTCGTGTCGCAACTGAAGATAGTGATAATTTAATTCTAGCTTTTCAAGATGTTGTAGTGACGCAAAAAGAAGATGCTTGGTTTGTAACTTATAAGATTCGTGTGAACAACGAGATCAATAAATTGTTCTTCACTGGATTCTTAATTCGATAATTCAAAAATTAAAGAAAAATGACTTCAGTATATTCTAGTCCACGAGCATTCGTGAAAATTGAAAATCAAATCGCAGGTTACGTTCGTAACTTGACTTTCTCCGAGAATATCCAAAGAGTCAATGTACAAGGATTAGGAAACCTCTTGATAAAAGAGGTTCCTCCTATTTCTTTACAGTGTCAATTTACAGTTGATCAATTCTTCCTAGATTTCAAACAACCGGTAGTAGAAGCTATGATGCACCGTCTTGGAAGTGTACAATCAATCGTAGATACTTTGGTATTAGGAGAACTTGGGTTCTCATTAACAATGTACGCTAAGACCGTTACAAGTCGAGATGATACATCAAAAATGGTTACACAATCTGATCCTACAGGTGAAACTATTTGTCAATTAGGACCTTGTTTTGTAAACAATCAGCAATTCTCTATTGGAGAACAAGGTGTAGCTGGTTTCAATGTGTCAGGTATTTATTTGAATCCTATTAGTACATTAAATTTGTAATTTTGTAATCATGAAAGAATCAGTAACAGTTAAGATTTTTGGAAAGGAGTATACGATTCCTTTTCCTAATGTTGGTCAATATTATCGTATTGAATCGACGAAACAAGCGATAAGTAGTGGAATGTATAATTCCATGCTTTTATCCAATACTTTATCAGCTCAAAATGCATTAGATATGATTGATGTTGAAGCAACATTGATCGTTTTGTGTCCAGAGTTGATCAAAGATTTAAAGGTGGAGAATTTTTCCAAGCTAGGTATCAAGGATTATAGAGAAATCAAAAATGTTTACTTTAAAGAAGTAGCTCCTTTTTTCAAAGAGATTAATGATTTACTGAGATCGTGATGGATATCAACGATGTAAAAAAGTTCATGATTCAATGGAATAAGAAATTTCCTGTTGATTTCTGGTGGAGAGAAAAGCACAAGGTTGCTTTTCTCTCTCCTGAACATAAAGAGTGTTCATTTATACATCAGTTAATGGAATTACAAGAAGATCTCCTTCATATAAAGAAAAAAGAAAATATCGAAGAGGAAATTTACACTCCTAATATTGGTGATATTTTTAAATCTAAAGGGATTGAAACTACTAGTTCGAACGGTGAGATTCTCGAAAATGATTTGGAATGGTTTAGAGAACAAGCCAAGATGATAGAATCCAAAGAAAATGACCCAGGAAGACAAGAGAATACGGATAATCGTTGATTCTTCTCCAGTAAGAGAAATGAGGCAAGAGGTGACTGGTTTAACTAGTGATATTAATGAATTATCACGAGCGGCTTCCTCTGTTGAATTAAGTGATCAAAAAGGTTTAATAGCTGACAACGAAGAACTTCAAAAACAAATAAACCTTTTAAATCAAAGAAGAAACCTCCTACAACCTCCTACAACCTCCCAGTCACAACGTGAACCAATTATTAGAAGAATTTCTGAGAATGAAGGAGATATAAGACAATTAGAGCAGGTAAGAAACGAATACACTCCCGACACTGATGATTATCGTCAACTAACCGATGAGATTAATCGATTAAATCAAGAAAACGATACTTTGAAAGCACGTTTAGATAGGTTAGAAGAAGTTTCAGAGAAACCTTCTACACCTTTACGTGACAGTAATTTTTACAAACAAAGAATCGCGGAAAACAAGGAAGATATAATCGAACTTAAAAAAACAAGAAAAACATTAGATCTTGAAACTGAAGAAGGTCGTAGTATAGATTCATCCCTTGAAAATGAAATCAAGAGATTGGAAGCATCTAATATTGAACTTTCAAACCTTTTAAAGGATTCAAGAAGATACGAAGAAAAAGAAAAGAAATCTGATACAAAACCTTCTGTGTCTCAAGATATAACTTTATTGAGACAACTTGTTCAACTTGTTGGTGGAATAAGTCAGATGTTAAGTGAAGGAGGTAGAGAGACAACTGACACTGGACGTGATGAAAATAGATACGGACCAGCTCCTATTCCACCTATTCCAGCTCCAATTCCAAGCGGTTCACGTCCAACTTCAGCTCCTAGAGTCCAGCCGACAGAAGAAGATGAAAGAAGTCGTTTTCAAGTTGGTACAGGAACCACTTCTATATTAATGCACGGTGCTGTAGATGCAATGAGTAGATATTCATTGGCACGTAATGAATACGAAGGCACAGCAGGAATGGTTGGTGCATTAGGTAATTTAGCTGGAGGCACGATTGGTTCTATCGGGAATGCTTTTGGACCGATTGGTGGTGCAGTTGGTGGAATTGTCGGTGGATTGGTATCAGGTCTTTCATCTCTTGTTGTAAACAAGTGGATGATGGAGTTGCAAGCATTAGAAGGTGCTGAACGAAATTCTTTAGGATATTCACAAGTCTCAGGTAGATCAATAGGACAAACGATAAACCAAGGATATAGAGAAGGTTCTTTTGCAGCTAGTGACCTTGGGATGGATGTTAGTGAATATATGGGACGAAGAGGAAGTCTTCTTCGTGCTGCAGGAGGAAAAATTTTAGGAGGTCAAGAAGACGATACAAGAGAGATGAACTCTCTAATGGCTGTAACAAGGGCTTATGGATTGTCAGATCAAACGATCAATCAATTACAAGGTTCTATGCGTTTTGCTAGGCAAGGTGAAACAGAATACGGTTCGTCTTCGAATAGTCCATCTGCTATCATTCGTCTTTTTGAAAATACGATGAAAGAATTGAAACTTCCATTTAGTGAAATAGCTGCTACAATGGATGAATCATTAGATACTTTCAATCGTACAGTTACAAGTGTCTTAGAAAAGACTGGTAGTGTAGATACTGGTTCAATAGCTACGATATTAGCTAACGTTAGAGCTAGTACTGGTTTCGAAGGTCGACAATTGGAAAGAGTTCAATCAGCAGTATCTGGACAGAGAGTATCTCAAGATGATGTTACACAAGCTCTTTTAATGAGAGTAGCTAGAGAAGTAAATCCTGAAGCTGGTACATTTACTGAATTGATGTCTTCTATTGAAAAGATGTCTGAAGATCCAGAATTGCAACGTGCGTTCCTGAATAAGATAGAAGAGATGGTTGGTAACGAAGAACAACTTCGGAATGTTTTAAAATCAATATTTCCAGATTTATCTTATAGTGACGTAGTTGATTTAACGAAGAGACGAAATGAAATAGCACCAGAAGCTAGTTTAGGTGATTTTCTAACGCAAGGAGGTCAAAGATTAGCTCCAGAAGTTAGTAGAGGCAACGAAGGAGAAGCTCAATATGATACAAGTATAGCTAGTAGGACAGTTGGTACTATAGAAGCGGCTAATGCTGCAAGAAGAAACGAAAGGATAGGTGAAGGTGGAGAAGCGCTTGAGAAATTGACCGAAATCAATTCTAAATTAGAGAAATTGTTAAATATTGACACCGCTGTTACAAACATCTTTAATTTTTTGAGTAATCCAGAATTACAAAAAGCTGGCAGCGATATTGCTAGTGCAGATTTGAAAGAAAACAACCTAAGAGGTATAGGAGCAAAAGTTACGGCATTACAAGCGACTGGACAATTAAATCCTTATTCTATTTATAAAATTATAGATAATCTATTTAAAGCTCAAAGAAGATGATAAATAAGGCATTTGAAGTAAGTGTTGGTGAGAATGATAAATCAGTTGATTCTTTTTTGGAAGAGTGGAAAAAAGGACTTTCAAGAGAGAATCAACCACTCACTCCCACTGAGTTTTTTGAGTTTAAAGATCCTAAATATCAAGGTTCTAATCTTGAAAGAATTTGGGCACAATACAATGCCGAAGAAAAACAGGAATATCAGAACAACTACAACAGTGGAAATTTACCATATATAAAAGCAGGAACGACAGTTCTCCTTCCTATTCCAAAGATTGTTTTAGAGCTTCAAAGAGTTTCTAAACAAGGACAGTTTATGTCACAAGGTGATTTTAAATCTTATTGGAGTGAAAATTACTCCAAGTTGATTGGTAGTATAAATTATAAACCTTCTGATAGTGAAACTGATCCTGATTCGATTGTAGATTCGAAAGTAATACCTCAAACTTTAAAAGTTTGGATATATGTAAAAGCACTTGATAAGATAATTGATTTCAGTCCATTTATCAATTCTTTAAATACTGTCAAGAATAGTTCTTCTGGTAATTTTACCATCAATATGGTACCTACTAGAAGTCAAGATTCTGCGTTTGGAGTGAATTCAAGTGGTTATTATGAAATTTACAATATTACGGATAATAAGAAAAAGCAAGTCAAGGATTTTGTAGAAAAATATTTAACTCAAAATGATATAGTTTTTCTTCGTTTTGAGAAACTAGCACTTGAAGCTAGCGCTAGTTTAAAAGGTGAAGAAGATAGTCTAGAAATATCACCTTCAAACCTTGTAAACAGTGATAAGAATTATAATGTGTGGGATATGATTGGTTTAATTGATATAGTTCAAACCAGTATTGACACATCTTACGACGATTATCTTGTCACTGTAATGGGTCGGGATTTTACTAAATTATTTGTAGAAGATGGTAGTTATTTCATCCCATTAAAATGGGTAGAAGGAAACAAAGACTTATGGTTTTATGTGGGTGATCAATCAGATGAGTGGTATAAGAGAAATATCGTAACTGGTACCTATGATTTTTTCTTTAATTATGGTTTCAGAGGAATAAGAGAAACTCTCTGGTTCATTATCAACCTCCTATCAAACATTGGTATTGTGTCAAACGATCTTTTTTCAGCTTACAAAGGAAGACGTACTACTTCTTATGAAATAGAAACAGGTGATCAAAGTTATAAACAAACTCAAAAAGTCAATGGTATTTGGCAAATTGTCAAAGTTTTTTGTGACGATAATCTTGAAAAAAGAACCCTTGTAGATCCTTCATTTGCTAATCCTGACGGATCGTTAATGGATTTTATTTTTAAGACTTGTCAAGATCCATTTGTAGAGGTTTTGTTTGACACCTATGTTGATACATTAGATATAGTAGTTAGACAACCACCTTTTACTGAAAGCGCTATTAAAGACGTTATTGTTAGTGAAACTTATATTGAAATAGATTCAAGTAATTTCATATCAAGTTCATTGAGTTATGATGATCGAGTTTATTCATCTTATAGACTTTTCCCACAAGACCAAATTACTGGAAAAGATAATACAACTTCTCTAGCTTTTGTACCAATTATTTATTTAAATGAGATAACTAAATATTTTGGTAATAAAAAGTTAGAAATACAAGACATTTATATCGCTGCAAATGCACTTGACGGTGCTAGTGGTTCTTCAAACTTGAATAGTATGGCAGCGACAATGTTGAACGATCTTTTATTCGTTATAGAAACGACTGCGTATTTGCCGTTTACACGAAGAGGTACTATAACAATTAATGGAGATAGGAGGATCAAGGTAGGTTCATTTGTCAAAAATAATTATACGAATGAATTGTTTTATGTCACGGGTGTTTCAAATTCTTTATCGTTCTCAGAAAATTCTATTTCTCGAGAAACGATTCTTGAAGTTGAACGAGGAATGTTCTTCCCTATTCTAAGTGGTGTAGTAGGAGAAGATGAAGAAATAAATTTAAACGCAGGTTCTCAAAAGGCTTCTTATTTTAAGATTGTTGATATAAAGAGAATCAAAGAAGATATTTTAACTGCTCAAAATGCAGCTAAAAGTGGACAAACAAAAACTTCTGGATTAGGAGTTGCTCCTCTTAATAAAGAACAATTTGAGTATTTCTTAAAAAGAAAAATGTACAAATGATTGACGGTGTAAGTAGAGAAAGACAAAGTGATTCCCCATATTCAGTGGGATATGGTTATATAGCTATACCTTCTGGTGTTGATCGTGATAATTATATCGATACTTGTTTTCGTAGGGAAAGAGTGACGGTGATAACTGATTTAGGTGGTGTTTTTAACGATTGTTATATCACAAGTGATGCTTTACAGAGAATTAGTTTTCCAAGTGATATAGAAGAAAAAGGCAGTTGTGTTTGTTTTATTTCTTGCACTTTTAACAATAAACCAATTGTTGTTGGTGTATTACAAGGTGACAACAGTTCTTCTATGTTGAAAGAAAATATGTATCAAGTGAGAAAGGTTATGGGAGATTCTGAAGTCTTGATACAAGCCAATCCTAAAGACAATTCTTTGGTGATTAATTTGACTAGTTCAAAAGCTGGTAAAGTTTTTCTGAAATGTGTTGGTTCGGAAGAAAATGAATTAAATATAGTTTCTTCAGGATCGGTTAATGTAAGTACGGATAAGTCTATTAATGCTACAAGTTACAAAGAAGCGAGTGTACAAATAAAAGACGTTGAAAATAAAAACGATGTTTATCAGATTTCTTTTGACAAAGAAAAGGCTCTATTAACGAGGAAATGTCAAAGTACGAAAGAAGATACAACTATTGTTCTTGATCAAAATGGTGTAGATATTAAGACTGAGGGTGGTAATAAAGAAATCAAGATTGATCTTGAAAACATCTTGTTAAAGACTGATAAAAAAGTTAATATAAATAACGGAGGTCAATCTATGGTAAAAGCAGAAGATTTGATTCTTCGTATAGATCAACTTCAAACTCAAATCAGTCAAATAGTCCAAGCATTTGCTACAGGTGCTGCAGCAGCAGTTAATATGGATGGCGGTAGGACAGCGATGACGACTGCATATGGTTCGTTATCTGGAATCGTGAAAATTGACTTCAATCCAATAAAAAGTCAAATAGGTTTTTTAGATTGAAGAATAAATCTTATATTTACATTCAAATATATAACTTATGAGCAGTGTAAGTACTATTCAGAAGAAAGCGATTGAGATGGTAGGGACGCTTGGAAGAGCGGCTTTGGCAACATTATATCCTAACGATTTTGAGATATATTTATGTTCTTTGGAGTTAACAGATTCTCAAGGAAGGACAATTGATTTCTTCACTTTTCCTATAATGCCAGACAGCATTAGAAAATCTGAATTAAAACGAAGTACTGTTAGGAATACTGCAGGTGGAATCACGACATTAACTTCTCCTATTTATTCTCCAAGTGAAATTAACATCAGGGGAAATTTTGGGAAAAATTTTAAGATCTTATTATCTGAAAACGAATCTGTATCTGGAGTAGCATTTAGCATAAGGAATGGTATGTACGATCTGTATCAAATAGGATCGAAAAAATCTTCTAATCTAAAGACTCCAGACTTTGATATTTCAGTAAAAACTGGATTCGGTGCTAGTAGGATATTGAAAGCTATTATTTCAAAGAGTAATGGAGTAGACAATGATGGGAAACCATTTCGATTGTATTTCTACAATATGGCTTTTGGTGAGAATTATTTAGTGACAATTCCTCCATCTGGGGCTGAGTTTTCGATGAATATTCAAAAGAATATGATCTGGGAATATAATATCAATATGACTGTGATAGCTCCTTTAGAAGCTGTAAAGAATTCACCAGGGTCAAGTTCGATGGTTAAAAAATTAGCTAGTTCTACCATTCAGAAAAGTGTAAATGATTTAGCTTCATATGTTGCAGGAATATTATGAATGAGACGATGTATGAAAAATTTGAGAATATAACTGGATATGATATAAAATCATTTTTTCAGAGTTTTGTTGATTTTGTATCGACAGAATATCCTTATATTGTTGATTACTATCAAGGTGGTAGTATAAGACAAGAATCGTTCTATGCTTTAGATCGTTTAACTAAAGAGGTTAATAAAATAGAACCTCTTTTTACTTTGCACAAAAATTCTTTAAATGATCTCGATGCCTGGGAATTATTAGATACTTTCACAGAGATTCAAACGAAGATTTTGACGATAAGGAGTTCAGCTAAATGGATGAGAAGTGTGTTTGATTATGTTCGAACTAACACGATCAAAGTTGAGAAGATACTTCAATCTGATGAAACTTTTGAAGATGTATCAGCAAATCTCGATGCAATAACCCCTCAAGACGATTGGGTAAATATAACAGTACCTCAATACATCACAGAAGAATTGTATACAAATTCTTCTTCTCCTATATTTTCAGTTAATCTTCAGAATGTGGGGTTAAATTATGTTGACAATGTTGTTGATGTGTTAAATGGGAAAAGTATTCTTGGTGTTGATTTAGATAAATCATTTACCTTTGAAAATGACGATTTAAAGGTGATTGAATATGATCAAGCAATGGTACAAGCCTTAGAATTGATTCAAAGTTCTTTAAAAGGTTCTTACCCAGAATTTGAAGATTATGGAATAACCAATGAATTTATTGGAACAACGGTGAATGCCATTCAATATGCTACTATTTTCAAGGGACTTATGAATATGTTTCAAAGAGATAGTAGATGGAAAACAGTTGAGCTCTTGGATTTGAAGAGAGATCAGGATTCAATCTTTTTGTCTATAAGAGCGACAACAATAACTGAAAGCAATTATATAATAAATATTCCTATATGATAACGCAAGTTAGTAATACAATTTCGACGCTTAAAAATCTTTGGATCGAGCTGTTTTTAGACAAGACCAATAAAGTTACGAATGTAGCTGATGGTTCAGTCTTAAATGCTGTGGCTTTTGGTACTGCAAAAGTCGCACAAAAAGCGATCAAAGATATTGCTATCACAGAAGCAAAGATATTCCCAGAAACAGCTACAGGAGAATATCTCGATAAATCAGCGGCACTTTTCGGGGTTAGTCCAAGAAAAGGTGCTCTTGGTTCATCTACTTATGTGAGAGTTTATGCAGACCCAGGAACTATTTACAATGAAACTAATTTCTTTGTAAATCAAAACGGTATTCGTTTCTCTGTAAATGAATCTGTTACAGTTGGTAGATCTGGTTATGCATATGTGAGTGTCAGAAGTGTTAACCAAGGATTGGTTACAAATGTCGATGCAAATAGTATTATCAACGTCACTCCTGCTCCTAGTGGTCATATTGAATGCACTAACGAATACATGGCTACAGGTGGTAGAGATAGTGAAGATGACGAGACTTTTCGTATCAGGATCATGACTAACCTCAACACACTTTCTAAAGGAACGTTGGAATATTATACTCAAATATTCCAAAATATTGATGATCGTATTTTGAAAGTATTAAATGTTGGGTTGGGAGAAGATGGGATCTTTTATCTTTATCTAGTAAGTCAAAATGGAATTTTATTCACGCAAGACGAATTAGAGACTTTATTAGAGAAATCTAAAAGTTATTTTGGACTTTTTGAATTGAACCTCGAAGGAAATGTTGTCGGGATTCAATTAAAGAATGCTGAATGGTTTTTCATTGGTAGTGAGCGTGGAATGGATTTTCGAATAGAAATTGATCCTTCTTACGATGTGGCTACGGTAAGAAAAAATATTCAAGTAGCTCTGACAAAATATCTTGATTTTCGATTCTGGGAAGCAGGTAAGATCGTCCAATGGGATGATTTACTTGGTATCGTGAAAAATGCCGAGGGTGTTAAATATGTTCCCGATGAATATTTCTTTCCATATTACGACCAAGAAGTTCCACCTAATCAACTTCCTAGAATTAAAGGATTCGTAATGAGAAATCTTGAAGGTATTGTTCTGTACGATGCTGGAAGTGAACTTTCTCCTATGTTTTATCCTGCAGGACAAGAAGATTTGTTTCAAGGTTTGAATGATAGTGCATTAGCACTTAGACAACCAGTTTATTTCAGTATTACTGATGAAGATGGTAATCCGTTGTCGGGTGTAAGAATTTCTGTTGGTAGCGGATCTGTCGTTACTGATGAAGATGGTTTAGCAACTATTTCATTGGTAAACGGTAACTACATCTACACTGCTAGTAAAGAAAAATATAAGCAACAACAAGGACAATTTGTTGTATTGAATGCACCGGTTTATATTGGCATCATCTTAGAACTAGCTCCATTCCAGATTAGTTTCATGGTTGAAGACCAGTTCGGCATACCGGTTGTAGATGCAACTATTTCTATTGCTGGTCAATCTTTGACAACCAATGTTAATGGTGAAGCAACAGTGTTGGTGAAAAATGGGACCTATCCTTATACAGTTGAGAAATTAGGTTTCGATTCCAACGAAGGAAGTTCTGTTACTGTCGATAATTCAGATGTTTATGTACCAGTTACTTTGTATTATCATAAGTGGGTACAAACAATTTTCGTGAAAGGTCTCAACTCTGAGAATTTTATTTCAGGTGTTTTAGTTGAGATAGGTAGCGATAGTTATGTAACTGATGATGAGGGTAAGGTTCAAGTTAGTTTGATCAACGGAAGTTATCTTGCTAAATTCAGTAAACCAGGATATGTAGATACACAAGCTCTTATTGTGGTTTTAAATCAAGATGAAACAAGGACTATCGAAATGGATCTTTATAAGTATAATGTTACTATTAAGGTCATTGAACTTGTTTCTGGTAAAGTGATTCCAGATGCGTTAATAACATTAGACAATGGATTAGTTGCTCGTACCAATAGTAATGGATTAGTTGTTTTTAGATTGACAAATGGTGAATATACTGGTACAATCACAAATCCAATTTATGACGATTTAACGATTAATTTTAACATTGATACATCAGACGCTGATTTCGTCTATCAATTAGATTTCAGACATTACGATGTTTTTATAACTGTTGTCGATTCTAAGAACAACCCCATTCAAGATGCTTTAGTATCTATTTCAGATCAAGTACTTGTAACCGATGAAGGTGGTAAAGTGCAGATTGGTTTGCAAAATGGGACCTATCCTTATAAGGTTGAAAAATTGGGTTATTACAATTTTTCAGGATCTGTTCTGGTGAAAGATAACGATGTTAGCGTTGTCGCTAAAATGGTTGATTATCCTTGGTCGATAACTTTCTCTGTCAAAGATGGAAACACTCCTATTCAAGGAGCAGTTATCAACATAAATGGTCAACAATATTCAACAGGTCAAGATGGTTTAGTGAAGTTGACGTTAGTCAATGGTTCTTATGACTATACAGTGACTAAGATTGGTTATGTAGATGTTGATAGAACTTTAGTTGTTAATAATTCCAATGTATCTGTAGATGTACCAATGGTATTGAGACCTTGGAACGTTATTTTTTCTGTTACGAGTGAAGGTGTTCCGGTTGAAGGTGCTTCGATAACAGTCGAAGGAATAACAGTAGAGACTAATGCCGGTGGTATTGCGGTGATTGGTTTGGTAAACGGTATACATCAATATGAGATATCTGCAACAGAATTTCAAACAAAGACAGGTTCTGTAACGGTAAGTAATTCAGATACAAGTGTACAAGTTTCTTTAGATCCAGTTACTTATCCGATCACATTTGTGGTAAGAGATAAAACAACTCCAACACCTGCTTTAGTTCAAGATGCTGTTGTATCGGCAAAGGGTCAATCAGTTCTAACAAATGCAAGTGGTGAGGCAGTTTTACAACTTCCAAAAGGTGATTTTGAAGTTTCTATTACAAAACAGAATTATATCAGTACAACAACTCAAATAACCGTTACAGGTATTGATACGATCAACGTTCAAATTGATAGGATTTATTTATTAGATTTTACAGTTACAGGAGAACAAGGGACGATCTTATCAGGAGCCAAAGTCGTTGTAAGTGGTGAAGCTATTGTTCTTCCTGCTGGTCAATCGTCAATTGAATTAACGACAAATGATGCAGGACGTACACCTCAAGTTCAAACGATAAACGGTTCGTTTCATTGGGGAGCTTCTTTTTCAGATTATTCTTCTAGTGAAGGAGACGATACTATTGCTAATGCGAATAAGACAGTGGCTATTTCGCTGAAACGAGGTAAGAGAGCTGTCTTTACTGTTACAGATGGTACCAATCCACTGCAGGGTGTCAACATTTTAATCGATAATGTCACCAATTATCAAACGAATGTTGATGGACAAGTTGATATTTCGTTATCAGCGGGAAACCATACTTACAAAGCAAGTCTTACGAGTTATCAAACTATAAGTGGTACTATCAATGTTAAAGAGGATGAAACTTCGTATGTGAACTTAACTATGGTTCATGGAGGGTTATTAACTTTAAATGTTAAAAATGGTGTGGCAAATTTAAGTGGAGCTACTGTTGTTATCAAGAATAGTTCTGGTACGACAGTCAAATCTGGTACGACAGATTCTAATGGAAATATTTCAGTTGATGTCCCTAATGGAAACTATACTTACACGACAGATGCTAGTGGGTATAAACAACAACCTGGAAGCACAACGATAAGTTCTGCAGATAAAACAGTTCAGGTACAAATGCAGAATTATAAATATTGGGGTGTCACTTTCAATGTCAAGTATAAGACAACGAATCTAAACGGGGCTGCTGTTAGTATTAGTAATGTTAAAACCATTGGTGGAACTTCTACTGCAAATGGAACTACGAATTCAAGTGGTCAATGGATTTTAGCTGCTAGTGCTAAAAATGACGCGACTTTAAACGGTACCGTTTCTTGGACCGCTTCTTTAAGTGGATATAGATCAGCTTCTGGTTCGTTCAACATTGCTAATGCAAATCAGACGATTAATGTTACTTTAGAGAAGTATAGTACGGTTACTTTGACTTTTGTTAATTATGCTGGCACAGCTCTTTCTGGTATTTCAGTTACTATGAATAATCAAACTGTAACTACAAATGCAAGTGGTCAGGCGATTTTCTCTAATGTAATAGATGGTACGTACAACTGGAGTAGTACTGCTAAATCACCTTATCAAGCTAAATCAGGAAGTGTAACAGTTAATGGTGCAAATGTTAATCAACAAATTACTTTAACCAGTCAAGTAACAGTTACATTTGTCGCTAAAGATGACGCTGGTACAGCTCTTTCTGGAGCAACGGTGAAAGTTGCTGGTGTATCAAAGGGTACGACAAATTCAAGTGGTCAATTAGCTGTAACAATGCAATCACAGTCAGCAGCTTATGCTTGCACTGTTGAATTAAGTGGATATCAAACTTGGTCAGGTAATGTTACAGTTGGTTTGAGTGCTCAAACTGTAAATGCAAGTTTGCAGTATTTGGTTACATTTACAGCGACAATTAAAGAAAATACAACGTCTGGTGCGAATGTCGGTAGTGCAACTGTTAAACTTGTCAACTCAAGTTTAGGTACTTTTACAGGTACGACAAATTCAAGTGGAGTTGCTACAATTCCAAATGTGAAACCAGGTTCTTACACTTACACGATTTCAAAATCTGGTTACAAAGATACGACTGGTAGTGTAACTGTAAGTCGAAGTTCTCATAGTCAGAGTGCAACTTATGCTCTTTTGAGATATTATACATTTGTTGTGAATGTTAAAAGAGCGGGTGTTAATAGAAATGGTGTCACAGTGAAATTGGATGGCACATCAAAGGGTACAACAAATTCTTCTGGTAACATCACAATATCAAATGTACTTTACGGAAGTCATACAATAGCAATTGATGCAGGTACATATTGGAAAGCGTTTAGTCAATCGTATACAATTTCAAGTACATCAACTATCAATATCGCTTTAACTGCTTTATATACAGCACAATTTACTATTTCTGACGCTAACGGTCCTATTTCAGGAGCAAAAATAACGTTAACTGGAATAGCAACGGGGACTTTAACGACAAATACATCAGGAATAGCTTCAAAAACTGGAATTGTAGCAGGAACGTTAAGTTACTCAGTGAGTGCGGCTGGATATATGACTAAGACTGGAACAGTGACGTTGTCTGGGTCGAATGATTCAATCAACACCTCAATCACTCTCCAGAAGGCAGCTAAACTCGTACAGATTACGACACCAGTAGCATCTCATGCGACTGGTTATACAATTGAAAAAGGTTTTTCTAATATTGAAGTTTTTTGTGTTGGTGGAGGAGGTGGAAGTGGATTCACTAGATTAAGTGGTGGAGGAGGTGGAGGTTTAGGACTTGGATACGGCCCTACTTCTAAAATTAACGGATCTTTGTCTTATATAATTGCACCAGGAGGTTCGGGAGATAAGAATTACGGAAATGGTGGAAAAACAACAATGTACGAAACAAGTAATCCAAATGAAGCTATGTTTATAAGTAATGGAAATGGTGGTTCTTATAATACATCTAATATATATATTGGTATACGTGGCGCAAATGGATCTAATGGAAGTAATTGGAATGGAGTAATAGGACATGGTTCTAGTAGTGGTTCTGCTTGTTCAGATTCTGATTTTCCGATTGGAGGTGGTGGAGGTGGTTCTTTAACAGGAAATTCAGGAGAATCAGGAGAAAAAGGTGGTGCTGGTGGAAAAGGTGGTGCTTTTGGGAGAGCTACTGGAACAGGAGGATCCTCTGCAAGAGGAGCTGGAGGTGAAGGTCAATCAAATGCTGCTATTTATCCTTATGTTTCAAAATATAATTTAATTTGTTCTAGAGGAGGAAATGGCAATGTTGGTACGTCAATTGGTGGTTTCTATGCAGGAGGAGGTGGTGGAGGTTTTGGATCTGGTTTGGATGCAAATGGAGATGGAGAAGCACCAAGTACACCTACACGTAACGAAAACTATGGAGGTGGAGGAGGTGGAGGTCATTATGTGGTTAGCCATGGAGGACAAGGATTAATAGTAGTTTACTACTCTTAATATAACAAATAGGGCCTGGATTTTCTCCAGGCCCCATTTAATTTATTAATCGTGATAATAAAGAACCATAATCCCTTGTCCTCCATTTCCACCTTCTAGATTTACTTCTCCATTATTTTCTCCTCCACCACCTCCACCTCCACCAATACCAGCAACAATTGGATAAAAATTATTTCGATCATTAGGAGCACCACCACCATTTCCATAACTACCTCCACCTCCACCAATTCGTTGACCGGCATATAGAGAACCTCCACCTCCACCAACTAATAGAAGGTCGACTTTAGAAAAAGTTAGATCTAACTCATAATTTGTTAGTGTTTGTATTGGAGTCGTGATCTGTACGAGTTTAGCTGCCTTCTGGAGAGTGATTGAGGTGTTTAAAATGAAATGAATGTTGTTTGTTTTGAAGGAAGTAGATATCTTTATGCGATTGAAAAGTTTGCTTTGATACTGTTTTAATTATGGCAGATATAATATACAATAGAACTATATTTAAAAAATTCTTTGAGAAGAACGATATTAAAATTCAGGCTTGGGCACAGAATGTCTTGGATAAAATATGTAGTCCAGGTATTCTTCCTGTTTTTTTTAATAAACAAAATGAAGATTTTGTTTCGTTTTGGGGATCTGTAACACATCTTTTTGCGATTGTTGTGTTGTATGGACGACAATACGAAGAGATTGATGTAAACAAGATCTTGTTTGATATCTTTATCAAAGAAAGAGGTTTGGTAACCGATACTGTTGATACGACAGAACAAATGCAATATCTTTTCAACAACTATGTAGAAGAGTATAGAAAAAGAGGTCGTATGGATATCGTTTCAAAAGAAGGTACTATATTAGGGGAACTTCTTCGTTTGATTCGATACAACGATTTAAATGAATTCATCTTTGCTCTTCTAGCTCCTAAAGATAGTGGTTGGACATTAGGACATAGTTCTCCTACTTGGAATAGGACAGATACAGTTGAGAATATAACCAAAGCCTATGAATGTTCAAGTAATATTGAAAATTTGGATGCATATCCATTGATCAATCCTAGTGGTGTTATTCTACAAGCTGATGTAAACAATGATAATGAACCTATTCAAACCATGACTTTTATAGGAAATGAGTTGGTAGGAATCAGTTCAGAAGGAAATTTAGATAAACTTCTAGTAGTTGATGAAGATTTAGCTTATCAAGTTTCTTTACGTTTGAAAACAGATAATATTCAAAACATGAATTTGACTTTTGGCGTTCAAGTTTATGATGAATTGAAAAGACCTGTTTCTTGTATTGAATCGATTGGTACAGTACAAAGTAATTCATTTGTTAAAAATGACGCTTCTGTTACGTTAAACAACGCTGATATTTATTATGAGTTAAGAGCAACAATTTCAAAGAAAAATAGAAGTTTTGTCGACGAAGTAGCCCTGAATTTCCCTAATGGAAGAGGATTAAGATTTGTAGAAGGTATCAAATACATGTCTTTGCATTTGGTTCAAGATCGAACTAAAGCTAGTTCAAATTTGAATATTTATGATATAAAGATCAAACCAATATATTTACCTTTCTATCAAGGTTATCTAGGGGAGAAAAACATAATCGCTTCCTATTATAGGAATAATTCTTATTCTTCTACATCTACTATAGATCAATTTATAGAAACTTATTTAGTTTCATATAAAAATATTTTTGCTAGTGAAGAGATTAAAGCTCTTACAAAAACAACTGTACGTTTCAAGGTTTTTTCTGAAAGAAAAGAATATATTAAAGGAGCTACTATTACAATAGCAGATCAAGAATTGCAAACAGATATTAATGGTGAAGTAACTCTTGATCTTTATCCTGGTGATTATCTTTATTCAGTTGAAAAAGACCTTTTCATTTCTATTGTCAATAATGTTCTATATGTAGAAGAAGAAATCGAAGGAGATGAGCAGATTTGTTATATACAAATGCAAGGAGAACTTTATAAACGTAAGGTAACTTTTGTTGTCAAGAATGAACAAGCTAAAGCTATTTCAGGAGCTGTTGTCAAGTTCAACAATGAGGTTAAATCAACAGGTCAAGATGGTAGTATATTCTTCATGGCTTATCCAGATTTATATCTGTATACAGTTGAAAAGGAAAAGTATTATCCAGTTGATAAGTCAGTTCTTGTTCGTGACGATATGATTGAAAATGTCACGATGCAATTAATCCCTATTTTTGATGTAACTTTTATTGTGAAAGATTCTTCTTCAAATCCTATTCAAGGAGCTAGAATTAATTTTAACAATACATATATTGACACCAACGAACAAGGACAAGCTGTTTTTAAAGATGTTTTAGTAGGTACTTTCAATTATCGAATTGAAAAAATTGATTGGTTGCCAGTCACAGGATCTGTGACTGTAACTAATGCCCCAGTGACTCAAAATATAACAATGAATCCAGTTCCTACTTATAATGTGACATTTACAACAAGAGGTGTTAATTATCAAGGGGTAGTTTCATTGTTGACAGGTGTTTCAGTAACTTTTGCCGGTTCAACTAAAATATCTGATTCAAGTGGTCAAGTAAGTTTCATTGTTAAGGCTGGATCGTATTCTTTAACAGCGACGAAAGTTGGTTACAATGATTATAAAAATACAATTTCTGTTGATGAGGATTCTGATATTGAAATCAGAATGAACCAAAAAGTTTATGTTGTTACTTTTGTAGTACAAGATGATAATAATAAAAAACTTTCTGGTGTTTCTATTCAGGTAGAAAACAATCCTATTATAACTACAAACGCACAGGGACAAGCAACTATCAATTTACCTGATGGATCTTTTAATTATACAGCGACATTAAACGAATATCACACTATCACAGATTTATTTGGTGTAAATGGAGGTCCAGAAACGGTTAATGTAACAATGTCACAAAAGATGTATCAAGTGACTGCGACTGTAAGAGAAGAAGGTCAAATTTCAGTTGGTGCAACTGTTACTTTAGGATCTTATTCTGGAGAATCAGATAGCCAAGGAAAAGTATCGACTGAACTACCCAATGGCTCTTATAATTGGACGGCAAAGAAAACGATTTATGCTTCACAACAAGGACAATTTGTCGTGAACAGTGCTCCTTATGTGTTTGATATAAATTTGGTTAGACGAAATGGTCAAGTAATTTTCATGGTTGTCGATGATTTAGGGAAACCAGTGGAAGCTGCGACTGTTGTTTGTAACAATATTACCAGAATTACGAATAGTCAAGGTAAGGCAGAATACACCCTTCCAATCGGTTCGTATGATTACGAAGTTTCTAAGCGTCCAGAATACACTTCTGTTCCAGGTGAAGTATCGATTACAGATACACCTCAAACAATCAATGTATTATTGACAAACAAGACATATAATATTAATTTTACAGTTACAAATACTAATGGCAATGCTGTCCCTAATGCAACAATAGTATTAGACGGTGATACAAAGACTACAGATACTAGTGGAAAAGTGACGTTTCCAGATAAGAGAAATGGTTTGTATAATTGGACGATACAAGCTGTAGGTTACTATGATAAAGAAGGCACTGTTCAAGTTTCGAATAATGATGCTAATCAACAAGTTTCATTGACTTATTCGTTACGAGAATTTACAGTGACGACTTTAATTGATGGTTCAAATGCATCTGGAGTCAATATATCATATACTGTATATGAATCTGCTAATTCTAATGTAGTAGTTAGTAGTGGTAATGGATCTTCTGATTATCAAGGGAAATACATCATAAACGCTCCATATTCAGCATATGTTCTTTTGAAAGTAGAAGATTCTAGTTGTTTGCCGATAACAACTAGACGAATAGCTGTCAGTACAACAGGTCTTGCTGTTACACTTTATAGGGCACTGATTCTTCGAATGAGTAGCCAAAGACTTCCGAGTTTTGGATCTTCAGTTGATTATGAATGGTCTGGTAATGAGTTGAAGATGGTAGGAGGATCTAGGACCAATCCTAGTACGTTAAATTTCAACTGTCAAAATAACACAAGTGTCTTAGCTGTTACACAATGGCCAGGATCATTTTCAATAAGTGGAACAAGTGTATTTAATGGTTGTACAGGCTTATCAAGTTTAGCATCTGGTTCACCAAATATTAGTGGATCAATAGAGAGTTGGTTTAGAAATTGTACGGCTTTAAGAAGCATCCCTTCTGGGCTTTTATTGAATGTATCAGGAAGTGATGCTAGTAATTGTTTTAGAGGTTCTGGAGTGACAAGTGTACCTTTGGATTTATTTGGAGGTAATCTTACATTATTCGCTAGTGTATTTAGAGATTGTAAGTCGCTTTCAAGTGTATCAGGTAGTCCATTTAGAAATGGCACTGATTTTGAATCAGCTTTCAATGGTTGTAGTTCACTTTCAAGTGTTGGTAGCTCTATTTTCCCACGAAATGCAGAATCGTTTTATTACACGTTTGCAAACAGTGGAATTTCTTCGATTCCTTCTGGTTTATTTGACAGTTGTGTATATGCGACTACTTTTGAAGGATTAGTTTCTTCTTGTACCAATCTAAGGAGTATTCCAGCCAGATGTTTTAGGAATTGTACAAGAGCTACCAATTTTAATGTATTAGCTCATAGTTGTACACTATTGAGTAGTATAGGTTCAGATTGTTTCCCTACTAGTGCTTCTAGTTTTAGTTGGTCTTTCATTGATTGTAAATCATTGACAGATATTTCTGGATGTAAGATCGAGAATGGAAATGTGACTACTTGGGCAAGAGCTTTTGAGGGTTCTGGTGTACAAAGAATTCCACCAAGATTTTTTGCTGGTCAATCTCGATTGACTACAGTAGCCTCTTGTTTCAAGAATTGTACTAATTTGACGGAATGGGCTCCAGATGGAGGAGTTGAATCTTCTCATGGTACATTCGATGGTTGTACTTCTCTACAAAATATGTCAGAATTCTTGAATGGTTGTATAAGAGTTGGTAATTCGACTTATAACTCATTGCAAGTAATTGTTATATCGCAAAATATAGCTTCTACTGTTACAAATTGGAATTATGCTTTCTTAAATTGTAGTGAATTACGATCTATGCCAATTATTGCAGAATCTAAACCTATTACATTGGGTTGGTTATGGGATTTAGCTCCTTCATCAGCATCACATTATCAAACTTTCAAAGGATGTTCAAAAATATCTTATTCAAATTTGATTCCGTCAGGTTGGAAATAAATTTTTAATATATATGAGTCAATTAAATATTAATAGAAACATGTTCTTAGAAAAGGAAGAATTGGTCAATTTCCAATCTTTCTTTGCAAGTGAAATGCTTTTTCAAGCATTGTTACAAGCAACATTTAGTTTTGGTATTATCACCAATAATCCAGCTAAAGCCAATGGTAGTGGAACCGCTCCTAGCGGAGTAGAATATAACGATCCTTTTATTGTACAACAAGGTTCTGTTGCAAACAGTATCAAGGTTTTACCAGGAATGGCGATCAATAGTTTAGGACAATTTATAAAGATTGATGTAGAAGACAACATTCAAGTTCCTAATGATAGCCTATTCTATTGGGTGAAAATCGCATATGCAACTAGAAACTATGAACTTGGTATTGTTTCAGTTAACACTAAAGGTGTAGTTTCTGGTACTGCAGATTTTTCTGGTAAAGTAAGAGGTCAATCAACGAGCACACCTACATGTATTCGTTTCGTAAAAGACGATGGTTCCATACCGTTAAATAATGGTATTTACCAAGTTGTCAATGTTATCGATAATCAAAATTTAGTCTTGACTTCTAATACGACTTTTGTCGCAGAATCAAATTTAAGACCGATTGTATTAGGAACTCTTCCTATTGGTGGTGTATTTTCACAATCTCAGAGAGAAGGTCTTTATGTTTATGATTATTATGAGATTTCTTTGATTCAGGAAACTTCTGTAGAAACTCCTCCTGAAAAAGGAGATAATGAATTTTACATTGCTCGTATCAAGAATACAAATGGTACATTTACCATTGATAATACGATCAAGAGTGAGTATTGGGCTTTAGGAAATTTAAAAACAGCAAATTAATGAGATTATATTATACAGTATCTTCTGGATACAACGATCCACAATCAAAATTAGTCAATTCGTTGGGTGGTTTTAAATCTTCAACTCCAGTACCCAATGATCAAGATAACAATGTTTTTGATGAATTGAGTCTTCTTTCACTTGTAAAAGGTGAGACTCAATATATTGGTTTGATTTTGAAAAACGAACTAGGAGTTGAAGTTAAAAATGTTCAACTTTGGTTTGAAACACCAGAAGGTAGTTATGGTTCTTTTCAATTAGCTGCTGTTCAAACTGATAAGAATAATGAAGGACAACCTTTCTTTGAAATGATCCCAGATATTTTTAGTAAACCTTTTTACGCTGAATTTCATCAAGCGACTGAACTTGACAAAGCTACTATTGGGGATATGGAGATTGATCAAGAAATAGGTTTATGGCTGTGTCGATCTATTGATAAGAAGACTGTGATAGAAGATTACAATAATGTCGCTGAAAAAGATACTGCAACTGAAAACAGGTACAAACCTATAGAAAAGGTAACAGAAGAATCCATTGCTTTTCAAATTAGTTGGGAGTGATAGATTAATTTTGTATATTTACAAGGTAAAAGGATGATTAATTCATCCTTTACTTTTAAAATCAAAGATACAAACATTGTATGTCATTAGAAGAAAAGTTTGTTGAGTTGTACGAGTATATTCAAGGTAGTGTCTTGAATAACCCAAGTTTTCGTCTAAAAATCAATAAGAAACAAAAATCTACTCTTTCAATTTTCCTGAGTAGAGTAGAAGATTCTAGTATTGATTTATGGGAATATCTGCTATTTCAATTTAGTTTTAAAGTAATTACAGGAACAAAGTTTCCTGTTATACCATTGAATCATATAATAGGTAAGAACGCTTTGAAACGATGGAATGAAAGAACAACAGAACAACAATACATGACTTCAAAGTTTGTTCAATCTTATAAATTAAGATCACCTATTAAAGATGAGTCGACAAAAATAAGTGAAAGATATTTTGACGAACAACGACAAAAAGATTTTTCCTCTCCTAGAGGTTATATAAGATGTTTGTCGTTTGGTGGTCTTTTTAATGAGATGAAATGTAAGAGTTGTAGATATTTTTATGTATGTAAAACAGAATGATTATGGAAAAGAAAAGGTACGAAACTGAAGAAGAGATGATTTTGTGGAACGAAATTTCAAAATCATTGAACTATAACAAAGATCGGATAGACAACGTTCTATTTGATGAAGAAGTGTATCAAGGTATATTATCAGCAATGAGAGAATATCATAAATATGTGGAGAAAGAAGGTTAAAGAAGAAGTTCGTCCATGTGTAAAATGTGGTACAAATCATTTGATTTATAATAGGATTAAGTGGTTGTGTAAAGATTGTGATAAAGAAGTAACACGAGAGCGAAGAGGGGATCTCCAATCTTTATTTCAAGAAATATGGAATGAGAGACCTCATAAATGTACCAAATGCGGAAAAGACCTTGGAAACGATCCAAAGCCTATTTTTTTCTCACATATAAAGTCTCGTGGAGCTTATCCTGAATTGAAGATGGATAAAAATAATATTAGACTTCTTTGTTCAGCTTGTCACAAGTTTGAAGATTTTAATGAAAGGGAGTGATTATGTTACATAGATTGGTTTTGATAAAAGCTCTTGATTTATGTCTTAAAATCATTGAAGATAATCCTTCAACAGGTCTTATATCTTCTAAATTAAAGACATTGATTGAAGTAGAAGATGAAGAAAGTTTTAAAGAATTTCGATATGAATGTTTGAAAAGACATCTTTTCAAAAAAAATCTTGAACAGTCAAAAAGTAAATTTATCACACTTGGAAGTGGTGATAGGGTAATTACTCTTCCAAAGTATTATGTGTTGACTTATAGTAAAGATTGGGATAGTAATGGAGCTGCAGTCCTTAATATTAATGAGATGCCAGAAGAAGTTAATCTCAAAGACAATCCTATTAAAAATTTAAGGATCATCTATGGTGACGTAGATTCAAGAGATAGAGATTTCGATAAGATTCAGATGATAATGAAAGTATGAAGTATTTATTAAAAAGTGCAAATTTAACAGGCATAACAAAATTTTTGAATGATAATTTCTCAAAGAAAGATTCAAATGAAAGATTCAATCCTAGAGATGTATTAGGCTACATCAATCGAGGTAAATTACCAGAATATCTAGGTGGTAACAAAATTGTTGAAGTAGAACAGCAAAATTGTAGTGTAAAACTTTATAATATCCAAAATAATGAAGACAAGTAGTAAATATATCATTTTTTTTGATTTTGAAACTGGAGGTCTCCCCAATAAAAATGCTAGAGCTTTTTACGAAGTTCCATTGGTTGAAACAGCTATGGTAGTTGTTGATATGGAAAAGTTAGAAATTTGCGAAGAATGTTCTATGATTTTTGAATCAGATTACAAAGAAGATCTTCTTCCTGTATCAGCAGAAGCATTAGCTGTACACGGTATTACTAAAGAAATTCAAGAATCAAAAGGAGTTCCTTTGAAAGAAATTTACAAAAAATGGTTGGATCTTTTCAAAAAATATAAGAATCCTCGACAAATGTGTACAATTGCAGGGCACAATGCTGTTGGATTTGATACTCCTTTTTTGAAAAATTTCTTTGAATATATGGGAGATAGCATTGATAATTATGTTAAATATTATCTTGATACAATGCAAATTGCTCATATGGCAGCGTTAGAACAACAAGATTATAAGTTACATACTTGTTGTGAATTGTTTAATATTGATCTTGTTAATGCTCACAGAGCTTTAGACGATACAAAAGCAAATGCTTTGTTAGGGATCGAATATATAAAATTATTGAGAGGGATAAATGTTTCTTCATCTATTACAAATAGCACTTCACAAGAAACAGGATTCACTAGATTTAGAGAAAAGTTTCAATTATGATGGTTAAACAGCAAGATTGGACTGAACAAGATAAACCAGCTAGTAAATTTACACTCTTACAGAATAGGAGGTTATATTCTGCGGCAAACGATATAATTGAAAGATTGCCTGCACATTCGATCAATCAATTGTTAGAAGGTTATTCTGAGGATATAGATAAACTTCTAACAGAGATTGTTAATCAAACTGATATGGCAATGAATTTCGGTAGATCGTTAGATACTGAAAATCTTTCGTACATTGACAATCTAGCTGCAGCTATGGATGAGAGATTGAGAATATTGTCTTTCAATTATTTTTGTGCGACTGTCTTATCTAATTTTATGATGGGATGGAGAAATTTAGAATGGGGTAATTTAACTCAATTATTTCCTTGGTCTAGTTATCTTTGTAGTCGTGGTTCAGGAAAAAGTTATGAATGGTGCTATGCATTCCCATTATGGAGATTATATAGTTATACAAAGCCATTGTTTTATGCTGGAGATACGATCGATAATAAGAATAGAAAAGAGACAGCTCTCATTACTAATACAATGACTCTTGCTAAGATCCACGTAGGTAAAATCATTGAAGAGATCGAAACAAATCCTATTTTAAGCAATAAATTAAATTTTAATAAGAAAGCGAAATTAGGAGAAACAATGATTGAAACGGAGACTGGATCGATCCTTCACGTTCGTGGTAAAGATGGATTTATTCGTGGTCTTCACGTTGGATCAGCTCTTATCGACGATGTACCTGATGAAAGCTCTATTTATAGTGATGAACAAAGAGAAAAATTGAAAGAAACTTTTCGAGGAACTATTACTCCTATTGTTGAACCCTATGGATATTTGATTGTATCAGGTACACCATATTCAACTGCTCCTAATGAACTTTATAATATTATTAAAGCTGATAAACGTTTTGCAGTCTTTGAGTATCCGATAATATTTCCAGATGGACGTCCTCTTGCTCCAGATAGATATACTTTTGATGATATTATTCAGAAAAAAGATGAGTTAGGTACAATGGTATTCAGTCGTGAATACTTAGTAGTTCCTATTGCAGATAGTAGTACCATTTTCCCTTATGAGTTTTTAATGAGATCGACAGTTGGGATGGAAAATATTTCTTTTGCAGATACCATCGATTACTTTCCATTTAAATTACAAAGGGTTGTTGTTGGTTGTGATTTTGCAGTTTCTGGTAATATCGGTGCAGACTATACAGTTTACACAGTATGGGGGATCGATTTTATGGATAATTATTATTTGATAGCGATCCATAGACAGAAAGGAATGAGTCACAATGAGCAAGTTGATAAAATTGTATTATTTAACACTTTATTCAAACCCAATAAAATTGTATGTGAAGCTAATGGTTTTCAAAGTATTTTAAGTGGACTAGCAAGAGAAAGAGGTTTGAAAAACATTGAGACTTTTACGACAACAGAAGGTAATAAGAAGGATCTTCACACCGGTTTACCAAGTCTTTCGGCAATGTTTGAAAGAGGTCAAATAAAAATACCATATGCAGTAGGACCAACAAGAGAAATGGTGAAAATAATTTTTGGCGAATTTTCTTCTATCACTTTTAGAAGCGATAGAGGTAAATTAGAAGCTGTTGGTGCTCATGATGATATTTGTATGAGTTCATTTATAGCGATTAATAGTCTTCGTGAAGATAGTCATATAACGGTTCAAATAAACACGATATGAGAAAGTTGAATGAAAATTTTATGGCAGAGCTATTCAAATTGATGTTCATTGATGGAAATATCATGAGAATGGTTTCAGGTCATATGACTTACCAATTGATCCCTAAAGAGTGGGTTGGTTATAAGTTTCTATTGAAAGAAGCAGTAGAACAATTCATTGGAAAGGAGATAACACCTTCTTTAGGAGTTATTGCTCAGAAATACGCTGACAATGATTCTGTTCAAGAATCAATCAAAGAGATTAAGAAAGCTCGTTTAGTTGACAAAGAATTAATCATTGATCAACTAGAATCTTTTATTCGTGAGACTGAATTTGAACTTCTTAGTAAAAAGGTTCATGATTTATACGAAGAAGGTAAAAGAGATGAAGCGATTAAAGTCAATGCAGAAGAAAGTAAAAGAATATTAGAAATATCACTTCGAAAGACTGGTGGGAAATTTATTCGAGTATTTGAAGGATTTCAAGAAAGGATGAAAAAGAGATATGATGAAAATAAGCTCGCTAAAGTCCAAAATAAAGTTTCTTTGGGAATTGATCGTCTTGATGATATTAGTTATGGTGGCGCAGATCCAGGAGATACGGTATTGTGGATTATGAGATCTGGTGTTGGAAAATCAACCGTATTAAAATGGCATGGATACGCAGCAGCACTTGAAAGCATTTCAGTGCTACACATACAATTAGAAGGTGGTGTTGATGCTTGTACAGACAAATACGATCAAATGTGGACAAATCAAAGTTACATAGATATCAAAAAAGGTCTTTTAAAACAAGAAGATGAAAAACAGATCATGAAAACTTTAAGAGACATGAAATCTTTTGGTCAAGATATTGACATCTATGGATTTGAGAAATTCGGTCAAGCATCAATGGTTGATATTCGAAATCTATGCATTGAATACCAAAAAGTATATGGTCATTTTCCACAACTATTGATCGTCGATTCGTTAGATCTTCTAATGACTGGTGTAAACAAGAAGATAGACAATGATCCAGAATTTACTAAGTTTAGATTACAGAAATGTTCACAATTATTTAAAGATATTTGTGTCGAATTTAAAATGGTTGGTATAACAGCTACACAAACAGGTGATGTACCTATGGATGTCTGGAATAATGAAATGAAACATATAGATCGTTCTAATACTGAAGGTGATAGAACTCTTGTGAAGCCTTATTCATTTGTATTTACTGGAAATATTACAATGCAAGAGAAGAAAGATGAGAAATGTAGAATCTTTGTTGACAAACTTCGTGATTACAAGAGTAGTCAAGAAATCTTTTCTATCGCTACTGATTATGGTCGTGGTAGGTTCTATAATCGTAAGCGTACTATGGCTTTATACAACGATAGTTCCGAAGTTATATCAACGACTGCTGATAAACCTGAGAGAAAGGATAAACTACGTAAGGGTAAGAAGAAAGAAACTCAAGAAGTCACTGTGATATGATTAGGATCGATAGGAATGAGATTATCTCTGAATTAAATCTAACTCCATTTGGAGCTAGAGGGTTTTTTCAGGACAAGAATAATGCATGTCCTTTTTGTAAAGGTGAAAAGAAGTGGGGAATCGTATTTAGCGATAACAACACTTCTTTTATATTCCATTGTTTTAAATGTGGTAAAAAGTCAAGTGCTTTTGAATTTTTAAAACAGATTGATAGATTAGATTTAATAAGAAATCACTATGAAAATAGTATTAAATCTTCCCTAGTCGAATTAGTTCCTGAAAAGGAAGATGAAAAAGAGGATGATATAGTGTTTAAAGCTGTTTCATTACCATTTAAGTTACAAAGATTGGTAGATGATGAATATCTAAATTCTAGAGGTTTTAAACAGTTTCATTATGATGAATTTGAACCATCATTTACCGAATCCCCTTTAGAAAGAGAATTAAAGAATTATATCATTTTCAAGATGAAGATGAATGGTAAGACAATCGCTTGGTTAGCTCGTAGTCGTCATTCTAAAGAATGGCATGAGATGAATTTGAAAAAAGCGAAAGAAAAGGGGATAAAACCAAAATTAAGATATGAGAATAGTAAGACTGATTTTACCAAGATATTAGGAGGTTACGACGATATTTCAGAGAAAACACAAGTTGTTATAATAGTAGAAGGTCTCTTTGATTATATTGGTCTTGATTCTAAGTTGAATCTTAGAGAAGACGAAAGTATCAGGTGTGTATTTACATTTGGCAACAGTATAAGTAAGGAGCAAATTTCTTTTTTACAAAAGAAGAAGATTGAGCGAGTTATATTGATGTACGATCCAGATAAACCTGATCAGATAAAAAGCTCTGCATTAAATTTACAGAAATCTTTTGAGACAAAGATAGCATTGTTGAAAGATACTAGCAAAGACCCAGGAAATGCAACTTGTGAAGAATTGTTAGATGCTCTTGATAATTTGATCGATCCTATTAATTTTAGAGTATTGAAAAAATTTTTGTAGGATTTGTTGCTCCACTGAAATAAAGGTCGGACCTTTAGATCATAATCAAAAAGAGCTAATAAAATGAAGACAAAAGAAGATAAAAGAACAGCAATATTCGAAAAGATGAATGAAATTTCTTCTTTAGAAGATATGAAGAGTGAATTGGAAGAGAGATTGTTTGACGAAGAAGGTCATTGTAATTCTGAAGTGTTAGATCAATTCTTAGAGATGGATAAGAAGATTAACTACGCTAAAGGAGCGGTGATAAGAATGATAAAGAGATTGATGAACGATATTTATGGAAATTGGACTTGGAGCGAAAAGGTTGATTATTTAGAAGCTGTTAAGGAATTTAGAAAATTTGCAAATTGAAAGTGTAAAAATTTGGAGTTGTAGTTTTATTTTGTAGATTTACAACTCCAAATTTGTTATTATGAAAAGTAGAGATTTAAGCATAACAGAATTTTTACAAGTCCTTCAATTGGAGTATTTTTCGTTTAAAACACGAGAATTAATTTATGAGTGTCCTGAATTCATTAAAATGAATCGAGATATCGCTGAAAAGAAAAAAGAAAAGATCATAAACTTGGCAAAAAAGTTTCATATGATTTCAATCTTTGATTCAAAAAAAGCCTTCCATCAATTTTTTGTACAATGTTTTTCCCAAGAATATGGGATGCCAAACTTCCAATATGGAACAAATCAAGAAAAAAATATTTCAATATCTTATTGGGATAAATTCTATCTATTTCATGCTGGGAATATGGTCTCTTATAAGAAAGAGACTTACAAAGTAAAGACAAATATACCAGATGAGGATTCAATCATTTTAAACGTTAAAGGGGAAGACATAACACTACCATATGTGTATGTAACTAACTTAAAACTAGTGGCCATCTTCGCTAAAGAAATGATAGATAAGTAGTATCTTTAGACATATTTAAAAAGAGATACTTTATGATCATTACAAAAATTTTCACAGGTGAGATGTCTCATGTGGTTCGAAATTGCACATCAATTAGGTGTAGTCATTCGACGCATGGTCACAGTTTTACGCTCGAAATCTCGTTCACAGCTAACAAATTAGACAATGCTGGTATGATTATGGATTTCGGTTTGATGAAGAATAGTATTAAACAATTCGTAGATTCTTTCGATCATTGCCATATCCTTTGGAATAAGGATCAAGAGGATTATCGCACTTCTATTAAGAAGTATAACGATCGTTGGATTGAACTAGGAGTTAATCCTAGTGCAGAATGTTTGTCTATGTTTTTCTTCTATTGGATTCAGGAGATTATAGATCATACTGAATTTAAAAATGGAGAATCAGGAATTAAAGTTTATTCTGTTAAGTATCACGAAACGAAGACTGGTTCCGCTACTTGTTTTGAAGAAGATTTAGTTAATAACTCTGAGATTGCAAATCTTTTGAATTTTTCTGTTTCAAAAGGTGTTTGGTCTGATTGGGACAACGATCTTTATTCATTCATATTCAATAACAAATACGAATCAGATTCTTTTTTCTTTAAAAATCCTTCAGTAAATCTTCAAGTTAAAAATGGATAAAAATAAAATTCTTCCGATCATTGACTTACACACTTGTCTACAAGGAGAAGGTAAGTTAGCTGGTGTACCACATATTTTGGTACGTTTGAGTGGGTGTAATCTTCGTTGTACTTTCAAAGATTCTTGTTGTGATACACCTTATTCTAGTTTTGATCCTGAAAAAGGAAAGTATACATTACAAGATGTGCAAAAATTCTGTGAAGATAATCTAGGTATAAGTCATATAATGATTACAGGTGGTGAGCCTTGTCTTCATTTAGATCTTGTAGAAGAATTTGCAAGTGGTGGTGAGGATTTTGAATATCCTATTTTCGTTACCATTGAAACGAATGGATCAATCAAGATTCCTATTTCAGTGATGAGATCTGTCGATTTAGTTTCTATTTCTCCTAAATTAAAATCAAGTATTCCAACTCAGGAGAAAATGAAGAGATTCGGAATGAAATATTCTGAAGAAATCGAAAAAAGGCATATTAAGGAGAGAGAAAATATTCCTAATATTGTGGATTGGATTATTTATGCCGATGATTTTCAATTAAAGTATGTTGTTGGATCTGAAAAGGATTTAGAAGAGATAGAGGAACAACTTTCAAAGATTGAAGATGAATTATATAATCGAGACGAAGATGAACTTGCTATGTTCATCCGATCAGGAGTTTATCTAATGCCAGAAGGAGTAACACCTGAACAGATTTCTGAGAAAAGAGTTTGGTTGATGGAAGAATGCTTAAAACGTGGTTTTAATTATTCAGATCGTCTACAGATATTAGCATATGGTAATAAAAGAGAAGCGTAAAATATGAAAGCAGGAGAAAATAAAGTTTTGACTGAAAGTCAAAGAAAACAAATGTTAGAAAATGCCGAGTTTGCCTTCGGTAATTTTCTAAGGGCCTTAGGTTATGATTGGGAGGATGATCCTAATATGAAAAAGACTCCTTATCGTGTGGCAAAGATGTATGTAAATGAAGTAACATCAGGTGCTTATTCAGAACCACCGAAAGTTACTGTATTTCCTAACAATTCACAATACGATGGTATTGTGTTTGAAGGTAATATCAAAGTTCACAGTCTTTGTTCTCATCACTTTGAACCGTTCATTGGCAAAGCATATATTGCGTATATACCCAAAAAGAACGGTAATATTGTAGGTCTGTCAAAGTTGAATCGTATCGTACACTGGTTCGCTAAGAGACCACAACTTCAAGAGAATCTATGTAAGCAGATCCACGACTATCTTGAAGATACTTTAGGAGGGACTCAAGGTGTTGCGGTTTATATTGAAGCAGAACATATGTGTGTTAAGTTACGTGGAGCAGAAGATGATTCTACGACATGCACAGCATTTATGTCTGGTTATTTCAAAACCAATGAGATTGGTTCTCGAGATGAATTTTACAAGATGGTTCAAAACGCAAAGTTTAATTTAAAATAAGTTATGGAATACAAAGAGTACGAAGAGAAATGCAACGATACAAAATTGTACAGTGATGAGGTTGCTATTGGTTATGTTACCCTAGGTCTATGTGGTGAACTTGGTGAGTTATACGAAAAGATCTCTCAAGAAGAGTTAGGTGAACTTGGTCGTAAAGAGATTGGAGATATGTTGTGGTATCTTGCAATGATGAGAAGAGAACTTGATCTCTCTACTATAGAGAAATGGCCAGTAGCAGAAGAAGGATTGAAAATAGATCCATTTGCATTAGTAGTAGAATCAGGTAAGATCGCAGAACAAGTAAAGAAATTCATGCGTGACGATTGGGTTTCAGGTCAAAAGAATGTTTTCCCTGAAAAGAGAAAAGAGATTGTTGAAAAATCGTGGACAAGTATCGTTAAGATGTTATTTAGCCTTGCAAAAGATGAGGATGCTTTTAATTCTTCTATTGAAGAAATAGCTAACGAGAATATTGAGAAGTTAGCTTCTCGTAAACAAAGAAATGTTATCCATGGTTCTGGAGACAATAGATAAAGTAACTCTTCTAGGGTCTTGTTGTGTAGGGAAAACAAGTGTGTTTGATGTACTCAAACAAGACCCTATTTTCGAAGGATGGAGTATTCAAGAATCTATTTCACGTAAATTGATACGGGAAGATAAGATAAGTGTCGATCGAAATTTTCAATCGATTAAAAATCAATCTTTAATTTTCGACGAATACGTGAAAATCTTAGATATATCAAAGTGTTTATCTGATCGATCTATTATAGATGTCTTTACAATGACAAGAACTCTTGATCAAAACATTGATGTAAAGATTGAGTTAAATCGTGAGAGAAGGATATTGGCTCAAAATATCGATAGAATAGGTAAGATATTTTATTTTCCAATTTATTGGGATTCTGTCGATGACGGAGAAAGACTCTTTGATGAAGAACGTAGAAAACGTTGGGATCTTGAAATACAAAACATTCTCTATCATAGTCTCGTTAATTACACAATCATTCCTAATTGCTCTGTTACTGACAGAGTTAAGTTCATTAAGAAAATCCTTATGAAAGATTGTAAACTTAAAAAGTCTTAAATTAGTAGATTTTTATTGTTTTCTTCTTTGATTTTTGTTGCTCACTAGATACAAACATTGTATCTTTACAGCATAATAAAAGAGCAAAATTAAAAGGATATGGAAGCAATAATTAAATTAGACGAATTGAGAAGGAAGGCAAGTGCTTTAAAAATCAAGAATTATAAGAAGTATTCTAAACAAGAACTTCTAGTCTTGGTCGAAGAAGAAGAGAGAAAGAAGCTATATTTGCCAGTTATAATCGTTAAATTTTCTTGTTTCAAGAAAAAGAAAAAATCAAGAGAAGCGCGTACAGCTCCAAAAGCTGGTGTAGCATCTATGGAGATTTTTAAGACGATTCTGAAACATAGAGATCATAAAAAATGGACTCTATATAAAATCGCAAAAATAGGAGGTTACTCTTATACAAACGTTCGTCGAGTTTATAAGAAGTATATTGAAAATAAGACTGAAGAAGAGATTCAAATTAAAATAAATGAGTTTTTAAACGATTAAAAATTAAAAGAAAATGGCATCTTTATTAGAATTACGTAGAAAAGCTGAGAGTTTAGGAATCCAAGATTATGGAAAATATTCCAAACAAGAGTTAGCGGAAATGATCGACAAGATGGAATCTGAAAAGAAAGAAGGAGAAAGCACTGTTGTCGAAGTAGCTGCTGAAGAAGTAAAAGAAGAAGAAAAGGCTATTGTCGCTGAAAAAGAGGAAGCTGGTGAAGTCGAAGAGATTAGTGCAGAAGAAGCAGCAGATCTGAAACCAACGGGTGAAAAGAAGAAGACTAAAAAAGAGTTAGCTGCAGAAAAGCGTGTTGAAAAAGAAGCCGCTAAGAAAGCAAAAGAAGAAGAAAAGGCTAAGAAAAAGGCTGAACGTGAAGCTAAAAAAGCTCAGAAGAAAGAGAAACAGCCTCGTGTAAAAACAATCTTCACTTACAAGCCTAAAGGCGAAAAGCCGGAGAAACTTGGTGATAAATCTAGCAAGGCTTATGATGAATTGTTGACAAGTAATGAGTCTTGTTATCAAGTAGCGAAAAAAGTTGGTACTTATTTTTCTGTTGTTGACAAGGTTATCTCAAAGTACTTTGATGTGGAACAGAAAGAAGTCACTGAATAAAAATAAGATTCTAATATAAAATAGAAAAAGGGTCCTGTTGTCCAAAAATGGACTTGGGACCCTTTTTAATTTTTAATCGTATGAAAGAATTATATGAAGAATTAAAGGCTTACCTTTTAGAGAATTTTATTCAATTTTCTAGTCGGAAAACAGAACAAGATCGTTATTTATTTTCCATAGATGGAAAATCTTACGAATTGTTTGAACCACTACAGTGGAATGATGACGAGAATCCCGTTTTTTTTGATGAAGCATTTACTTGGGTAAATGATAAGACTGAATACGATCGCTATATTTTTAAATTTGGCGGTTGTTGGTATTGGTTTAATAGAGGCGAAGAGAAGAATATCAAACTCAATAGAGTGAAATATCTGGGTAAGGTTAATCTACAAGAAGAAGATCTTCTCTTACCTTGTTTTCTAGGTGTTCATGGTCCATTTGAAATGTTGAATAGTTGTGGATCTTACAAAGATTGGGTTGATAAAGCTAAATTTCTAGGTATTCAGAAATTAGGTGTGTGTGAAAAGGGAAGCCTAGCAGGTGCATTTAAATTTCAATCAGCATGTAAAAAAGAAGGGATAGAGCCAATTTTTGGTATGGAGATTCCTATAAAAGACGAAAAGAAAGATTTATTGTTTTCAGTGAAAGCCTTTGTAAAAAATGAGCAAGGTTGGTTGAATTTATTGAAAATCAATAAATTTCTTAATGTAGATGGGAATGGTTTCACAAGTATCGAGAATTTCATAGAAAATCGAAATGGTTTATTTTGTATTCTTGATCCTAAGACTATTCGATTTGAAGATATACCAGTTGGTTGGAGAACCATGTTCGCCCATCAATTTTATTATCAGTTAGATACTGTTGTCTATGAGAAAGAAGATAGAGATCGTTGGTACCTTGAAAACTTGAAAAAATTTTTCGATTCAAAGATTAAACCAGTAGCAATGTGTGATGCTTACTATGTAGAGAAAGAAGGTTACATAGTAAGAAACCGTTTAAATAAGATTGCTGGTGTCATGAATTACGAGAGTAAGAATCAGTATTTTAAAAACGGTGAAGAATATTTTTTTGAGTTACAGTCGCTGTTTAATGAAAACGATTTTGAAAGGTTTCTAGATAGTTTCATGGATGCGGTTGAGAATCTTGTCGATATTTGTGCGGAATGCAATTACACCTTTGAAACCAACCAAAGACACCTTCCTAGATATATCATGACAGAGGAAGAAAGAAAACTTTATTCTTCTAATAAAGAAATGTTTGAAGAGCTTGTTTTCAAAGGTTTAGAAGAACATATTGATTTGCTTGATAAATATGGCGAGGATGTTATCGGTGAGAGGATAGATCGAGAAATTGATGTTATCGAATATGGTGAAGTAGAGGATTATTTCTTGGTATTAAGAGACATTGTTAATTGGTGTCGTGCCAATAATATCTTGTTAGGTGCTGGTCGTGGATCTGCGGCTGGAAGTCTGGTTACTTACTTACTCGGTATCACTAAGGTTGATCCCATGAGATATGGCTTATTGTTTGAACGTTTTCTAAACAAAGGTCGTATCAAAGTATCTCTTCCAGATATTGATACAGACTTTCCAGGTGAAGCTAGGCCTCGTGTAAAAGAGTATATGGAACAACGTTTTGGTGTTGATCAAGTTTGTTCTGTAGGTACTTATGGTACCCTACAATTAAAAGCAGCGATACAAGATTTCGCAAGACTAGAGAAAATTCCAATTCCATTGGTCCGTAGGATTTGTAAGATCTTAGAGACAGAAAAAGTTAAGACTATTGAAGATTTTTTTAAGACAGCTTGTAAATATGAAGAAGTCAAGAAATTTCTAAACGATCATGCAGAAATGTTTAATTGTTTGATGTTATCACTTGGTCAACCAAAAACTTCTTCGATACATGCTTGTGCTATGATGATATTTCCTGATGAAAAGACCTTGTATGAATGGTGTCCGGTAAGAAGTCAAAAAGGATTGATTGTAAGTGAGTGGGAAGGTCTTGAATTAGATGAAGCAGGTTTCTTAAAAGAGGATATTCTAGGAATTGAGCAACTTGATAAGTTTACGGATATTTTAAATCTAATTGAAGAACATTATGGCAAAAGGATCGATTTGTATAAGATTCCAAAGGACGATCCAAAGGTCTTTGATTTTTTTCAAAAAGGATTCTTAGGGGATGTTTTCCACTTTGGAGCTAAAGGTTTATCTTCTTATTGTGTAAAGATGCAACCAACAAGTGTCGATGAGTTGAGTGACTGTGCAGCGTTATATCGTCCAGGTGTCATGGAAAATGGTTATCATGAAGAATATTTGTTAAGGAAGGCAGGAGAAAGAGAGTGTACTTATCATGTGGGCACTGAGAAGATATTAAATAGCACCTATGGATTGTTTGTGTATCAAGAACAAGTTATGGCTCTTATGCATGAATTAGCAGGTATGGATCTTGTTACATGTGACACAGCTCGTAAAGCGATGGGTAAGAAGAAGATTGATGTTATCAAATCTCTAGAAGGTCAATTTATAAAGGGTTACTGTGATAGATATGAAGTGACAGAAGAATATGCCAAAGATTTCTGGGAAGAAATTGTAAAAGCCTCCTCCTATTTATTTAACAAATCACATTCTGTATCTTATTCAATTAATGGATACAATTCCCTATGGTTGAAAGTACATTATCCGATCGAATTCTGGTCAGTAACTTTTAGTCGTGCTAAAGCAGAAGACTATCCTTACTATATAAATGAAATCAGGAGAAGTGGTAATATACAGATCAAATCTGTAGATATAAATCAATCAGGAGCTAATATCGTTTCTGATGTAAAAAGTAATAGTATTTACTGGGCTTTCAATTCGGTTTCTCAACTTGGCGACGTAGCTCAACAAGAATTGATGGAAGAAAGAACTAAAAATGGTGAGTATTTTTCTTTTGATGAATTTATTGACAGATTTAATAAAAAAGGTTCTTCAATTAACAAATCTGTGGTTGAAAATCTGATTTACAGTGGTGCATTTGATTCTATTGAAGGAATTAAAAAGGTAACTGATCGAGAAAGACTTCTTCTTAATTATCGAGAAAAGAAAAATATCAAGATAGACGAGAAGAAGGATGAGTATAGTATTGCTAGAGATAAAGGGAAAAAAGATCAAGAGTGGTGGTGGTTATTGCAACAAAAACGAAAATCAGGGTTCTGTTTCTTTGATTATAAATACTTAGTTAACAAGTATCTTTCTCCTATTGTGACAGATGGAGGATTGGGAACGCCGTATTTTGTTGATGGTAAACAGGTACAAGATGAAGATATCGTTGATCATTACACGAATCATGTTATGGTAGGTGGTTATGTTTTGAATATCGATGAAATGTCTTCGAAAAAAGGTCAATATGCTAAGATAACCCTAGAAAATAACTATGATTTCATAGAAGTGGTGTTTTTCCCAGATTACTGGAAAGAAAGAAGGGACATTCTCCTCAATTCTAAAAAAACTTTGTTGGTTTTAAACGGTTGTGTGAGGTTTGATTCCTGGAAAAAGAAGAACACAATTACTATCATGGATTGTAGTGAAATCATACAATTAAACATTGTCTAATAGATAAAATCTTTGTATCTTTAGTTAAAAATAAAGAGATGAAACAAGCGATTAATTTAGGGGATAAAATGATCGTCCTTCTTTCGAAGGATTGTATAGATGAACTTGATATGGATCAAGTGACATCTATAGATCATTCAAATGTATATGGAGAGATTGCTACGTGTTCAGTTTTATTGAACAAAATAGGTGGACTTCGTGCTGAAGCTGAGTCTATTTATTCTTCAAAAAAATTAGAGTGTGATATTTACGAAGCGAATCTGAAAAAGAGATTGAGAAAAAGGGCAGCTCTTGAAGGAGGTAAGTTGAAGTTAGAAGACGGTACAATAAAATTCACTGAAGGAACTCTATCTGAATTAATCCTATTGGACGAAGGTTTTCAACAGATGAAGAAGAATCTTATAGAACATAAGAAAAATCTTGATTTCATAGAGTCTTTGTACTGGTCGATTCAATCAAAAGATCGAAAATTAAACAACTTAGTTCCTAAAGTGACTCCAGAGGAGTTCTACAATGATTTAGTCGAAGGAACGATTAATACATTTACCATCAAAAAATTGAAATAATGAGGATATATTTATCGGATAATGTGTTTATTGAACAATGTTCAGCAGCTCCATTCCTTTGGGATCTTTATACAGTTTCCAAAGGAATCAGAAAAGGTAAGGAAGAGTTGGTTGAATGGTTCAAGGCATCAGGTCTTGATTTAGGACAAGTTTTGAAAAAAGCTCCTGATTTTGAACTTAATGAAAAGTATAAATTAAACGAAGAAGAGTTTTTGAATTTGAAGGATTATGTAGAAGAATTTAAGACGATTCAAGAAGAGATGTTTCAAAAAATAAAAATAACTTTTAAAAACAAGAATTATGCAATTTGACAGAAGTAAATTCAAAAAGACAAGTATTGAAGAGATTACAGTAGTTGAAAAGAAAGTCAATGCCACTATGGGTTCACAAGGTGGTTATACCCAATTTATCTCACCAGTGGAAGGTGAGAATATTTTCAGGATTTTACCTTCTGTAAAAGGTATCTGCTATGCACCTTTAAAAACATCAAAATTGAAAGTTGAAAAAATCAATTATGATGAAAACGGTAAAAAGGTTGGAACTGAAATTAAAGAATCAAATGTTTTTTGTGCTGATGTTCATGGTCCAAATCTTTTGAAAGGTAAGGATCCTATTGTAACTTATATTTCTTATGTCCAAAAGAAAGCTGAGGAGGAAATCCAAGATGCAAAAGAAAGAGAGAAATATCTTTTCCCGATCAATGGTGGATATGTAAAAGGATCATGGGTTTTTGGAATCGCTCCAATGCTCGCTTATGTAGCATATGTTGTCCCAAGTGATTCAAATGAAATTCGCAAGTTGCAACTTCGTCCAGCTTGGTTGAAAAGAATGAAAGAGATTTCTATTGAACAATCAGAGGACGATACACTTTCATTGGATGTATTTTCAGGTGTTGATGATGGTTATCCATTGAGAATCGTTGTTGGCAAAGACTCTAAAGGAAAGAAGAAAACTTATACTTTGTCAGCGGTGACTCCTAAAAAAAGTCAGTCTTGGGAAGAATTCTTCGAAGAAAATGCAATTTCAGACGAAATTTTGGAAGAGTTAAGTGAACTTACACCATTAAGTGATATATATATTGATTCTTATGGTGTAAAAGATTTCAAAATGGCTCTTGATGGTTTGAAGAGATTCGATGAGGAAATCGGTTACGATATCTTTGCAGATGATGCTTTCTTAAATGAACTCGATGAGATGGCAAGTATGTTACCAGAAGACGAAACCGAAGATCCAGATGAAGAAGATGAGACCCCTAAAAGACGTCCAGCGACTTCTAAACCAGTCAATAAGTCAACCACTAAAAAAGTAGAACCAGCAGTTCAACGTCCAGCAGCCGCTGCAAAAGTCAGTGAAGTGAAAAAATATCCTCCTTTGATCAAATTAAAGGCCTTTTTGGAAGAATATATTGAAAGAGAATATGAAGGCACAGAGACTTTACCAGATCTTTCAATCGTAGAACTCCGTGATTGGTATGACTTAGCGCAAGCTGGTAAATTGTTACCGTTTGATTTATATAAAGAAGATCCAAACGCAGTTCCTTTTGGTGACGAAACCGAAGATCCATCTGAAGAAGATGAGACCGGAGCTGAAGAGGGTGAGGCTGAAGATCCTATTGATGAAAGTAAAACGGCTAGTTCTTCAAGTCTAGCAAGTACTCGCGATAGACTTTCTGCTTTGAGAAACAAATTAACAAAGAAGTAAAAACAAGGGGACTTAGGTCCCCTTTTAATTAAGTTCGTATGAAGAATCCAATAGCGCTTGTTTATACAGATTTTCACATTAAACCTGAAACTCTTGATTCTGTCACAAAATTATGCGAAGAAGCGATTGAAATCGCTAACAATGCAGGAATAAAGACTCATATCTGGTTAGGAGATATTTTTGACAATCGTATTAGTCAAAAAATGGATGTTTTAAATGGTTTAACATCTATTATTGAAAAGTATGATAAAAGAGGTCATAATATCCTTGCGATCGTAGGAAATCACGATAAAACAGATTATAATAAAACAGATTCTTTTCTTGATGCTTATAAGTACCATCCTTCGTTTGATCTCATCAACGATCTCGATATAAGATGGGTAAATGAATTAAAATGCCTTTTTTTGCCTTTTTTTACTGATGATATATTAAACGAGTACATCTTGGATTTTCCAAAGATTGAAGATATCGATATTTTATTTGGACATTTTGCTGTTGCAGGTAGTCGAAATAATGATAGAAGTGTCGTTGAAAATAATATAAAACCTTCTAGTTTTAAAGATTTTAAAAAGGTGTATCTTGGTCATTATCATGATTATCAACAGGTAGGTTCGAATATTTTTCATCTAGGATCGTTACAACAAAATAACTTTGGAGAAGATGAATCTAAGGGTTTCTGGATGTTATATGATGATTGCACTGTAGAGCTTTTAAAAAGTAAGAATGGGAATGTTTTCAAAAAAGAGCGATTAGACTTAGACAATATACCGCCTAAACAATTAAAAGCGACTTTGAGGAAAATTAAAGAAGATAATCCAAATTCCCGTCTAAGGATTGAATTGTGGGGTAAATCTTCAACTCTTGAATCTTTTGATAAATCTGAATATAGCAATTTAGGTATTGATTTCAAAAAGAAGCACAAAGATGTGGAACTTTCTATTGATATCGCTGTAAATGAGAAGGTTGAAAAGTTGTCAGATAGTGATATTATTGAGAAATTCAAAGAGTTTTGCAATGAGAATGATTATAGATACGAAGAAGGTTTATCAATTTTAAAACAAGTTTTATGTCAGTAAAAGATGTAGTAGGAAAGATTGAAAAGCGTTTTGGTAAAGAAGCTGTTTCAAGAGGTAATGATAAAGTCCAATTTATCCATTCTGGTTCTGTGTTATTAGACGAAGCACTTGGAGGAGGATGGGCTATAGGTAGGATCATAGAAGTGTATGGAGCAGAATCTTGTGGTAAGACAACTGCTGCGATTCATGTTGCAGCAGAAGTCCAGAAACTTGGGAAAGCTGTAGGTTATGTTGACGTAGAACAAGCTATGGATCCTGATTATATTCAATCACTTGGCGTTGATATGAGTGAGGATAAATGGATTCTAAGTCAACCAGATGATGCAGAGCAAGCGTTGGAAATCGTACGAGAAATGTGTGAAGAACCAGCGATTGGTTTAGTGGTATTAGATTCTGTGGCTGGCCTCGTTCCTAAAGCGGTCTTACAAGGAGAAGCTGGTGATGCAAAAGTAGCGTTGGTGGCTCGATTAATGTCTTCGCAATTAAACGTTTTGAAAAACATTTGTAAGAAAAATGGATGTATTTTATTCTGCATTAATCAAATTCGAGAGAAAGTTGGAGGTGGCTTTGGATTTGGTGGGGCAACAACTACAACACCAGGAGGAAAAGCCCTTAAATTCTATGCCTCTCAGCGAGTTGAAATGTCTAGGATTGGAAGTGAAAAAGAAGGAGAAGAAGTAACGGCTAATAAGACTCGTATCTCTGTGAAAAAGAATAAGGTTGCTAAACCTTTCAAGAAGTGTGACTTATCCCTACGTTTTGGCATTGGATTTGATAAGATTCAAGAGATTCTTAACTTAGCTGTTGATTTGAATGTTTGTTCAAAGAAAGGCGCTTGGTATTATTATGGTGATTTTCGTATTGGACAAGGACTTGCTCAGACTCGAGAATATCTTGAGAATGATAAAGAGTTATTTGAAGATTTAAAAGAAACAACTTTAGAAAAATATCATGAAACCAATAAGGATGACAGCGAGTAACTTCCTATCGTTCAAAGATTTCGATTATGAATTCGAGGATAGGGTTGTAACTTTGGTCGGTGAAAATCTCACAGAAGAAGACCAAGGTTCAAATGGATCGGGAAAATCTTCAATCCAACAGATCTTTTATTACTCTTTAATAGGAAGTAGTCTAAGAGGATCGTCGGATAAAAAGTTGATTCGAAGAGGAGAAAAAGAAGCTAGGACTCATATTGAAATATGGTGTCCTATGAGAAACGAAACATTGTATATCGATAGGGTACTTCCGTTGAAATCCAGTAGTAAATTAACCATTAAGATCAATGATAAGGATGTATCTTATGCCACTGTTAAAGATGGGAATGATTTTATTTTAAAATGGATTGGTATCAGTGCCGAAGATTTGAGGAACTATTTTATCATTTGTAAGGAATACTATAAATCTTTCTTTAAAGCATCTAATACAGATCGTTTAGCATTGATTTCACGGTTTATCAATTTTAATAAGTTGGATGGTGTAAAAGATATTATTTCTAAAGAGATAACAAAATTAAACGCTGAAAAACGTTTATTGGAAAACGATATTTACTCTTTACAGGGTAAATTAGAAGTTCAAATGCAGAACATTGACAAAGAGACAAGTCGTGATTTTGAAAAAGAGAAAGAAATAAGGATTAGTGCTATCGAGAAAGAAATAAAAGAAAAATATGATATCATTGATTTTTGGGAGAAAAAGAGGAATCTTCTTGAAGAACAAAATTCTAAATTAGATAAAGAAATAAAGAGTTCTAAAAAAATGATCTCTGTAACTAATTCAGAATTAGAAAAGATCCCTTCTATTGAAGAAGAGGAGGAAAACTTGAAGTTGATCAAAGAAGAACTAGCTAAAACAAATGAAGGTCAAAAGATTTTGTTAGAGAAACAAGAGATAATTGAAGCGAAAAGAGGCGAGATTAGGAAACAATTGAGAGTGATCCTTATCAATTTGTCTGGAACTATAACTTGTCCAAAATGTAAACATAAGTTCTTAACGTTAAAAGATACGACTTTAGAAGAAGAAGAGAAAAAGAAGAAGAAGTTAGGAGAAGAAGAGAAAGATTGTATTCATTCTGAAGAAGAAGTGAATAAGGAGCTCATAGAATACGAAGAAGTATTAACCGAACTTTTTGGTCTTAAAAGTGAAGCAGAAGATAGTATCAATTCTATACTAGATTCAACAAGGAAAATCAAAAAAAGGATCTCTGAATTAGAAACCACAGTTTTTGAAAAAGAAAGGATTAAAAAGAGTAAGATCCTAGAAATTGATAGTTTGAATCAAAAGATCTCAGAAGAAAATCAAAAGATTTCTTCTTTAAAGGAAAAGATCGAAGAAGTTCGTGAAACAAAAAGCGAAATCAATCAATCATTGATCGATAGTCTGAATAAAGATATAAGTCTTTTTCAGGAGCAAATCGAATCCAAACAAAAGGAGGTCGATGAGCTTTCTGTGCAAGTGATTGAAAAAGATCGATGGGTCAATCGATTTAAGGATTTCAAGATGTATCTTGCTGCAGAACAAGTCAAAAATATACAAAATAGAGCGAATAAGATCCTAGAAAAAGAAAACAGTGACCTTCGTTTAATCGTTGAGGCTTTCAAACAAGATTCTAAAGGGAATCGAAAAGATGAAATCACTCCTTATGTCATTCGAGACGAAGCTGAGTCGTTCTGGTATTATAGTGGTGGTGAAAGAGCGAAAGTAGAAGTTGCTACGATTATAGCATTTCAACAAATGATTAATTCTACGAATCCATACGGTGGTCTAGAATTTATATCATTTGATGAAGTAACTGAAGGTCTTTCTAAAGAAGGTCTATTTGATATGGTAGAAGCATTGGATTCAATGTTGAAATTCCCAGTGTTAGTTACTACTCATGTATTAGATGGATCCTATTTGGAAAAATGTAAAGTTCTGAGAATTCGTAAAAAAGATGGTGTAAGTAAAATTGTATCACAATGAGATATTATATTGGAATTGACAATGGTGTGACAGGATCTATTGGTATAATAGCCGAAGATAAATCAGAGGTTAGCTTTTGGAAAACTCCTATCATTAAACAGCAGGATTATACAAAAGCCAAAAAAAATATTACAAGAATTAACGGAGTACTCTTGAAGGAGGAACTTGAACTTTATCAGAAAGGAGAAGATATAATTCCATTTGTCTTAGTAGAAAGACCAATGGTTAATCCTACACGTTTTGTTGCAACTACATCTGCTTTAAGAGCATTAGAAGCTACATTAATAACACTTGAGATGTTAAATTTACCTTATCAATTCATAGATTCTAAAGAATGGCAAAAGGAACTCCTACCTAAAGGTATCAAAGGTTCTGAAGAGTTGAAGAAAGCATCTCATGATATAGGATGTAGGTTATTTCCTACATTAGACTCTAATTATCATACGGATTTTGATGGTTTGTTAATCGCTGAATATGCACGAAGAAAAAAATTGTAATCATGAAGAAGGAAAGTGTTATTCATTTGATCGATGATCAAATTAAAAGTAGTGTTGATTTGTTACAATATGCAACAAAGACTTGTAATGATCTTTCAAAAGAAGAGAAAGACAAGATCATTTGGTTGCAAGCTAAATTAAACGATTGTCAAAGGTTAATTTTTGATTTAAAGAAAGGAGGATAAATATGGCATTAATTTATTATTGTAATAATGAATCATGTGAAAAACATGGAGAAACAGTACTTCCACATAAAATCTCCTATGTTTTTAAAGAGGGAAAATTATTTCCTGGAAATATTCCTAAGTGTCCAGCTTGTGGTAAACAATATTCTTTTTCAGAAACACTCTCTAAAAAAGTACCTGAGATAGCGATCGGAGAGTTTGCTGGTATGAGTCTTCAACAAAAAACAACAATGTTGAAAAAGCGTGCTGATATTTATAATAAAAAAGATGGGGCTATAGAAAAGAAAGAGTTTTATCGAAAAAAAGCGATAGATAAGTTCTTTGGAAGATAAAATGTTTGTATCTTTAGAAAAACATAAAACGATATGAATCAGGAAATTATTGAGAAAAGTTGGAGTTTTGTTAATTTATTCAAGGCTCAAGTTTTAGTTGTAGATTTCTTTGGAGAGATTAAAGTTTTTACACTCGATTCATTCAAACCTAAATCCCGTGATTTTTTTGAAAATGAAGTTATAGGTGCAAGAGATATCACTCTTATTGTGGAGAATCTACAAATTTCTTTAGGGTTGGATGTAAACAAGGCTTCACTAGAAGCTCGTTGGAATAATTTACCAAAGAAAGATTTTTCATTTAGTCACGATCAATATGTCAAATTAAAATCAATCAAAGAAAATGAGTACTAGATTTAAAGTTTCAACTTTAGAAATCGCTGGATTTGCAAGTGTTTTAGCAGCATTAAGATTGCCTTTTGGCAAAGAAATGAGAAGCGAGGCAAGCTGGAAGATGTCTGATGTTGATGAGCAGATAAAATTTCAAAGTTCCTTCTGCATAGATCCAAGGGATTTAACCCTAATGTCTACTCTTATTAAGAGAGGTGATGAGCATGCGAAAGCAATTCGAGGTCTTCAAGTTTATGCTGCAATTGAAGCACCTCGTTGGATGTGGCAAGAAATTGATACGTATAGGGTTGGGACTGAACGTCTATCTTCTGAATCGACAATGCATATTGATGCGAAAGGTCTTTCGAATGAAGAGTTGATGGATTTTAAAGATCATCTTGAAGAAGGTAAGATTCAAAAAAGAATCCAAGTGTTTTCTTATCAAACACTTCGTAGGATCTATTTTCAAAGAAAAAATCATAGATTGCCAGTATGGCATGAATTTTGTGAATGGATCGAGTCACTTCCATATGCAAGTGAACTAATCACTATTGAAAAATGAAAAAACTGTTTTGCATAGTATTTGTGTTTATGTGTATCTTGGTAGGTTGTAGAAGTACTCCTACCAAGAATACTAATCTCACTGTAACTTTAAATGATTCTTTGTATTGGAAAAAAACATCAGGAGATAGTTTGATAAAAATACCAGGATCATATGTACCTTTAGTTGTACTTCCAGATAAGTTAGATGTAGGTGAGAAGAAAGAAGAGAAAAAAGGACAAGCAACTGTCTCGGTTGAGAAACAAGAAGATGGGACGTTACTTGTAACTGCATCTTGTGATAGTTTAGAATTGAAGATCCAAGTATTAACTGAAGAATTAACGAAGGTCAATAAACAGAATTCTGAACTTCAAGAACAAGTAAAAGCAGCTCCTAATAAGTTGAGATTGATTTTCTGTTCTTTAGGAGCTGGTTTCTTATTTGGATTATCATTAGCATTAATCATTCTTATAAAAACAATTCGAAAATGAAAAGTATAAGATTAAATAACTCTGATAGAGAAGATATAGTTAAAGGACTTCTCAAGCCTATTCAGAAAGAAATAAGCGAGGAGTTAAAAATTTTTGGTGATTTTATCTCAGAAATTATAAAACAAGAAATCGGTCAAAAAGTCTGGGAATTTCATATATTATATCCACATGCTCTTTCAGTTAAAAAATCTCTTTATCTTGGAGATTCTAGTCTCTTCGGAGGTTTTGGTGTTAAGCTAGTAGATTATGCAATTGTAAATCTTACAATTGATTATATCGAAGGAATATTTGATTTAAAAGATGTTTTGCATCAAGATAAATATTTTTCAAGCGCAAGTAAGTTCTTGAAGAAAATCGATTCTCTCCAAAAAGAGAGAAGAACCTTGAAGAATAAATGTCAATGTGCTTTAGAGTATATCAATACTTCCAAACAATTAGAAGAGCAGTTTCCAGAGGCTTATAAAGTCTTTTTAGAACTTTGCAAAAATAAAGAAACTTCGATTACGAAATGTGATAAGATTGAAAATCTAAGAGCTGAACTATCAAAATTTAATAGAAATGAAAACAGCGACACTAGTACAATTAATAAAGGAGTATAATGATGCTTATAGACGAGGAGAACCTCTTGTAAGCGATGAGGAGTATGATCTTTTAGTAGAAGAGTTAAAAACAAAAGATCCTGAAAATAAACTCTTGAAAAAAGCGATCATTGAGGAGATTGAATCATCTGATCGAATGGAGAGACTTCCTATTCCAATGTATAGTCTTGAAAAATTCAAAAAAATCGATGAATTGATCGAATTCATGAAAAATACTTGGAAGATTACTTCTACAACTGAAATTATCATCACACCTAAATATGATGGCATTTCTTTATGTTGCGAAGAGAAAACTGGTGCAGCTTGGACTCGTGGTGACGGTGTTGAAGGACAACGAAGTGACGGTCATAAAAAGTTGATGGTTGAAAAAATTGTTGATTCAGAGAAGATGCCTTTTCGCTATACATTTGGTGAGGCTATTTTTTCTAAAGAATCCTTTTTAAGAAATAAAGGGGATTATAAATCAGCTCGAAATTGTGTCGCAGGTTTATTCAACTCTCCTACACCATCTCTTCTTTTGAGAAATGTGAGTTATATAAGATATGGTCTCGACGATGAAACGATGGATAAAAGTGATCAGTTTGTTTATTTGGAACATCACTTTAAAAAAGTAGCAAATTGGTGTTTATTAGCGGGAGCTAACTTTTTAAATCCTCAAGAAAAAGTTCGAGAGTTTTTAGATCGTATGTTTGAGAAAATGTCGCAAGAATATAAGTGCGATGGTTTGGTCATTGAATTGAATGATGCTAAGGTTAGGAAGGAATTAGGTAGATTACCTAACATGAATCCTAGGTATTCAATAGCTTATAAGAATCCAGAATGGTCTGAAAGAGCTGATACAAAAGTCGTCGATATAGAATGGAAAATTTCAAAGGATAAAAAGGCTAAGCCAGTTATTATCGTCGATCCTATTGATTTATGTGGAGCTACTGTATGTCGTGCGACTGGACATAACGCTAAATATATTTGTGATAACAACATCTGTAAAGGTGCTATGGTAACTATAGCAAGAAGTGGTGATGTGATTCCTAAACACCTTAAAACCATCAAATACAATAGTGAAAGTTTTAAGATTATGTGCGATGATATGATGGTTTGTCCAGCTTGTGGTAAGCAATTGAAATGGGATGAGACTTTCACAGAATTAATCTGTACAAACGAAGCGTGTTACGCTTCTAAAATTGCAGAACTTGTCTTTTTCTTTTCAGTGCTTGGTACTGAAGAATTCAGAGAACCAACGATCACCAAGTTTTATGAGGCAGGATATACTACGAAACGATCTATCCTTTCTTTGAGTAAAGAAGAAATGATACAAATCGAAGGTATTGGTATCTCTTTAGCTGAGAAATTAAGTTCTCAGTTTGATGGTTATAAAACCAAAGGTGTTGGTTTTGCGAAGTTATTGACGGCTAACAATGTTTTCAATGGGGTGATGGCTGAAAAGACATGTCAAATGATCTTAGATAATATGTCAGATACAGCTTTGAATTGCGTTAAGGATCTTGAGCCAGTACCTATCGAACATTTGTTATGCATAAAAGGAGTGGCAGAGAAAACAGCTAAAGTTTTCAACAATGGGATAGAGGTGTTTAGGGATCTTGAACCTGATTCTATCAATATAGCTTATTTTAGGAGTTTAGTGAAAATCGTTCCTGCTGATCAACAAATGAATGTATGTTTCACAGGTTTCCGAGATAAAGAATTAGAGCAAAGATTGATTAATCTTGGTCATAAAGTAGCAAGTGGAGTTTCTGGCAATACAACTCATTTGGTTGTAAAAGATTTGTCTGGTATATCATCTAAGATGCAGAGAGCTCAAGAATTAAAGATTCCTATCTTTACAAAGGATGGTTTTGAAGGTTTGTTGGATAATTTAAAATAAATGGATTATGATTGGAGTAGTTTATAAAGACATTGAAAATATTGAAGAGATCAATAAAACGTTGGTTAGAAAAGAAGATCTATTAATACCTTCAGTAGGTGATGAGATCGTATTTCAGAATAACGGCAAAAGTAGATTGAGAAAGGTTACTGGTTGTCAATTTATTTTCGATGAGAAAAAACGAGAAGTAAGGGATATTATTATATACCTCAAATAAAAGATATGAAAAGATACTATTACAAGAGTAAGGGATATTATTATATAGGGTTCGACTACAATCGAACCCTAGTTGATATTATGAGAAAAGAGTTGAAAGCTAAATATAATACAGCTAATAAAGAGTGGTATTTGGAGGTTGATCTTATCAATCTAACTCTTGTAATGACTTTTTTGAAAAAATATGGATTTGAAGAAGTCAATGGATTTACTTTAGAAAGAGAATGTGAGATTAAAAAGAAACCTATTGACGAAGTAATTTCTAAAAGGGATATAGAAGATTTGTTACCTGAATTACAGTTGAAGAGAGTACCAAGGAACTATCAAATTGACGCTTTGTATTATATGATGAATCATGGCAACTGTATTAATGGGTCAGATTGTGGAACAGGGAAAACAACTATTACTATTTGTTATTGTGAATTTCTTGATACATTTCCTGCTTTGGTTGTGTGCCCTTCTAGTGTAAAAAGTGGTTGGAAAAGAGAGTGGTCTAGATGTAATCCAAACCGGAAGGTAACTATTATTAATAGTACTGATAAAAAAATAGATATTGATTCTGATGTGTATGTCGTTAATTACGATATACTCGGTAATAAAGATAAAGAAACAGGTGATTTAAAGATCAAGTTTCAAGAACTTTTAAAGATCAAGTTTCAAGTGATGGTAGGTGATGAGATTCATTTCTTAAAGAACGATAAGGCTTTAAGAAGTAAGGCTTTCGTGAAGATAGCGAAACACATTCCTACAATACTTGGATTAAGTGGTACATTGATATTGAATAGACCTGAAGAACTTATCAATATATTGAAAGTAATCAATCGTTTCAAGGAAATTTTTCCTGATGAAAATTATTACCGTCTTAGATATTGTAATGCAAAATATACTCAATTTGGTTGGAACACTAAAGATGCTTGTAATATGAAAGAACTCAACGACATACTAACTCATTATTGTTATTTTAGAAAAGAAAAGAGAGATGTTTTACTTGAATTACCTCCTATTAATGATGAGTTGATAGAATGTAATATCAATAATAAAAAGATATATAGGGAAGCTGAAAAAGATTTGATAGAATTTTTATCTTTGGCCGATGAAGAGAAAGTAGATGCTGCTCTAAGAGCAGAACATTTGGTAAAATTAAATTTGTTAAAGAAATTATCAATAGAAGGGAAAACGAAAAATATAATTTCTTTTATCAAAGATTGGTGTGAGAGTAATGAAGATGAGAAAGTTGTCGTTTTTGGCTGTTTAAAAGAACCGTTGAAAGAATTACATAAGAAGTTTTCTAACAGTCAATTAATTACAGGTGAAACATTGTCAAAGAAAAGAGACGAGATCTTAGAAAGTTTTAAGACTGATCCAAAGATTCAGATTTTATTTGCTAATATCCAATGTATTGGAACAGGAGTAGATGGATTACAAGAAGTGTGCTCCAACGCAATGATAATCGAGCTTCCTAATAAATCCACTGATCTTAGTCAAGCTGTGAGTAGGTTGGAAAGAGATGGTCAAAGATCATCTATAAATATTTATTACTTGTTGAGTAGAGAAACGATAGATGAGAAATCATGGGAGTTCTTGAAGGAGAAGAAAAGTGTAACAGATATGGTAAATAGGGGGATAGAAGATGATTTTTCACTTGCTTTGATCAATAGTTATCGTCCCAGATAGTTGGATAATAGATACAAACATTGTATCTTTATAAGTGTTAAAATAATTATGGAAAGATATAAACTTGAAATATGGACAGATGGGTCTTGTTATTGGAAGACAAGACAAGGTGGAAGTGGAGCTTACATTAAGTTTAAAGATAAAGAATACTTTCTGAGGGAAGATTGGGGTTATTCTAACACCACGATCGAAAGAAGAGAAATATACGCCATCTTAATGGCATTAAGGGCAATCAAGAAAAATATCAGATGTAATGCTACCTTTTATATAGATCGAGAAAATGTAGTCAACTTTATCAAAAATCATGCTTTCGATTGGAAAACAGGTGATTTCTCTGATTGTTCAAATTTGGATCTATGGAAAGAATTTTCCAAAGAATTAGATGAACATAAACACCTTGCAGTTCGTTTCAAATGGATCAGAGGACATCAAAAAAATATTAATGATCCTATCGTATATGGCAATCATGTTGCTGATATTCTTTCAGATTACAAGGGGTTCAAGGTATTTAAAGAAGATAAATATGGGACAGTATAGATACACAGTTGGTTGGTTAGTTTGTAATTTGCCGAGTTTTAGTCTTTATTCGGGATCTGTTGCATTAAATAGATATATACAGGCTTTTTTAAGTCAACATCCCAGAAACATTATAGAAGCAAAAACTTTAAGTGAGGCAAGGGCTTGGCTTGATCTTTTAGGTAAGGAAGACGGATCTCATGCTTTTATTTGGGACAAAGCACGTGAATCAATTTGGTTGTGGAAAACTTTATAAATTCGTAAAATATGGTAAGAAAAGAATGGAGTGAGTTGCAAAAGAATATATTTGATACTTATGAGAATTCTAGGTCAAATATATTTGTTAAGGCGACTGCAGGAGGAAGTAAGACGACAGTGATGGTTGAATGTGCTAAAAGGACTTCTCCAATGAGAAGATCTATCTTTATGGCATTTAATAAGAGTATTGCTGAAGAATTAAAGGCTAAAGTGCCAGAACATTTTGAAACATCTACTTTTCACAGTAAAGGTTTCAAGATCTTATTAAAAAATTTCAATTTTAAACCAAAAATAAGTGAAAACAAGACTTTCAGTATCGGGATAAAGATCTTGAAGATTGAAGATGAAATCCCAGCGAATCAACGTCAAAAATATTTGTTTAACCTTCAAGAGATTTGGAATCAAATAAGGGTTAATTTATTTGACGATTACGAATCTTCTATTCCTATGATTTGTTTAGAGAAAGAGATTGAATTTAAAGAAAGAATGATTCAAGATATTATTGATATTGAAAAGGAATGGATGAAAAATGCTAGGAAAATTTCTTCTGGTGGAGAGTTTGTCTTAGATTTCACTGATATGTTATATCTCGTCTACAAATTAATAGACCCTTTAAATCTACCAAAATATGACGTGTTATTTCTTGATGAAGGTCAAGATTTGAACGTCTTACAAAGAGAATTTGCATTGAGACTCTTAAAACCAAGAGGTCGTTTTATGATAGTAGGTGACTTTTCTCAAGCAATCTATGCTTTTCAAGGAGCAAGTGTAGATAATTTCAGTTATTTTCAAAACCTTCCTAATACGACAACCTTACCATTAAGTGTCACATATAGATGTGCTAAGAATATTGTCAAAGAGGCTCAAAAAGTCTTTCCTAACGACATACAATTTTCACCAAACGCTATTGATGGTGTCGTAAGAGAAGGCAAACTACTAGAAGCAGAAAGTGGTGATTTTGTTCTATGTAGAAACAATATCCCTCTTGTTGAAGCCTTCTTGAAATTTTTAGAAGCAAAAAAGAAAGCTACGATCAAAGGTAAGGATCTAGGAGAAGCTCTTCAGTCTCTCCTAGGGAAAATAACAAACATTGCTGAACTTGATGATCTTTTAGATGAAAAACTCAAAAAGTTGATGGAAAAAGGTATAACTAGGGCAGCAGCAGTAAATAACCCTAGCTACATAGCTTTAGAAGAGAAGTGTAAGATCTTACATATACTCTACAATCGTTTTTTAGGTAGTATAGAAGAGTTAAAATCAACTGTAAACGAAATCTTTGTAGAAGATGTCAAAGGTATTGTTCTTTGTACTTGTCACAAAAGTAAAGGCTTGGAAGCAGATCGTGTATTTTTCTTAAATCAAGACCTTATTCCAAGTGAACATGCTAAAACAGAAAGAGCATTATATGCAGAAAGATGTTTACGATTTGTCGCTATAACAAGAGCAAGAAAAGAACTAATATATTGTTATATATAAACGAATAAAGTTATGGAAAAGAAAGTTTGTTTAAAATGTGGAAGTGAAGAAAACGTAGATCCTACTGAATACGTGAATTGTCCTATTCGTGATATAATGGAAAAGAATGATTGGTGTTATTATTGTTCTTTTTGGCAAAATCTTTACAATGAAAATAAAGATAATCCTCGATGGATTCGAGTAGACGGTTCTAGTTGGATATTAGGAGAAGAAGTGAAAAAAGTTGGTACTGGTTGGGGTTTGGGTTGTGGAGGTAGACGGTTGTATTTTGAGAAAACAGAAGGAAATAAAAAGATACTTCTTACGTCTAACAATTGTTGGCATCAGGGTGATATTCCGGATGTTTTTAAAGATATAATGCCAGATAATGCACGTCAGTTGACAAGAGAAGAGTATAATGAATTGTATAACAATAAAATAAATCAAATTATGAATATGAAAAAGAATAAAAACGAGGTTGATTGTCGTGGTTATATAATGTCACGAAATTGTGAGGTAAGAAATTTTCATACAGGTAAACAAATGATAATTAAGAAAGGTCAATTAATTATTAGTTTAAATAATCTTCTTTATTCAACAATAGATGGTAGATTATTTAAAATCGAAGGTCCATGTGTTTTACTTCATGTTTTATTCCGTTCTTTTTAATATAGATTTATGAAACAGAAGAAAGTAAAATTATACATTCCAATCCCCAAGGAGAAATTTCTTGGGGTAGAATACAAACAAGTTAGAGTTACTTTAGTAAATGCTAATAAGATCGAAGAATTAGAACCTATTCTTCCTTGTGAAGAAGCTCTTTCAATATATATGCAGATTCAAAAATTGTCTCTTCAAAAAGATAAGAATTATAAACCTAAGCCTATGGAATTATATATAAAAAGAAGTATCTTCAATGCTATTATTGATAGATATAATTTAACACAGAAAGACAGTTTAGCACTTGTGCTATCTTGGCCTGCTGTGCCGATATGTTTAATTTTACCAAAAGATTAGTTTTATGTTAGAAGAAGAACGAGTTGATAGTCGCAATATAATCAGTGACTACATCTTTTATAGTAAATATTCTCGTGTAAAAGAGGATGGTACTAAAGAATCTTGGGAGGAGTCTATTTCTAGAGTTATGCAAATGCATTGGTCTTTCTTTGAAAATAAGATTACAGAAGAAAAAAGAGAGGCTTTTTTGAAAGTATTCAACACTGCTTGGTCAGCATATGAAAACAGATTGATACTTGGTTCTCAAAGAGCTCTCCAATATGGAGGTGAACAACTTCTAAAAAATCATCTGAGATTATACAATTGCACGTCTTCCTATTTAAATAGGGTTGCTTTCTTTGAAGAGTGTATGGAATCTTTGTTAAGTGGAGAAGGTACTGGTTATTCCGTTCAAAAGGTACACACAGAACAACTTCCGGTAATGAAAGGTGTAGACTCTTCTAAAAAAGTTGTGTTTGAAATACCTGATTCTATTGAAGGATGGGCACGATCAGTTGGTATGTTAATCGAACACTATTACTACAACCTTCCTGTCATTGAATTTGATTATTCACAGATAAGACCAGAAGGTTCGTTTATATCTGGTGGTTTTAAAGCACCAGGTCCAGAACCATTAAAAGTGTGTCACTCTAAAATCAAGACAATTTTAGATAAAGTAAACAATAGAAAGTTAAGACCTTTTGAGTTGCATTATATTACATGTATTATAGCTGATGCAGTAATTAGTGGTGGCATTAGAAGAAGTGCAATGATTGCTTTGTTTGATATCGATGATATTGAAATGCTCTCTTGTAAGACTGGGAATTGGTTTCAGATGTATCCTGAGTTATGTCGATGTAATAACTCTGCTGTGATTTTTGAAGACACTCCAAAGGAGGAATATTTGAAGATCATGAAATATGTTAAAGAATATGGTGAGCCAGGTATAATCTTCCTTTCTCATCCTGATCAAGTGCTTAATCCTTGTTGTTTCAGTGGAGACACTTTAGTTGCTGTAGCAGACGGGAGAAACGCTGTAAGTATAAAAGAGCTTTCAGAAGAAGATGAACCTTTTCCACTTTTTTATAAAAGCAAAAGTGGAAAAATAAAGATCACAAATGGTATTGCTTTTTCAAGAGGTTTCAAGAAAACAATAAAAGTAATTCTTTCTAACGGAAGTAGTTTTGAATGTACAGAAGATCACAACCTTTTAACTAAAGATGGAAGGTGGGTTGAAGCGAAAGATAGTCTAGGATTGACGTTGTCAAAATTCTTTACGACAAAAAGTGTCAAATACAGGACGATCAATAGTTTTTCAGATGGACACGCAAGACAATACAGAATGTTATGGGAATTTTTGAATGGACAAAAACCAGAGGGTTATGAAATCGATCATATCGATGATGATGGAGGAGATTTCATTGATAATCTTCAACTTTTATCAAGAGAAGATCATTTAAATAAGACTTCTGAGAGACGTAAAGGAATCAATAATCCTAATCAAATTGAAAAACTCACAGAAGAAGAAAGAGTAAGAAGGAAGTTGAACAGTTCTATCAATGGAACTCTTGAAAAAAATAATAATTTCAAGGGATTATCTAATAAGGATTTGATTGAGATAGGAAAGAAGGTGCTTTCTTCGGGTTTACTTTTGACTCGCAAGAATTGCATAGAATTAGATTCTCGTTTTCCTTTGAATTTTTCAAAGAATAGATTCGATGGTTCCTGGTCTAAATTTAAAAAGATTGTTTTAGGGATTGAAGAATATCAAGAGCATATAGATCATAGAGAGATTGTAGAAAAGTCAATCGAAGATAAATCTTATTTAAAAGACGATGTTAGTGTAATTGATATTATTTCATTAACAGAAGAAAAAGAAGTCTTTGATATATCGGTAGAAGCTCCAGAACATAATTTCATAATTATCACAAAAGGCGAAGAAGATTACTTATACAGTGAAGGAGTAGTTGTTCACAATTGCGAGGTATCGATGGTCCCTAAATATGAGAATGAAGATGGAAGTATTGAATATGGTTGGGGTTATTGTAATCTTTGTGAAATTAATGGTGCACGTATTAAAACAGAGGAAGAGTTTTATAAAGCGTGTGAAGCAGCAGCTATATTAGGCACATTTCAGGCAGCATATACAGATTTTCCTGTTTTGACAAATGCTTCTAAGAAGATCGCTGAGAGAGATGCTTTGATTGGAGTTGGTATTACAGGAATGGCAGACAATCCTACAATATTATTTAACGAGACTATTCAGAGAAATGGTGCAGAGATAGTTAAGAAAACTAATCAATTAGTAGCGGATATCATTGGAATCAATCCAGCAGCTAGGACAACTGTCATAAAACCATCTGGCAATGCATCACAATTACTTGGTTGTGGATCTGGTATACATGCCTATCATTTCCGGAAATATATCAGGAATATACAAGCAAACAACAATGAACAAGCTTTTCAAGAGATTCAAAAGGTTCATCCAGAAATAATTTCTAAATCATTCTGGAATCCCAAGGGTGAAAGCGTACTTTCTTTTCCTGTGGAACTAGATGAGAATACAATGGTACGAGTAGATTTCTCTACAATAGATTTCTTAAAAAGAATCTATTCCACTAAAATGAATTGGATAGAGAATGGTACAAATTGGGATCATCCTTCTACGAAAAAGAATCCTAAGATCCGTATGAATGTAAGTTGCACTGTCTCTGTTAAGGATGACGAATGGGAGAAAGTCGCTGATTGGATATGGGATCACAAGAAAGGATTCTGTGGTTTGAGTTTCTTACCAGAGAGCGGTGATTTAGATTATCCACAAGCACCATATACCTCTTATTTAAACGAAAAAGAGTTAGCTGAGACTTATGGTCAAGGTGCTATTCTTTCGTCTGGTCTGATTGTAGATGGATTACAAGTATTTGGAGATATATGGACTGCATGTAATGCAGCACAAGGACGTGCAAACAATCTCTTGGTGTTTTCAGATGAGTATCTCTTGGCGTTTATCAAGAAACATCTTGAGAATGGTAAACTCCTAGTGAATATAAATGGTATTCATATAAGCGATGTAAACACTATTTCTTCTTATTTGCAACATAAAGTCGATATGAGAAAAGACTGGGTAAGAAGGTTTAAAAAATTTGCCATCAATTATTTCAATGGGAACGAACAGTTATGTGCTAACTGTTTAAAGCATGTGAATATTTTCCACACTTGGCAAAAAATTAAAAACAAAAAGTCAATCGAGTGGCAATCTATTAGATGGGAACATGAGATTAGAGATGCAGGTAGTGATGTAGCTACTGCATGTATGGGTGGAAAATGTAGTATTTAAATAGGTTCATTATTAATCAGTGATAGCTCTAATTTTAGATACAATGTTTGTATCTTTGTAAAATTAGAGCTATCTTTATATCAAAGAAATAAATGTTTAATATAGAAAATTTGAAAATAGGAGAGATACAATTTATGATCACAAAAATTCGAAACGATGGAAGAAGAGTTAAAGAGATTCGTATACCACAAGAATCAATGGGATCTTCCGATAAAGAAGAAAGATCCAAACATTCGAGGAGAGAAGATCGGGAAATTATTACTTGATGGAAAAGTTCTTGTAGAGGGTTCATTCCCGATCCTTCAAAAGAAAAAGAAAGATTATTGTAAGATGTATGGTATTTCGAAAGAAAGAGCTAAAAACAGATTCAAAATAACTTATTAAGATTATGGAAATTAAAAAGATTAAAAGCCTTTCGTTACGTGAGTTTATCGAAGACTATGTAAATAGTAACGAACAAGAAGCATTGGAAACAATTGAAGAAGCTCTTCAAGAGCTAGGAGAACATTCGATTACTGATATTAACGATGTGAATCCTAAAGAATTATTTCGATCGATACGTAGTATAAGAATGCGTAAACTTCTTCTAAAGAAAGAAGAATTTCCTAAGATTTCTATTGAAGAAGAGAAAAGTCATATCCAAGATTTTATATTTAAAAATTAAAAATATGAAAACAATTATAGGTGTTAAGTTGAGTGTAGAAGGGATGCATTATTATTTGAATGCAAGCGAGAAACATGGTCTGTCGGTGAAGTTCTTGGAGTACCCTCATAGACATATGTTTCATATCGAAGTAAGAGTCTCTGTGAAACATGACAATAGAGATAAAGAGTTCCTTCTATTGAAAAGAGAAGTGATCAAATATTTACACTCGAAATATTATCAAGAAGCTCTTAATGCGTTGGATTTCGGTAAGATGTCTTGTGAAATGATCGCTAAAGATTTGATGTTCGTTTTTCATGCTGATAGTGTGAAAGTCAGTGAAGATGATGAAAATTATGCTTTAGTCTCTCTTGAAGATGGAGAATGTTATTGTGACGACGATATTGAATACAAGAAAGAAGAAAAGTTGAAATTCCCTTCAAATATCAAGAATGTAACTTATGTATTCGGTAGGGTTTGTTCTGGTAAGTCAACTTACGTTGACAATTTGATCAAACATCTGACTTCTCAAAAGCTCAATCAAAAAACCTTCATATTTGAGATTGGTGAAGTAGTAAGGATCTTGAAAAAGCAAGAAGAGAGGATCTTTCAAGGATCATTAGATCAAGCGATATTTAATTTTATCATTAAAAAATTAGAATCTAATCCAGAGATAGATACAGTATATATCGTGGGGATCAGACAAAAAAGTTTGTTTTTAGCTTTTGAAAAATTTTTTGGTCCGTATATGATCAATATCGATAGGATCCTTCTAAATCCAACGACAACAGAGAGAAGAGAACGTTTTGATAAACGAAATGCTGATAAAGATAAGTTATTGTCGTTTACACAAGTTGAACTTCAAGAAAGAAAACTTGGTTTAGATGAACTTATTTTATTTTTGATTGACAATTATGAAAATTTAAAAATAGTTTGATATGGAAGTATTTGTAACACCACCTCTTAATTACCTAGAATTGAGCGAATTAGGAGACAACAATTTCTATGTTTTAGCACAATTGTACAAGAAATATCCAGAGTATCGTAAATACACAAAAAAAGCAAAAGAACAAGGTAGATTCTTGATACTCGATAATGGAGCTGGTGATGAAGGTGAAATTATTCAAAAAGAGGAGTTATTCGAGTTAACACAGGAGATCCTTCCTAATGAAGTGATTCCAACAGATGAGTTGTATAACTCAAGTATAACAGTTTCAAACCTAGTTTGGTTCATCAATAAGATGAAAAAAACTAATATGGAAGGTGTAGGTATCTTTGCTTGTCCTCAAGCTCAGACAGTTTCAGAATACAAGTCATTGTTGTTTGCCATGTCTACGTTTAAAGAAGTTACGACAATTGGTTTATCGAAGAAGACGATACCTTATGTATATGGTATAAAGAAAAAGGATAGTGATATCGATATCGCACGTATTATAATGGTATATGAGTTACAAAAGTATCCTTTGATCTATAAAAAGAACTATCATTGCTTAGGTATGAGTGATTGTCGAGAGTTTCTTATGTATAAGGGATTCTCGAATATGAGATCAACTGATAGTTGCTATCCTATTTTAGCTGCAATCAATGATTTAGACCTTGAAAACGATCCATTCGTAAGATATCCTACTCCAAAGGATTACTTTGAGCTTAGTATGACAGATAAACAGATTGAACTTGCAAAGAAAAATATATCTTTTTTGAAAAAATGTTGTCATTAACTGTTGGTCCGACTAAATATTTAGTCGGACCTTTACAACATCAAAAGAAAGAGATATAAAAGAGATGGGAATTGAAACTTACGAATGTATTAATGAAATAGAAGAGGAGTTAGTATAATGTATTTTGATTGTACAATAAATTATTGGGACGAAGACGAAGAAGATCCTCGTCCTGGTAAAATGAAGAATTATCATAGACATGTATTGATCGAAGCTGTCAATTATACAGAAGCTGAAGCTCTTGCTACAAAATGGGGCATAAATCTTACAACTAACAATATAGATATACTCCCTATAGATCTTTTGAAAATTGATGGTTTGTACTTGTTAAATGAAGAAACAAGGAAAGAGAAATTTTTCTTCAAGTGTGATTGTAATTATTTCGATGAAACATCAAATGGTAAGATAAAATCCTATAAGAGAAGTATATTAGTAGAGGCATATGATAATGGTCATGCTGGTGAAAGAGCTAAAAAAATTATGGATGATTGGTGTTTCAGGTTGGATAGTGTAGTACGTGTAGTCTCAAAGACATTGATAGAAGATTTGATTTTAAACAAATGACGATTAAATAAGAGGAATTATGGGAAGAGTAGCTAAAGGCGAAGCCAGTGGTTTCGATCTCATCAGGGATTGGATGAATAAGAGGGTTGGGGTTCATTTTGAGATCCCTGATCTTTACTATATGGAAGTTGGGTTGACTGAGGCGACAATCAGGAAATTAATAAGATGGTTGATGTGTGCTGGCTTCATCTCTAGAGAATCAAGGGGTTATTATAGGATTGAAAAACACATATCTACAAAGATAAATACTACTGAACTAGAAAAACTTGCCTATCCAAGAAGAAAATCTTGTAAAAAGTTGCTCCATTGAAATAAAGGTCGGACCTTTATGGTATAATTAAAGAAACAATATCATGGCAAAGTTGACAAATTGGAATATAAAAGAAGATTACGATCTTTGGTGGAAGAGCCAATGCACTCTTATAAAAAAGAGTAAATCTCTTCGTGGAAATAACCTTACGTATAAGTTGGAATTTTATCATTTTGGTAGTAAAGTGGACTTTTATTTAAACGACGAACTCTACACATCTACAGATGGAGAGTTGCTCTTGAATCCAGAAGTGTTTAGATTGAGTCACGATGAGTTCTTTTGGAGGAAGTTATTAAAATATAGTAAAAGGTCAAATTAAATTATACACATGGAACTACAATTGAAACGAGATAGACTTCAAGAGGTTAAAGAAGGGATCAAAGTTGGAGATCTTTTCTTTGACAAGAGAGGTGAAGAGATCATTCGAATCCAAGAAATTGAGGAAAAACAATATCGAAAAGACGATCCTTCTACAAAATATCTTTTAGTTTCATATAAGAGACTTGTTTCATTTGTAGAGAACAAATGGACTGATCCTTATCATTCTAGTTTGAAAGAGCTAAATAACTATTATTCATTAAACTCCCCTATTGCAAATTTAGATGATCTTTATAAAAGAGGTTTAGATGCTCAAATAAACGGTATCCAAGATTATGAGGTTTCAAGTTCTTTTGAAGCTAGTACTGAACTTGTAGCTATGAACTCAAAAGAAAATCTCTTGGCTATGAAAGATTCTATCGAAATCTTACAATCAAAGACCACACAATTACAAAAGATGCTTAATTTTCAATTGTGTGAAATGAAAGAGAAGTTTGATATCATGAGACGGAAACTTGACAATCAATTAAGTATCATGATAAAACAAGTAGAAAAGATCATGAGAGTCATATGTGTGATCGAACTTTATTTAGGGATCGAAGAAGAACTCTTTCAATTGCAAGCTGGTCAAACAGCAGATGAAAACGAACCTTTAACTTTGAGACAAAAAGTATTGTTTATGGATGAAGAAGTTGGTATTCTTGATGATCAAGGTCTTGATTGGACTCAAATTGATCAATTTGATGAATGGCTTCTAAAAGATAAACATTATGAAATCTTAATACCAGAGAAGAAAGCAATCGTAGTATTCAAACCAAGACGAAGAAACAAAACCTATTACGATGCTTATGATAGACGTAGGGAAGAAATAGATGAGCAGAATAAGATGCCTTACTTTTTAATGAGGAATGGAGAGAATTTATATAGGGTCTATACTGATAAAATGACAGTACCAGAAAGACTCTTTCCTAGAAAGAAAGAGTTCCAGGAGATTTTGGATAAAATGAAGATCGAAGATAATAAAGTGAATTTCTTTGATAAAGAAAAAATACAAGATCTCACCTATTACTATCAAAGGATCGTTTTCTTTATCCAAGGATTAATTGATCGTACAGATATATTTTCTCCAATGAAAGAAAAGATCAACCTTATGAATAATATTGAACAATCCCAGGAAACATTAAGGTTGATTTATGACGATGAATTATGTCTTCCTACTAATAGATTACCTTTTGCTGAGTGGAAAAAGATGATCAACTCTACCATTGAAGAAGGTAGTAGAATCGTTTATTGTAGAAGTGTCGAAGATTGGAAACCTGCTAAAGAAAGGTTGTATGAGAATAGATTCTTGAGATCTTATTCTGAATGGAGTCTTCCAACTTTTCCAGGTGAAGGTGTATATATGGTCTACAAGACATTCATTAACGATATATATTGGAAAGAACATAAACGAATAGAAGAAAAGAGAGAACAATTAGGAATTAGATATATTCCAGACGATCCTCGATGGGATTGGAATGGTAGTCACGAAAGAAAGAACAGTTTATTTTTTAAATTTAGTAGAGATGAATCGACGGTCATTAATTACGATCAACTCAATCTTGATGATATTGAATTTTATCTCAATAGTAGGATTGATCGTCCTAATTATCTAGAATACCTTCCAATTTTAAAAAAGTTGAGGAAGTGTTTATTAGAAGAACAAGATCAAGAAGATGCTTTCTATCTTATGTTAGTTGGAAGGTGTCAAAAAGAAGGTTTAAAACCGAAAGAAGGCTTATCTTATGAAAAAATAATAGGTGAGCTTATTGATTGGTGGAAGTATAAAAACAAGTGGAAACGCCCAATTTCGAAGAATGATGAATTAGCTATGAAGATGATCGAAAAAAGGCTTTTTGCTAAGACTAACAGAAGTAAATGGTTTAAATTAAAATAATATGGAATACGAATTAAAGAAATTAGACTCACCACATCCTATAGGATGTTCTAATGATTGTGAGATTTATAAACTAGGATATTGTAAATTTGGTCTGGTTAATAAATCTCGTGTGAAAGAAGATTTTAGTCAAGATGTATTAGACCTGATTAACGAATGTATTCATAATGATGATATGATCATTGTGAAAAAGGGGAGAAAGATAGATCCTAAATTTTGGATCAGTACTTGCACTGATTGTATTGAACCTATTTATATTATGAAATTATGATTGGAGAGGTATTTGAAATAGATGGTTGTTTCTACAAAGAAGTACAATCAAAATTCCATGGTTGTCATGAATGTGTATTTGATGAAAAATGTAGTTCTATTCCTCTTTTTTGTAATTTAAGTACACACTTTATTGAAATCAGTAGAGAAGAATATTTACTTTTCAGTAAAGACACTTTGGCGGAGACAATGAAGAATCGTCAATTTATAGCAGCTATAGATCCTGCAAATAATAAAAAAGATTTTTCTGTAGAATGTCTTTGGGTAAAAAAGGGTGATAGTTGGGAACTAGATAGTATCAAGAAAGTTTGATTGAAAGATGGTAATAATAATAATTAGAGAAACTGAAATTACAGTTCAAGTCGAAGGTCGTTCTGCACATAGTTATGGTCAATCGTATTGTTTTGATATTGACGAGAAATATAATCGTTTCTCAATCGTAGAACGAAATGACCAAATCAATAGCGAAAGAAATGTTGTCTTCAGTTCTCCTATGTCTTTAACTATTATTTATAATAATGACAAACGAAGAAATTAAGAAAAAAAGAGATGAGATCTATAAGATCTTACTAAGTAAATGTGCATGTATCACATTAAACGATGAAGTGAATACAAAGAATTTCACTTCAATGGAAGCGACTAAAATTGTCAACTTCTTAGAATCTTCAAAAAGAGAAGAGATTATAATCTTTTATGTTGGTTTGAACCTCAATGAGACTTCTTATCAACGTTTGACACAAGAATGTGGAGTTGATAATCGTTTTCAAGCGATTGAAACAAAACATCATGTCTTGACCTTTAGGATCTTTAAAGAAGGTTGTCGTGTTATCTTTGCAAATTGCAATGATAATGACAATGACAAAGAGCCTTGTGTCATTGCAAAACTTGACGATCTTCCTTTATTATTTGAAGTTAGTGAAATTTAATTGTTTCAATCTCATTGATTTTGGTTTTTTTTGTCTATTTTTATCGCAAATATTGAGAAAGATGGAAACAAAGAACCCCTTAATCCCTAGTGTTTATGGACAAATCGGAGACGTTTATGTAGGTCCATCTCGAACTCCTCCTGCTGTCGACAACAGTAAAGAAGAACCTTATTTACATGTTGTTCCAACAGGTCCGGTTTGGATCACAATGGACGATCCTATTGTAAGTGTCGAAGTTCGATCCAATGTAGATTGGAAAGTAGAATAATTAATTTAAAATTATAAATCATGGCAAAACCAAATTGGCTGACTATTGACCCAACATCTGGTTCAGGTAATGGAACAGTAGATTTTAGTACAGCATCTCCGCACACAGGACGTACGGCAAGAACTGGAGTGGCAACGTTTAAAGCAGCAGGAGTAGATGATATTCCAAAGACTGTAAATCAAGCTGGTAAACCAGAATTCATCACAATGCAATCATCTGCGTCTGCAGGTAAAGCTGGTGGCAACGTGACAATCTCAGGTACAAGTAACTCTTCTAAGTTGAACTTTACGTTAGGTACAGGTACACTCAACATTTCCTTACCTACGAAGTATACAGCTAACTCTGTTGAGACAAGTAACAATGTAGCAATCGCTGGAGATCCAGGTGCTAATGCACAATTCAGTTTTTCTATTACGATCAGTGTACCAGCGAATACTACTGTAACTTCGTTATCTAAACAGATTATTTGTACTGCTGCTGGTGGTCAAAAAGCTACTTGTACATTAACACAATCTGCTGGTGATCCTACATTACAAGTAACTCCTGAGACAATCGAGTTAGGTTGGGAAGGAACTGCTGTTTCTGCACAAGTTATTTCTAACACGGATTGGACAGTCGAATAAAAAGAAAGGAGATTGATAATGGCTACGAAGACAATTGCTTGGGGAGATTCGATAGGTGGAAACATTTCGTTGACTTATACAGGGACTGGAAATGGTACGATAAGTGCTTCTTCTACGACTAAAAACACTGGAACAGCAGTTCGGACGAAAACTCTAACAGTAAAGACGACGAAAGGCTCTCCTCAAAAAAGTATAAAGTTGACGATTAGACAAGCCTTTGGTAAATTTAGACTTACCATCCATGTGAATGCGTAGCTTTGTATTTTTGATGTTGGGAAAAGTCCAGAAAAATTAATTTCTGGACTTTTTCTTTGTAAAAAAGTTGCTCAGACGAAAATAAGGTCTGATCTTTACAACATCAAAAGAAAGAAATAATAATTGATAAAATAAACAGCGATATGAAAGTCTACAGAGAAGTGATAATCAGAGGTAATGAGATCTATTGGATTGGTTCACAAATGTTCAGTACAAAAGAAGGTGTATTAGAAGCTCTCAACCAAAGAGCTGAGAAAATGATTGAATATTCCAATGGAAAGATTGAAGATTTCAATCGTTATCCATGGCAATCGTATTGTATAAAAGAAGGTGGATTCAATAATTATTTAACAGTAGAATGTAAGAAAGTGGTGATAAATGGTAGAAACGACAGTTCAATCGTTGGATTTGTGACATACGAAGTAAAATAATTAATAGGGTGCGAAAACACCCTATATAAAAATAAGATATTATGGAAACAAAGATGATTAAAGAGGATAGAAAGATCGAAGTATTTGTCGAAAGAGAAGATACAGGGTCTAACAGAGATTTGAAACTCAGTTTAAGGATAAAGAACGAAACATTTTCATTTCCTTGTCTGACAGAAGGAGAATTAAGGAAATTCAAAGAATACCTAGATTGGTATTTCGACAATAAGAAAGTCATGACTATAGGAAAGTTAAGAGAATCATATGATTTAACATTCGCATATTATAAAATTGTACGATTCTCAGAATTCGATATTTATGGTGATTTTAATATTTATATCTCACCAGATGCAATTTTCAAACACGAACGAAAAGCAGGTAATACTGATAAAATAGTGTCTGGTAAAGTGACACTAAAGAATAGCAATGATTTAGTAGATGATTTTTATTTTTATTGCGAAACACTTATTCAAATCCTTGATACACAAGAAGTTGAAGAGATCCTTGGTAAAAAGGATCAATAACCTGATCTTTAGATAAAACAATAAATAATATTATGGAAGTGATAGTTAAAAAGAAGAAAGATCTAGTCGTAGATAGACCAAAGTCAAAATCCGTTGGAGCTAAAGGACCTTCGTTTTTCTTTCAACGGATCGAAGAAACAAAGACAACGATTGATCAACAAAAGAAACTGATCGTTGGTAACGAGATTTGGTATTAAATTCCATAGATCCCTTTTATATATTATAATATATAAAAGGGATTGGAAACAAAAGAGGATTGATTTATGCATCAATGTGACTATTGTATTTGGTACAATCGAGAAAAGTGTGATTGTCCTATTCAGATGAGAAAGAGAGCTTGTGAAAGAGCATTGAAAGATAAGGAATCATTTGAGAAAGGTAAACAATCTCAAAACGATAAATGAGGTTTAGAAAGGTTCATAGAATGTAGTAAGATCGAAATGTGAACTTCTTCAAGATCAAAAAAGAAAAGACTTAGTAACATTTAAAAACATAGAGATCGAATGAATTTAAATAGAATTATGTTCAAAACATTAGCAATGTTAGCTATGGCAAATACGATGACTGCTGATAAAAATATTTATTCTGATCAGAGATTATCAAACAAAGGGATGAGTTTTAATCCTGATTATCGACGTCAATCAACTCCTAGAGAGTTGAAAGAATTCACAATCAATGGACAAAAGATCTGTGCATACTCAAGAAAAGACGCTATTAAAAGATTAAAACATCAAAAGAAATAAAAATCATGGCAAGACTAGAAGATGAAAACAAACAATCCTATACTAAAAAGGATTTAAAAGACCCAATCGAAAAGAGTAATCACAATTGTAAGGGTTGTGAATATGAGAATAAGTGTCCATATAGAGATAGGTCAGACTGTTTTCAATTTAATTCATAGAAAATCCTATAATCTGTTGCTCCATTGAAATAAAGGTCAGACCTTTAGGTCATAATTAAAAGAGCAATTAAAAATGAAACAGTACACAGTCTATTTTACAGAGAAGGTTTGTCACAAGTATATTGGTGATCGTTTTAATAGTGAGACAAAGAAGTGGGAGTATGATGTCGAATGTGAAAAGTGGGACGATGCTTTTACTTTTTGTTCTCTGAAAACAGCAAAAGACCTAATCAAAGCGAATATGGATAAGTACAAAGGATCTTGTATTACTAAGAGTTGGTCTAATGGAGATTGGGAAAATTTAGGTGAGATCAAAATAAAAGGATCAAATAAGACTTTTGTAGCAAATTATTAAAAAACAAGAGGAGGATTGAAATCATGAGTATAGAAATGGGGTTTGTAATCGTAGTAAGTCTTTCAGTGCTTTGGATGGCAATAGGTCTGATCTTTCTTGACAAGAAAGAAATCAAACCAGAACAAACAGAATATGATGATGTGCTTTTGGCAATGACATTTGGTCCTTTAATTCTTCTAACCAAGAAGAAAGAAGAAAAGTGAAAATAGGCACATAATAAGTAAGAGGAGGGTTGTGAATCATGTCATAACCCTCCTATCTTTACACAAGAAACAAAGAAGAGAAATTATGGAAAAAGAGAAATTAGTAGACTCACTAGAGACTTGTATGGAGAGAATCCAACGAAAAAAAAGCGATTTTAAAAAGGGTGTAAGAAAGAAATACAACATGACTCTCAAGGATTTAAGTAATAAAGAGATAGATGAGATCATGAAAGAAGCACCTGATGCAGTACTCCAAATGTCTCAAGAAGTACAAGACAAATACCTATTAAGTGAGGCAGCCAGAAGAAGACTTGATGAGTGCCCAGATCGTTGGTTTACGTTTGAATCTGCTGATGGAGAAGTGAAAACAATTGATTTAAAGCAGATTAACATCCAAGGAATGATCAAGGTGAGAGGTGGTAGTGATGAGGATGTAAGAGATGCTCATGAGATAAAAAAAGAACTATTTGCACCATTGATCCGTGAATATGCCTACAAAAAGAGAGCTTATATAGATGCATATAAACGTGAAAAAGATGTGACCTTACCTCCAGACCATTGGAATCAAGTGGTACAATTGTTTGGTGAAATGAATGGTATTGAGGATGTTAGAAAGATAATGCAAGAGAGGAACAATGTATTCCTAAGCCAAAAAGACCTCCTGAGATTCTTTGCCAAAAACAAGGCAGAGATAGATGCTAGACGTGCTACTTTCTTAGCATCAAGTGACCAATATAAGATCGCAAGTGAAGCAGGTAGATTGCAGATACTCAATGAGATCTTAGTAGACCTCCATATAAAGTACCAATATTATATGGAACAAAAGAAAGAGCAAAAAGCTATGATCTTCTCAAGAGAGATCCGGAATATATTGGAACAAGCAAGAAAAGAAGTCAAAGGTAATGAACTGAAACTCACGGTAGATGGTAAGATCGACATCACTGCTACTTTACATGGACAAGAGAATATTGATAGAATGATGAGGACCTTACCTATCAACTCTATCGTAGTAGGTATAGTCGCAGCTAAGAGTAATATCGATCCTGCAATATTGATCGCACAACTTGCATCATCTTATTACAAGGACTTTAATGGGTTCAATAAGAATGTGTTAGGTAGAGAGAAGATCATGTTACCAGGTGATGCAATCAGGGCTTGTAACGATTGGACTTCATTGGCTAAGTTGAATCAAAAGTTCCTAGAAGAAATGAGAGAAATGCCTGTAGAAGAAGCTACTTTCACGGAAATCAAGAAAAAAGAGACTGTAAAAGAACGACTTGAGAGATTACGAAAGATCGCTGAAGATTGTTCTAAATAAAATACGTATTTTCCATAATGTTATTTGTTTATTTGAAAGGGTCCTGTCTGAGAAGATCGGATCCTTTATTTTACTGATAACTTGTTGGAAACAAACAAAATAGGTCTTATCTTTAGACCAAAGAAATAAATAAAAATTATGGAATTAGAAACAAAAGTTACAGTATCAGGTCTTAATGAAGACCAAATTAGAGAGTTTGAAGATTTCCTTGATACGATCCTAGTTGATTACGATACATTCGAATCAGGTGGTAAAGTAGTAATTAAAGATCCTAATATAATCAGGATCTCAGAGATAAAAGTATTCACAAGACGATTTAAATAACTAGTTATTAACAATTTAAAGTTTAATTTTATGGCAACAACTGTTGTATCGAAAGTGGCGAGATTCACTTTTACGACTAAAGAACAGCTCACAAACCTAATGGATTACTGCACGACTAACAATCGTGCATTCACTGCAAACATTGAAATCCCAGTCTTGACTGATGAAGAGGCAAATGAGTTGTATAAAGTACTTGTATTACCTGAGGTAATCAAGAATAGTGATAGATTAGAAGAGTTATTGACTGAAAAAGAGTCACTTGAAACTAACTTAAAATCAGGTATTTCAATGATGTCAACAAGAACTCTTGAAGAAGTTAATGAAGAGATCAAGAAGATCGAAGACACTGATTACACTCAATTTTCTAAGTTGATGACATTGATACCAGATACGATCTTACCTGATACTCCAGCTTGGAAAAATAATGATGCTAGTGTCATGATGATGAGGACTATGGCAGTTTCAGAAGAAGAGACTTCAAACACTAATGAGACTACAAATGAAGAGCTTTCTGATCCTATTATCAAAGGACAAAATACTGTATGGGCTGAAGAAGAGTTGGAAAAATACAAAGCTGCATTCAAAAAACTTGATCCAAACTTTGAGTTACAGATAGTTAGACATGATGATACTGGTGAGATCTGTTTTCATCTTTGGTGGCCAAAAAGAGAAATGGTACAAGAATGTACTTCTACCAAATTGTTAGATATGGCATTTGAGAATGCTAAAAATGGATGGGATGATCCTATCAAAGTAGCAGAAGCTATGAAGCAATAAATGAAACTTGGTCATCAGGTGTTTCTCCTTGTATGTAAAAGCAGCCTAATCGCTTGATAATGAGATAGCATTTGATGACCAAGAAAAATTCGAAATCCGTAGATTTTTAAGCGAAAAACAAATGAGAGAATTAGAAATGATCGTTATCCATTGTTCAGCGACAATGAAAAGTACGGATTATACCGTTGAAAGATTGAAAAGAGATCATTTAGCAAGAGGTTTCAACGACATTGGATATCACTTCTACATTACTAAAGATGGTAAAGTACATGAATGCAGGCCTCTTGAAAAGATCGGAGCTCATGCAAAAGGTTACAATGCGAAATCTATAGGTATTTGTTACGAAGGTGGTCTTGATGAAAGTGGAAAAGCATGTGATACACGTACAGAAGCTCAAAAGAGCGCTATTAAAGAGCTTGTTGGAGAGCTTGCTGGCAAATATCCTTCTATTTTTCAAGTATGTGGTCACAGGGATTTAAGTCCTGATGCAAATGGCAATGGTATCATTGAACCATTTGAATGGATCAAAAGTTGTCCATGTTATGACGTAAGAAAAGACTTCCCTAATTTCATGCAAGAAATTGTGATCAAACCTAGTAAAGAAGATTGATTTATATTGAAAGTCTCACCGTTTTGAAATTATTTTCATTTGGTGAGACTTTTTCTTTGTAAAAAAGTTGCTCAGACGAAATATTGTTCAGACCTTTACATCATTAGAAAAAGAAACAGTAATAATTAAAACATACAAGATCATGAGAACAATGACACAATCAGAAATAGCAAAAAAACTTGGTATAGTAGGTAAACAGACTATCAATTTTAACGAATCTGTTGTATGTACGATGAAGCCTAAATTTATGAATGACTACAATGTTGAATGTGTAGGTGTTGAAATCAACGAAATGGAAAATGGACATACAACACTTTTGGTAATTACAAAAACAGGTTCTCAATCAGGTTTTATGTACTGGTCACAATTCAAAGCCTCCGAGAAATTAAAAATTCAAAAGATGTTACAACTATAAGGTTTACTAAAGTAAACCTTATATAAACACATAAAGATCATGATTGCAAAAGGTACAGAACAATACAAAGCAGCTTCTAAGTTAGCTAACGAGATTAAGAATCTATCCAATACAGATAGAGTTTATAATCATTCGTATTATGAGATCGCATTCAATGATTTAGGTTCTTTCTTGGAAAAGATCAAGAAAACAGAAGGATTCGCTTCTAAAGTAGCGACTACTATTGACAGTTCTATGAATCCTTACAATCGTTTGGTAGCGATCATATCTGATAAACAAGCATGGATCTTAGCTTGTTGTGCGATCGAAAACAATATCAACTTATAAATTCGTGAATCATGAAGAAAGAACGTATCATCAAGAGATTTGAAAGAAACGGGTGTAAAATCGTTTATACGAAGTTAACTAACAAAATCCTAGTTTCTCACAAGGAATTCATCAAAGTATTCCCTAGCTTAAATAAAGCATATCAAACAATGTTCAATAAACCTAAAGAAGTATTGGTATGATTACAAAACAACAATTAATTGAAAACTTCCAGATTTTAGTCGAAAAGAGGAATAACTTATTTAAAGAAGTGAAGGATTTGGAATGTTTAGGAGAATATAAACAGGTCATTGATCGAGAGATGGAACTTATAGATATCGAAAAATATCTCAAGATCTTCAAGAAAGAAAAGAAAGCCTATGTAGGTGAATGTTGTAATTTGATCTTACGACAAATCAATCATTTAAAATCAATCAAGGAGAATCTATTATGAATAAGAGGATAATGACAGTCACTGAAATGAGACGTCTAGGTAAATCTTGTATTTATAAGGTCGTTGAATTAGATGATAAAGATGGTTTTAAGAGTCAACCTTTCTCTTTTGAAGGATGTGTCTTTAAACATGATATCACTAATAGTGATGCTGATACACTTATTTCAGGTAAAGTAAAACTTATGGATAGACCTGTAAGACATAGGAAATTTTTCTTTTATGGGTTTTCAATTGTTGAAATAATCAAGTATCTTTAGATGTGTTTTAGATTTAGTGTTATAGTTATTGGTTTTAAGTTAGATCCATACTCGAGAAGTGATTTCACTGGTATGGATCGTTTTTATAAAAATAATTATGTAGATCATTTTATAAAACAGTATAAATATGAAAGACGAAATAGATAGACATTGTAGTATGTGTAAATATTACCAGTGCGTGAATTTCTTTATGTATTGTACAAAACTACAACACCGTATCAAAGCGTCAAGAAAGAACGGTTGTAAACATTTTAAAAATCATGAAAACAAATAAGTCAATAGTAGAATATTTTGGGATCGCACTGCAAGTAATCCTATCAATTATAGTGATTGTTATAATGATCCTATTTAGTAAAGATGATCCTTGGTTACCTATAATGGGTTTATTGATCATTTATTTGATATGGGAGAAAAAGTTAATTGATTCAAAATCAAAGAAAGAAAATGAAAAAGATCGATAAATATTTCCTTTGGGCGATAATCTTAGTAGTTATCGAGTTAATAGTGTTGTGTATCTACAGACATTTTATAAAATAATTATTATGGTAGACATAAAAGCAGATACATGGACTAAATCATCATTATATTACGATGAGCTTAGTGATACATGTAGTAAGGAATTTCTAATTTCAAGAGTTTGTAGAGAAATTCCTTTTCAAAGGACAGAAAGAAGAAACTGGTTCGAAATCAAGAAATCTAAATCAAGAGATCTTCACTTTCAAAAGTCTCTTCAAAAAAGAAGAAAGAAAAACAAAACAAAAAAGACTCATAGATCAAAATAAAGTAGCTATATTTGCAACGTGATAATCATATTCGAGAGTAGAAATCCTTTTGTTTGTGAAAACAAGAGATTTTGTTTAGGGTTTATTAGTACTTAGTTTTGTGTAGTAAGGGTAAATGATACGTTCAATGATTACGTAAGTTTATTTTATTATTGTTTCTTGGGAAGAGGTTGTTGTGAAACAATTTCTTCCTTATCTTTATAACATGTTAAATATAAATCATTTAATTATGAACATATCAGAGAAATTTTATGGTCACAAAGAGATTTTCGACAATTACTTCCTATCGAAAGACAAAGATCCATATCACAATGGTACATGGATACCAGCAGCAAAAGTCACTTTTGACGAAAGAAACAATTCAAAAAGGGTTGAAATAGGTGATGGTACGATCAATTTGTCGTATTTAATGACTTACTATCTATTGAGTGATTCCCAAACTAATTACTCCAATTGTTTACATGCTCTATATAGGCTTGTACATAATGCAGATATCGCTTGTAGGATGAAGTGGAATATCGTGAATATTTTTGAACCAGGCTTTTTTGTGAGAGACGATATCTCTTCTAGTGATATTGATAGTTGGAATACATTGAAGATCCATAGTGGATGGAGTTCTTCTATTGAAGGTATAGACGAAGATCCTTGTTTCAGTGTTTTTATCAGTCAAGATCAAGTTTGGAACCTTATACCTCCTATTGTTTTCTCTAAGAAAACTGTCTTGAAAGATTCGATGTTCTTAATAAATGTCTTATATTTTATAATTGAGAACAATCACACGATTTACAATCCTTATTATAGCCAACTTCATCACATTTGGACATATGTACCTACTTTCAACGAAGATAAATTGAAACCTTGGGATCGTGTAGAAGACCGTAACAAGCATTTCAAGAACACTATTAAAGTGAAGAGAGGTGCTAATAATTGGTATTTTGCTTATGGATTTAGAAAGGTCTATGAAAAGATTTCAGGTAACAAACTTCCTAAATTCAAGAACTTCTTGTATTCATTGATTTATTATCCTTTGATCTTCCTAGCTGATAAGGTTTACTATCCTTTGTTTGGTAAATGGGTCAAAGTCAAAGAGACTTCTTATTATAATCTTGCTATGGCAAGTGGTGTTTGGTACAATAAGAAGTTTTGGGAAAGAGTGGTTAAAAAATTCAATAAAGATGGTTCTCATTGGGAAATAGTGCCTTTGATGGTTTATCAAGACAAAGAAAGGATAAAAGATATCGACCTTATCAATCTTAGGCTTAGGCTTGAGGATTATCCAGAACCAAAGAAAGAAGGTGACGTGAACTCTCCTATTGACTATATGATCCAATATAAGTTGTTTGAATACGTCAACAACCAATTGTCTTAAAATAGATTCTACCAGCAAGTGTTTTTGAATCACTTGCTGGTTTTTGTTTGTTTAGAAATGTAACCAGCAATCTTCTATACTATCCTTATCTTCTCATCAGAAGAAAAATAATTACATTAAAAACGAAAATAAACACACAAACCGTTGCTCTGATCAAATAAAGGTCTGATCTTTATGACATAATCAAAAGAAATAATAATATGGATGAAGATTTAAAAAGAGCGATAAATGACTTCTTCTCTTTTGAAGAGAAAGAATTTTATGAGAATGAAAATGGTGTTAATATCAATTCAATGATATACCAATTTAATGAGTATAATGACGATGGATATATCATATTTACTAAACAAGATCAAAAGATCTTAGAAGAATGGGTCAAAGAAAATGGTTGGGATTTAAAATAATAAACATAAGAATATGAATGCAATTGAAAAAATGCTCATCAATATTGATGAAGTAGTACAAGAGACTAACAAATCACTTCAAGTGATTGCGTTAATTGGTGATAACGAAAGAGCCTCTTCCTATTTAGCTGGAGATCCTAAGTCACAGATAGATATGTTGACTTCTTTAATGATTAAGAATCCAGAACTTATGGCTATAGTTGAGGATTCATTGAGATATGCTAACGAAGCGTTGAGTGAATCTCCTGATTTATTCCCTTCTGAAGAAGAAGTCGCTAACAATATCATTGACGGTTATTTATTCTTGAAAAATCATAAAAATAAAACAGATCATGGAAAATAAAACAAAAGGTCAATTAGAGAGGATGCAGCAGTATGACAACCTATGCAAAGAGACAGGTTACGAACCTCTAAGAGGGAATCCTTATGCAAAAAATAGTCCAATAGTCGAATTTGAAAAAGCTCATGATTATTATGAGCAACAAAGAAAGGAGCTGAGAAATGAAAGAATTTAATTTGGAGCTTGTAAGACAAGGAAAAAGGGTAACAACACGAAGTGGTCATGAAGTTCGTATTATATGTACAGATTTTAAAAGTAAAGGGAACACTCCTATTTTGGCATTGTTAAAAGACAATAAAAAAGAAGAAGAGATTATTCATTTTTATACATTAAAAGGGAAAGTGTTTGATAACAAAGAAAGTGCACTCGATCTTTTTATGGATGAAGATGATGAATGGGTAAACATCTATCAAGAAAATGGAAAGTATTTTATAAGTGAATCATCTTATCCTACTAAAGGAGAAGCAATCAATCATAGAACTTCTTTAAGGAATTGTATAGCAACTATTAATTTAAAAGAATTCAAAAATGAGTGACAATAATTTCGATATTTCGATCTTAAAGAAAGAATCAGGTTACTATCAAGTAAGTGTGACGTATTGGCATTTTGGTAGAGCTAGAGAAAATGAAATCAGGAGGATGACAAGTTCGACTACGTATCGTTGGTCTACTTCTTGTGTAGAATTGATCAATTGGTTCCAAACAAGAAAGACTAAAGTCTTTTACTCTCAATTGAGAGTACTTTGTAAGAATTATGGAAAGAAAGAAACACAAAAATTTTAAGGTTATGGAAATGGATAAATATATTTTATATCAAGCAGAATATAACAAGAAAAAGAAGAGTGTAGCTCTCAGTGTAATTTTAGGTATCCTTTTTGGTATATTAGGGTTATTGTATACGAGTGGAAGTACTTTTTTTGTTATGTTGGTATGTTATCTTGGATATATTATTGCATCACTTGCACTCTTAGGACCAGTTCAATTCATGATTGTCCTTCCATTTGCGACTATTTTCTTTTATATCGTATCGATTTACCTTTGTTATTCTACGGCTAACCACCATAACAAAGAGTTGATTGAGACATTGAAAAAGAAATATCTTGGGATAGAACAAGAAGAGTCTACCGAATCAAAACAAGGGATCGATCCTACGACTACACAAGAAAAACAAAAAACCGATCCTACCATTATTTTTTGTATATTTTTGGTCGTAGCAGCGTTATTATGGTTTTGTGGGTTGTTTTAATAAAAGGATTTAGTATCTTTCCACTGTCAACAACTGCTTAAAAGGCGCAATCAGGATAAGGTCTGGTAATTGTTTTATAGACATTTTAATTTGAAGGAGAGGGATCGTGAGATTCTTCTCCTTTTTTGTTGCTGATAATCACATGTTTATAACATTTTAAAGTAGAATATTATAAATAATAATCATTCTTCTCACTCCTATTTAATATAGGAATAAAGTAAATATAGATTATATGTAATATGATATAGGGAAAGAATTGCGAAAATCGTGGAAATCAATTAGTTAAGAGAAAATGATATTGTTAAGTGCCTATTGAACGTAAAAACGTTGCAAGTGAAATGAAAAGATTGTACTTTTACAACATCTAACAAAAGCATGGGAATGTAAGTAGTTTTAGATAGAGTTTCTAGTTCTTTTAATTAGCTCTTTTAAGAAAAGAAACTTTTTGCTTCATTTTATTTTTATTTTAGAGAGTTTTTAGTTAAACTAAGGAAATAAGGCCTCAAGAGTGAGGCCTTTTCTTTTGTGTATCAGTTAATTGATGTAAAGTTTGTAGATTGAAAAATTCTTCGTTATTTTACGCAAAATAAAAATAGAATGGAAGTAAAAAGATTTAATAGAAAAGAAGAAATGAGAGAAAGACTCCTAGAGATTCTCTTCACTTTCACAGGTACAAAGAAACAAGGTTTCAAGTATTATTCATCATTAACAGATCTTGTCAATATAATCCATGCCTATACAAAGATAGGTACTGTTCACGTAATAAGAGATTTCATTAAAGAATTCTTAAAAGAAGGTATCCTTGAATATAAGGATGAACACTTTGAGATAAAAGAATGGCAAGATTGCAATCCTTTCACGATCAAGAGATTACCTGATTACCTTCTATTGACGCATAAGTTAGAAGACAAATCATTACGGGTTAATTACTATGATTATAGAGTGATGCTTTATATTGATTTTCACTTTCGTCATAAAATCTGTCCTTTATTTGAAGAATGCAAAAAGGAAGCTGGTGTAAGAGGTAGTTCATTATGGGCCAGTGAGATAGAATATTCATCATGTGCTAGTATCGCTAAAAATACTGGTTTATCGTTGTGTATGGTAAGACATATCCTTCATAAATTGAGATTTTATTTCGGTGATCGTTTCTATTATAAACCAGATGAAATAGAGAGAATGAAGAGAGAACATCATTGGTCAAGGACTAATACGATTAATTTACCTCCTAGAAGAGAATGGAAAAAGATCTTTGAAGATAAAGTGAAAAGTATTTGTGGTGATGATATCATGCTTAATCTACCTAAATTCGTATATCACGAACAATGGGTTCCTTATAGTGAGCTTCACAAGAGAGAGTTAAAGAATAACACTCCTAAATATCTGCAAACAAGGTTTATCACTTTCTTGAAGATGAAAGATCATAACGACTCTCAAATCAAGAAGATGGAAGAAGGTGTTGAGAAGTGGAAAAACCAGAAAGAGTCTTGGGAATCATATAAACTCACGATAATAAATGAGCTCGAGAATATGAGGTTAGATGGGATAATCTGTGAGATGGTTGAGAATAGGATCATTACAAAGTTACATTCCATACGTGACATATCAAAGATGGATAAATTGTTAGATTTGGTTGTAAAGCATTGTGACGATATGAATAGGTTGATTCCAGCATTGATAAGTTTCAATTAGCTTATAACATTAACAAACACACTTATTTTGAAAAATGGAGGAGTTTAGTATAAAGAAAGATCTTGAAAAGAATTTCAATGATTACAGGAACTTCTTAATAAACTACTTGAAGAAACGATATTATCAAGACCTAAGTGACGAAGATATAGACGATATTGTTTCAAACACTTTTGTAAAAGCGTTGAGATTCGAAGATAAATATGTATACGAAGGATCTGGTGGTTTAAGGAGTTGGTTGGTTACTATTGCTAAAAATAGCGCTTTAAACCTCTTGCTCTCTTCTAAGAAGAGAGACACCTATAGTCAAGAGGAAGAAGGTGTAATGAATGAGTTAAATGAATTGTATTCAAATCAACAAAACGAAGAATACGATACAATCGTTCGAATACTTGATACACTCAATCCTAGGGATAGAAAGATCATATTAGGATATGCTAATGGTTATACTTACGAAGAGCTTTCTAAGATTTTTGAAGTACCTTTAGGTACTATTAAAAGTAAGATACATCATGTAAGAAAACGTTTTAAAAATTTAAATATGATATAATTATGGACTTTGTTAAAGCTGGTAAAGTTGTAAAGTTTATTGATGAGAATGGAGAGAAAAACGCTGGTACTGTCGTTGAGATCGTAAAACAACAAGGGATAAAGAAAGCAGTGATTAATACGATCGAAGGAAAGACTATCATCAAGAATCTCAAAGACCTCTATTTAGTCAAAAACGAAGTAAGAGGAAAGAGATCAATCAGTGTCTTAAAAGAAGTAGCTGAAGAATTAGGTAAAGAAGTGATAGAGACTAAACTTCCTAAAAAAAGATAGTTATCTTGTTGTTGGTGACAAAGTATTGAAACCGTTAAAATCAAATGAAGGTGAATCAGAAAATATCGTTGACAAAGATGAGGTGATTAAAGACCTTGAGTTTAAGGTCTTATCCTTAGAACAACAACTTTCTTCTTCAAAAGAGCAAATCAATGATCTTGAGAAAATGAAGGTTTCTATAATTCATCTAGCTAAAGCGTTAAAGGTCAGAACAACAGAATCAGGAGAATCAAAGACGATCAACGAACTATTGACTTGTATTTTGGAGTTAAATAATCTTGGAGAATTGGTTGTTGATTGAAAAAAGACCACGATCTTTATGACAGTAAAATTTGATAATTAAAAATCATTAGAATTATGAATGGTACGATAAGAGAGTTTACCAAAAAAGAATTCGATGCTTTTGTAGTTAAGAATGGTTATGAAACCTTCACTGCAGATCAAGTCTTGAAATTCAATCAAGAAGTCGTTAATAATCGAGAATCAATGGATGAATTTTCAAAATCATGCGCTGCCGCTGATTTTGTTTCTTTGAATCGTGCGATTGTTGTTGACGATGATTTAGTTAAATCAGTAGTTTATTATCGTGAATGTCAAATTGAACCCTTAGAAAAAGAAGAGTTTGGTTCAATTATGAAATCGAAACAAATCGTGTTTGCTGATACGGCATTAAACCGTTTTAAAGGTATCGTTGGATTGCCAGTCGATAATGATGTAATCGAAAAAGCACGTAAAGCTGAACCTATTGGTACAGAAAAGACTTATGGTGGAAAACTTTATATCAAGACCGAGAAGGGCTGGAGATTAAAACCTAAAGGACCTTCTACAAAGAAAAATGAAAGTAAGAAAGAAGCCCCTTTATTACGTCAAGTAACAGCGGCTCAATACAAAGATCGTAAAGATGAGATCATTGGAGAGATCAGTAAAGAACGTTTAAACCTCATGAATAAATATGGTGATAATTGGCAAGACGATGCATCACCAAAAGATCTTGAAAGATTAAGTAGTTTAGTTAGTCGTGTAAATAAATTGGGCGAGAATTTCAATCAGTTTGGTGATAAGTCAAAGAATTCTAGTGAACACCAAATGACAGAGGCTCAAATGAGAGCTTATGCTACAGTTCGTGATCCTAAAGCGAAGGAGATTGCAAAAGAGCCTTCTAAAGAAAAAGAGATAGGAAAGGTGGTTAAAGAACACCTAGGAAACAAAAGTAAATATTTTGAAATCCATGAGCGTAATGATGGAAAAGTCTTAGTTAGACCTAATTTAAATATAGACGAATCTTTAGACGAAACTAAATGGTTTAGAGGAGGAATGGCGCAATTTGTTCAAGATATGAGAAAGAAAGGTTTTAAAGCTACTCCTAATTATTCTACCGATATTGTAACTATTTATGAGAAGCCTAAAAAACAAGATAATAGTACATCTGAAGAAAGAGCTGTTAAATTGAATGATTTAAAGGCTAAACTAAAGGAGGCTAAAAAAATGCTTGAAAACGTTACAAACAATCCAACATTATCTCTTGGAGAGGCTTCGAGAAAAGGAGCGATAAGTCTTAACAAGAGAAGAGTTACTTCTTTGGAGAACCAAATTGCAAAATTAGAAGAAAAGAAATAAGGTTCACATAAATTAATTCGTAGGATATAATTTTAGAGATTGTTTAGTATATTCAAACACGATTCGGTTACTAAACAAAAGTTCGAAAATATGTACGATAACTTTTATAATAGAGTGAAAAATTACGTGATGAGCTTCTATGTTCCAATAGTAGTCGCAATTCCGATAACACCTTTTGTAGGTTGGTTTGAGAAGTATGTGTTTGGTGATTGGGAATTTTTAAAATTCTTAGTTGTCTTGATGATTGTTGACACTCTAATGGGATTTCTACACCATATCAAGAAAAAAGATTTCAGCGTTGAAGGATTTGAAAAGATCTTAATTAAAGTCATTTGTTATGGATGTGCTTTAATCGTTGCTCATAACTTGAGTAGTTATAAGATACTTGGAGCTTCTATTGGTGGTTTTGAATGGTTTAGAGTTACAATTTGCACAGCTTTGATAGTAAGAGAAGCCTTATCCATACTAAACAATATTCAAAAAGTTTATCCTAATGTATTACCACCGAGGATTCGTAAATATTTAAAGTATTACGACGAGACGGGTGAAATTAAAAAGAATTTGTAAAACAAAATAATTGGGAAGTCTATGGAAATGACAAGACAAGAGTTTGATAAACT
>ERZ836760.187-NODE-187-length-100795-cov-17.736510_pt1 | contig 100795 bp, 75 predicted proteins | sample MGYA00519941_ERZ836760 | MGnify/ENA primary metagenome ERZ836760 (study PRJEB31850, sample SAMEA3708807) | human gut metagenome | biome: human gut; feature: human-associated habitat; material: faeces | place: China | collected 2014 ... | reverse complement strand
GGTCCACGATGGCCACGGACGGGGTCAGCGCGTAGTCGGTGATCGGGTACTTGTATCCGGTCTTGTGGTCGGTGATCACGGCGAACGGCGTCACCTCCGAACCAGTGCCCGACGAGGTCGGGATGCACACGAGCTTGGCCTTCTCGCCCAGCGGCGGGATGCGGAACGCGCGCTTGCGGATGTCGAAGAACTTCTCACGCACGTCGGAGAAGGAGATTTCCGGGTGCTCGTAGAGCAGCCACATGATCTTGGCCGCGTCCATCGGGGAGCCGCCACCGACCGCGATGATCGTGTCGGGCTCGAACTCCTCGCGCATCATCTCGGCGCCGCGCTCGACGGTCTCGACGGAGGGCTCCGGCTCGACGTAGTCGATGATTCGGAAGGTGACGCGATTGTCACGGGCGCGCAGCTGGTCGATGACCTTGTCGACGATGCCGAGCTGCTCCATCACCTTGTCGCACACGATGACGGCCTTCTCGATGCCGTGCATGTCGCGCAGGTACTTGATGGCGTTCGGCTCGAAGTACGTCTTGGCCGGAATCTTGAACCACTGCATGTTATTGTTCCTCCGAGCGATGCGCTTGATGTTGATCAGGTTCACGGCCTGGACGTTGCCGGACACCGAGTTGCCGCCGTAGGAGCCGCAGCCCAGGGTCAGCGACGGGGCAATCGCGTTGTAGATGTCGCCGATGCCGCCGAGCGAGCTCGGCTGGTTCCAGATGATGCGGCAGGCGTGCATGCGCAGGCCGTACTCGCGCACCAGCGCCTCGTTGTTCGTGTGGATGGCGGCGGTGTGGCCGGCACCGAGCTTGAGCATCTTCTCGCACATCTCGAAGGCCTGCTCCTTGTCGTCGGCCTTGAGCACGGCCTGCACCGGGGCGAGCTTCTCGTGGGTCAGCGGCTCGTCGTCGGAGACCTCCTTGCATTCGGCGGCGAGGATCGTCGCGTCGGCGGGGATCTCGAAGCCGGCGGCCTTGGCGATGAACTGCGGGGACTTGCCCGGCACCACGGAGTTGAGGACCGGCTTCTGGCCGGAGCCGGCGGTGCAGCCGAACATGTACTGCTCCAGCTTCGCCTTCTCGTCCGCGTTGACGAAGTATGCCTTGCGGCGCTTGAGCTCCTTGACGAGCGGCGCGTAGACGTCCTTGTGGGCGATGATGGCCTGCTCGGTGGCGCAGATCATGCCGTAATCGAAGTGCTTGGAGAGGATCAGGTCGTTCGCCGCACGTTCGATGTCCACATCGGTATCGATGTAGGCCGGAGCGTTGCCGGCGCCGACGCCGAGGGCGGGCTTGCCGGAGGAGTACGCGGCCTTGACCATGCCGGGGCCGCCGGTGGCCAGGATGGTGGCGACGCCCGGGTGCTTCATCAGCGCGCCGGTCGCCTCGATGGACGGGTGTTCGATCCACTGCACGCAGTTCTCGGGTGCGCCTGCTTCGATCGCGGCGTCGCGGACGATCTTCGCGGCGGCCACGGACGACTTCTGGGCGCCCGGGTGGAAGCCGAACACGATCGGACAGCGGGTCTTGAGTGCCAGCAGCGACTTGAAGATGGCGGTGGAGGTCGGGTTGGTGACCGGGGTGACACCGGCGACAACGCCGACCGGCTCGGCGACCTCGTCTATGCCCATGACCTCGTCCTCGCGGATCAGGCCGACGGTCTTCTGCCCGGCCATGTAGTGGGTGACGTGCTCGCAGGCGAAGATGTTCTTGGTGGCCTTGTCTTCGACGAGACCACGGCCGGTCTCATCGACGGCCATCTTCGCGAGCACCAGATGCTTGTTCAGGGCCGCGACGGACGCCTTGGCGACGATGCGGTCGACCTGCTTCTGATCGAGCTTCTCGAACTCGTCAAGGGCCTTGAGACCCTTCTTGACAAGGGCGTCGACCTCGGCTTCGGCCGCCGCGCGCTTCTCCTCGGGGCTCGGCTTGGCGGGCGCCTCGACCTGTGTTGCTTCTGCCATGAATACTCCTCGACTAGCTGTGGTTTCATTCCGTTGTCGTTGCCGCCATCACCTGGCGGATCATCCATCCACATGCTCGCTATTGCGCATCTGTGGCCTACGCCACAATCTACGTGATACACTGCGCAAACGCACACGAACAAAAACGACGGCGTTTCGTGTTTGTCTTTGGTATTTATCTGTTGCTATTTGTTACATTTAACCTTGTTTTGCTGCCGATATTCCACGAAATGATATCTTTTGTTCGCTTTTTGCGACATCGCACACCATCAAACGAATTTCCGAGACACAACTTATATAAAGCATGTTTATAAAAGTTGCACTCGTCGACAAACTTTTATAAAATTATTTATTAAAAGCGGTGTCATGCGTCCGGCACCACACGGAATCAACCCAGCAACGAGGCCCCAATGACGACCACGGACACCGACATCGCCACAACCCGAAACATCACCAAGACGCGCAACAGGCAGGCCATCATCCGCCACCTCGCAACGCACGGCAACGTCACCAAGCGCCAGCTGCAGCTCGATCTGCAGCTGAGCCTGCCGACCATCACCGGCAACATCCGCGCGCTCGAACACGACGGCATCATCACCCCCGGCCCCCTGACCGACTCCACGGGCGGCCGCAAATCCCAAAGCTACCGGTTCAACCCGAGTCATCGCACCGCAATCGGCGTCACCATGCACCGCAACACCCTGCGCCTATGCGCCATCGACCTGCAGGGGCACCCCATCGCCACCCTCTCGCGCACGCTCCCCTATGCCAACACCAACGCCTACTACCAGCGGATGGGTTCGGCGATCAACGATTTCGCCGCGGAGACCGAAAAGGCCCACGGCCCCGTGCTCGGCGTATCCTTCGCCATCCCCGGTGCCATCTCGGCCGACGGCACCGTCATCACCTTCAACGACTCGACCGGAGCGACCGGCGTCACCATCGACACCATCGCCCAGTCGGTGCGCTACCCGCGTCAACTAATCCGCGAGGCCGCGGCCATCGCCATGACCGAAACGCTGCACGACACCGCCATCAGCGACGCCATATGCCTGTACCTGAACCGCAGACCCAGCGGCGCGCTCATCATGAACGGCCGCCTGCACCGCGGCCCGAACCTGTGCGATGGCGCCATCGAACACATGACGCTCGTCCCAGGCGGCAAACCGTGCCACTGCGGCAGGCGCGGCTGCATGGCCGCCTACTGCTCTCCCGAAAACCTGCCGGAGGACTACGAGAGCATCCCCGGCTTCTTCAGCGTGCTGGAGCAAGGCGAGACCCATCACCGCGAGCGCATGAACGACTGGCTCGACCACGTGGCGCTGGCCATCGCCAACGTGCGGTGCGTCATCTGCGCCGACGTCGTCATCGGCGGGGAGGCGGCGCTGTACCTCGACCACGACAACATCGCCGACCTGCAGCGGCGGGTCACAGCCCTCAGCGTGTTCGGCACCGACCATTCCACCCTTCGGCTGAGCCGCAGCGACGAGAACAGCGGCGCCATCGGCGCGGCCATGCAGTTCACCGACCCCTACATGGACGCGCTGTGCGGCTGGGACACGGGCCCGCACCCGTCCTCGCCCGCTCCGACACGGACGAAAATCGACACCGCTACAATGGGTGTATGAAACACGCGATACCTCAGCGGTATGCAATCCCTCATCGCTATGCGACACGACCGGGCCTGTACTTCACGGAAGACGGCGGCGCCGATGTCATCGTCCGTTCCGAAACAGCCGATCAGGTGTGGCTCTGCATCTACGAGAAGGTCGATCAACCCACCGCCTTCTTCAACGACGCCATCCGCATCTTCGATGATTCAGCAACGCCGTTCATCAACGAAATACACGAGCACGCCGTCTGCACGCGCATCATCGAGCCCATGTACGTGCGCGAGACGCTGTTCCGCATGGATGGGCCGAACTACGGCCTGTGGTACGTGCATCTTCCCAAGGCGTGGGACGGCATGCGCTACGCCTACCGAGTGGACGGCGCGTGGGATCCGAGCAAGGGGCTGCGGTTCAACCCGTACAAGCTGCTGCTCGACCCGTATGGCAAGGGGATCGACGGCCGCATGAAGCTGTCGCCGGCCGCGTTCTCATACCAGTGCGACGTCAGCGAGGACGGCAAGGTGCGCGGCTCCGCGTTCGGGCCGATGAGCACCGTCGACGCACTGGGCAACATGCCCGTGTCGGTGGCCATCGACGACCGGGACAAGACCAAGCACGACGCCGACCCCTCGCACCCGCACGTGCCGTGGAGCAAGACCGTGCTGTACGAGCTGCACGTCAAGGGATTCACCGCGAACGCACCCTGGCTGCCCAAGGAACTGCGCGGCACGTACGCGGGTCTCGCCCACCCGACCACGCTCTCGTACCTGCAATCCCTGGGCGTCACCTCCATCGAGCTGCTGCCCATCCAGGCCAAGCAGGATGAGCTGTTCCTGCAGGAGCGCGGGCGGCACAACTACTGGGGGTACTCGCCACTCAGCTACTTCTCCCCCGAGCCTTCGTACGCCACTGCCGAAGCCCAGCGCAAGGGGGCCCGGGCGATCCGCGACGAGGTCATCGGCATGGTGCGCGCGCTGCATGAGGCCGGGTTCGAGGTCATCATGGACGTGGTGTACAACCACACCTGCGAAGGCGGAGTGGAAGGGCCGACGACATGCTGGCGCGGTCTGGACGCGCTCTTGTATTACCGGCGTCAGAAGGGCAATATCGGGCGGCTTGAGGACACCACCGGCTGCGGCAACACCTTCGACTTCACCAACACGCACGTGGTGACGTTCGCCGTGGACTCGCTGCGGTATTGGGCCAAGCGCATCGGCATCGACGGGTTCCGATTCGATCTCGGCGTGTCGCTGGCGCGGCTGGACGGGGACTTCACCAAGCATCACCCGTTCCTGTATGCGTTGCGTTCCGACCTGCTGCTCGGCAACCTGAAACTCATCATGGAGCCTTGGGACCTGGGGCCGCAGGGATGGAGGACCGGCGGATTCGGCATGCCGTTCAGCGAGTGGAACGACCGGTTCCGCGACACGGTGCGCCGATTCTGGATCACCGACACCCAACCGGGGGCGCCCATCGGTATCGGCATGCAGGAGATGGCCACGCGACTGTGCGGTTCGTCCGACCTGTTCGCCACGGAGCCCGGGCGCGGATGCGTGTCCTCGATCAACTACGTCTCGTGCCACGACGGATTCACGCTCACCGACCTGACCCGATACGCGGTCAAGCACAACGAGGCCAACGGCGAGAACAATATCGACGGATCGAACGTGAACCACTCCGCGAACTTCGGTGTCGAGGGGCCGTCCGACGACCCGGCGATCATCCGCAAACGCGAGCAGGCCGCCATGAACATGCTCGGCACGCTGATGCTGTCGCTGGGCACACCGATGATGCTGGCGGGCGACGAATTCGGCAACTCGCAGAGCGGCAACAACAACGCCTATGCGCAGGACAACGACATCACCTGGCTGAACTGGGACTGGATATACCAGCCCCGCAAAACCATGCAGATGCACCGCCTGGAGACGGTGTCCCGACTGCTGTCGATACGCAAATCGCTGGGACTGTACCATCACGAGGAGTTCTTCACGCGGCTCACGCAGCTCGGCCTGTTCAAGCCGTCGAGCCGCGTGCAATGGTATCTGCCCGACGGCACCACACCGATGGATCGGGACTGGTTCGACACGACGATACGCAGCTTCGCGATGCGACTGCTCTCGCAGGATGAGGTCGATGTGCTCATCGTGATCAACGGCGTCGACGAGGTACGCCGGTTCACCCTGCCGAGCGACTGCTCCTGGCAGTGCGACTGGAGTTCCGCGACCGCGGTCGGACTGCGGCCGGCGCCGGGCGATCGGCTGCAGCGTATCGGCAAGAACCAGGCGCTGCGCAGCAACTGGATCATGTCCGTCAGCGAGAAGGACAACATCCATCAGCTGTTGAAGACCGTTCAGGCGTCGCTGGCCGAGCAGGACAAGCTGGATCTGCTTGGCGCCACCACAGAGCATGCCGATGTGCTGTTCGAGGATGACGAGCAGGCCCCGGGCGTTGGCGCGGATGTTTCGGCGACCATGTCTGCGGCCAGTACCGTGCATGGCGCTTCCGCGTCGGCCCGTGATGGCGGCAACGCTACGGTTAACGGGTCGGTGGTATGGACGATGCCCGCACTCAGCATCAGCGTGATGCGCAGGCTGCAGTAGAGGTGCTCATAACGAACGAGGCCCTTTCGGGAAACGATGTTTCCGAAAGGGCCTCGCGATAGCCAGAACTGGCGTATATTAACGCTTCGAGAACTGCGGAGCGCGACGTGCCTTGTGCAGACCAGCCTTCTTGCGTTCCACGACACGGGAGTCGCGGGTCAGCATGCCGGCCTTCTTCAGGGCGGCGCGGTTGGCGTCACGGTCGATGGCGTTCAGAGCGCGGGCAACGCCGAGACGGATGGCACCGGCCTGACCGGTGGTGCCGCCGCCGTCAACGAGGACGATCGCGTCGAACTTGCCTTCGAGCTTGAGCAGCACGATCGGGGAGTTGACCTCACGCTGCAGCAGCTTGGAGGGGAAGTACTCCTCCAGGGTGCGCTTGTTGATGGTCCACTTGCCGGTGCCGGGAACCAGACGCACGCGGGCGACGGCTTCCTTGCGGCGGCCGGTGCCGTAGCCCGGAGCAATCGCGGAAGTGCCGGTGCCGGCACCCGCGTTGGTCTCGGTGGTGTAGCTGGTGAGCTCCTCTTCGGTTGCCTGAACCGCGGAGTCGTTGGTGTTTTCAGCCATGATTCTCTATCTCCCTTCGGTTCACTTGGCCTGCTGCGAGACCTGAGCGATCTCGAAAACCTGCGGCTGCTGCGGGGTGTGCGGATGCTCGGCACCACGGAAGATGCGGAGACGGTCCAGCTGCACCTTGGACAGACGGTTCTTCGGCAGCATGCCCTTGACGGCAGCCTTGATGATGCGCTCCGGCTTGTTCGCCAGCAGCTCGGCGTAGCTATCGCGACGCAGGCCACCGGGACGACCGGAGTGCGAGTACAGTTCCTTGCCCATCTTGTTGCCGGTCAGAGCGATCTTGTCGGCATTGATGATGATCACGTGGTTACCGGAATCGGCGTGAGGCGCGTAGGTCGGCTTGTTCTTGCCGCGCAGCAGCGTGGCGACCTGAGTGGCCAGACGACCGAGCACCACGTCGGTGGCGTCGATGATGTACCAGTCATGAGTCAAATCGGCTGGTTTCGGAGTGAAAGTTTTCACTGGTGTACCTTTTCTTGCTTATTGTGTTCCGGGCTTGGACTGCCGCGCTGGTCAGGCTTGGCGGTTTCGGCCTCATTATCCGTGGGCTCCCTGAAAGTCCTCGATGGCGAGTGGGAAAGCGCTTTGAAGGACCCCTTAGGGAAACACAACAATCCTCTATGATAACGCCACCTTTGACATTTCGCAACGCCACACGACACACTTCATCATCCGGCCGAACGACACCTCATGTACGGCCGGATGGCATGCCCATATCGCACCCTCAGCGCCCCTGCATGACCTTGGCGAGCGAGAGCAGCCGCGTGTTGGAGAACAGCTCCTCCAGCGGCACGACATTGCCCTTGCCGTCGGCCAGCGGGATGCGCCAGTTCGGATATTCGTTGTTGGTGCCGGGCTGGTTCTGGGCGCGGCGCTCTCCCACGCCGTCCGCGATGGACGCCGCGAGCAGCTTGCACGGGGAGCCGCGCAGGCCGCGGTACAGCGCCTCGACGATCTCCTGCTCGTGGGCTTTCTCGTCCTTCAGCAGGTCGGGGTCGAGATAGCCGTTGACGATCAGCATGACCATCATGGCCTTGTGCTCGGCGCGCGCGTTCTGCTCGAAGTCCTCGACCGATCCTTCGATCAGTCCCAGGCGCTCGCGCAGTTCGACGTGCTCGTACGCGAGATATCCGGCTGCGGGCGGCAGGTCGTGCGTGTTCACCGAGGCGAGCGAGAACTCTCGCCAATCCTTTGGGGCGCGGAACTTGCCGTCCATCTGCTCGAACCATTCGACGGCGCAACCCAGCACCTGATGCGCGGACAGCGACGTCGAGACGTGGTCCGGCACGACGCCCAGGTCCTCGCCGACGACCACGCCGTGGGCGCGCGACGCCTCAAGTGCCAGGATGCCGAGCATGATCTCGGAATCGTACTGCACATAGGCGCCGTCCTTGGGCGTGCGCCCGGAGGGGATCCACCACAGGCGGAACAGGCCGAGGATGTGGTCGATGCGCACCGCGCCTGCATGGGCGAACATGCCCTGCACCATGTGACGATACGTGAGGTAGCCGGTGTTCTCCAGCTCGATCGGGTTGAGTGGCGGCTGGCTCCAGTCCTGCCCCTGCTGGTTGAAGTAATCCGGCGGCGCGCCGACCGTGGCGCCCTTGGCGAAACACTCCGGGTTCCACCACACGTCGGAGCCGGACGGATGCACGCCGACCGCCATGTCGGCCATGAGGCCGATCTGCATGCCGGCGTCCTTCGCGGCCTGCTGAGCGGCTCCCAGCTGCTCATCGGCGATCCATTCCAACCAGCGGTAGAAGTCCAATGTGTCGGGGAACTGTCGACGCAGCCCCTGCACCTCGTCGCTGTTCTTGTCGAGGCGCTTCTCCCAGCTGTCGGCTTCGCCGGTCGGCGCGCCCCACTTGTCGTAGCACAGGCACCACGTGGCGTAGGCCTCAAGCCCTTCGGCGGACGTGCTCTTGTAGTCGTCGAACGCCTTCTGACGCTCCTCGCTGCGTCCGGCCTTAAAAATCAGCCACAGAGCGTGCATCTTCACGCGCCACATCGAATCACGGTCGATAATCTGCGCGTCCCCGTTCAGCGGTTCGGCCTGCGCGTGCAGCTCGCCGATCTGCGATTTCAGGTCATCGCCGAGGCCGGCATATTCCTCGATCGCCTCGGGACGAATGTACGTGAAGTTGATGAAGCGGCGGGAAATCGGCAGGTACGGCGACGGGGTGAGCGGCGCTACCGGCTCGCACGCGTGCAGCGGGTTGACCAGCATGAAATCGGCGCCGGTCTTGCTGTGCGAATCGACCATGAGGGTCTTGAGGTCCTCGAAATCACCCACGCCCCAGGATCCGGCGGACCGGATGGAATACAGCTGGGCCATCCAGCCCCACAGCTGGTCATGTTCCATGGCCGGCAGCATCGGAATACGCTCGGGGGCGCTGATCAGCGTGGCGTCCTGCGTGCGGTCGCCCACGCTGACATGCAGCGTATGGTATCCCATCGGCAGATCCGCGGGTATGGTGATGGATGCCGTCGCCACGAACTTGCCGTCGACCTCGTACGCCTGCGATCCGTCTCCGGCTCCCGGCTCCAGCGCACCCTGGTATTCGTCGCCGTTTTCCAGCGTGATGGTTGCGGAGGGAATCTGCATGATACCGGTGTTGAGCAGCACACGGTCTTCCTTGCCGACGACATGCAACACGGTCGGGGCGACGAGACGCCCGTGGCGCTCGCGAAGGATACGGACAACGGAATCATCGATGGCGTCATCGTCATGGGCGTCCACGCCCAACGCACCCAGCAACGCCTTCAGGACATCATCATCGATCTCGTGATAGTCGTCGCTCATGCCGATGTAGCTCGTGGCCAATCCAACCAGACGCGCCAGATGGATCAGCGGACGCGCGAGACGCTCCGCACTTTCTGTACTCTCTGTCATATTCCTTAGTGTAAGCCCGCTTTTGCGCGGCACGCTTACGTATACCGCGAATTGCGCCAGATTTTACCCGCGATTATCGCCTGATCCGCCGGCGGTGGACGGGTCGGAACGAAACGGGGTCAGTACGGGGGTGGCAGGAGGGAGCGCAGGGAGGGTGTCGCGCAATGATGCGTCACGAGGCGTCCGAGGTCCGGCTCGCCGCGGCTTTCGCCACTTCGGGCGAAGGGTCGTCGCGCAACCGGTCGAGCGTCTCCTGCGAAGTGCCGGGGTTCAACGCCACCGCGCGCCGCACCATCGTCGCGAGAATCGCCGGGGCACCGGATTCCTCCGATACTCCGAGCCTTGACAGCACGTCCAGGGTGTCGGCGTCAAGATCGGTGTTCTGCGCTCCCTCCAGCCGCATCTTCCATGATGTGCGCTTGTTGCGTAGCGCCGCGTCGCGCACCTCGGGGACCTCGTCCTTGGTCAGGCGCCCCACCAGCCAGTTCTTGTCGTCCTCGTTTGCCGCCACGGCCCTGCGCACGTCCGGACTCGGATCCGTCGACAGCTTGACCAGGATGTTCGGGAACGGCATCGTCTCCGCCAGCATGATGCGATCTTCCAACGGCGTGTGCCGGTTGCCGGCGACGGCCTCCAGCAGTGCCGTCGCACGGGAGAACGCCGCCTGATCGGAACGGTCCGGCAACGGACGGCGCGCGAACTCGGACAGTTCCGCGCTATCGGTGGAGTGCCGCAGCCGCTCATACGTGGCGGTCAGAGGCTCGAAGGGCGTGGAGTCAGTGGCGCTGTCGGGCTGAGACTGCGCTGCAGTCTGCGCTGTGGCCTCGCGCACCGTGGCCTCGTCATCATGTCGTTGCATCTCGCTCATAGTCATCACCATACCCGAGGGGTCGCCGAACCGAACCATATCTTCCGCAAAGTATTGCGTTCCTGCTGACGGGTGAGCTGAGTACTGCAAAACCACCCCCAGTCATGCTACGCATGACAGCCCCCGCCAGCGGGGGCGATTAGGAGGTGGACATGCTGCGCATAACAGCGCGCCTGTTTAGATTGCGACGGGACGGCTTATCAGTTCACCGGATTCGGGCGTCACCGTCGCACTGAACGTCTCACGCACGCGCCGGAGAAATTCCCGCTCACGCTCCACCGGCACCACCGCGTCCAGTACGATACGGTCACTGTACCGCTCATTCTCCAGCGCGGCCCCGCAATCCGAGGCGAGTTGACGGAACACGTCAAATTGCGGGTACTGCAGCGCTGTCGTGTATCTGCGGCATGTCTCGATGGACGCCAGTCTGGCCACCTTGACGCCCAGCGAGGCGGCGGACGAATACGCGCGAATCAGCCCGCCCGACCCCAGCAGGATACCACCGAAATACCGGGTGACCGTCACTGCGCAGTTCATCAGATCTCCCTGCCGCAGCACGTCGAGAATGGGCTTGCCGGCGGTGCCGGATGGTTCGCCATCATCGCTCATCCTCTCCCGCACGCGACCATCGCCGTCGACGCATATCGCGGCGTACGCCACATGCCGGGCCTTGGGGTGCAGCTGGCGAACGGAATCGACGAACAGCAGCGCCTCGTCCAACGCATCCACATGGCACACATCGGCGATGAACTCGGACTTCTTCTCCACCAGTGCGTCATGCGCCGGCCGGTCGGACGTGTCAAGAACGGTTTTCATCGGTGATGTTCCACTCCTTCACGACGTTCTTGTCGGCGCCCATCGAATAGATGACGTTCCATATGCGCTGGCGCACCTGCGCATCCTGCGATTCGGACCAGCATGTGCCGTTGGGATGGTCGCTGGAGATCGGGCACCACTGGTATGAGCCCTGCCGCATGTTCGCGGTCGGCACCCAGTCGATGCGGCTGACGCGCCATGCCCCGGCCACGCCCTTGCGGCCGGCGAACTGGATGCGGGCGGTCACGCCCTGATTGTTGACGATTCTGCTGGCGGGGGCGCTGACCGTCACCGTGTTGCCAAGCCCGTAGATGATCCACGTGCCGTTGTAGTTCTCGATGGGCTGCGCGCAATGGCATCCGGCGCCGTAGATCACGTCGAACGCGCCGGTGTCCGCGAGCTCATGCGCCTCGGAGACCTGCCACGAATCGGCGTAGTCGATGTATTCCTGCACCGAATGCATGGCCATGGCCACCACGTCGGCGCCCTGTTCACGGGCGGCCTTGGCCTTGGCGACGGCACGGTCGATGTCGGACTGATGCTGGGGGTCGCCGGCTTCGCGCAGGCGGTCGACCTGCCAGTCATGGTCGGCGGTCATGCCGTTGAGCGACACCGTGCCGGTGACCAGGCCGAGCTTGCCGCCGCCCGTGGGCGAGTCGATGACCAGCGGCTTGGTGGAGTCCTCCTCGGTCTTGTACGAACCGGTCTGCGCGATGCCCTTGGACGCGAGCGTATCCCACAGGCGGGCGATGCCGTCGGCACCCTGATCCCATGAATGGTTGGTGGCGTGCGTGCAGGCGGTGTAGCCGACCGAGGCCGCGGCATCGGCGACCTCCGGCGGCACGTTGAATACCGGATAGCCGGTGTAGGGACCGCCGCGTTTGGCGATCGGCGTCTCGAACTCGCACACGGCGATGTCGGACGCCTGGATGTATGGCTTCATGGTTTCGAACAGCGGCGTGAAATCGAACGCCGTGCCGTCGGTGGCGGCGGTGTTCGCACCGGCGAAATGCTTCCACAGGTTCGGATGGAACAGCAGGTCGCCGTTGACCAGCATGGAGATGCAGTCGGTGTCCGGGCAGTCGGGCGAATTGCCATGGTGCTCCACAACCGGTTCGGGTACGGCCTGCTTGTTGTCGAGATCGACCCGGGTCACCGTCGCGGCCTTGTCCGGTTTCGCGACGGGAGCGGCGGCCTGCATATGCCGCACGACCAGCCATCCGCCGCCGACGAGCACCGCCACGATGACCAGCACGACGACGAGCGCCCTGACGGGCGAATGCGATGCCGTCGTCCTGTGATGCCCTTTTCCCCGGATGTGCCCCATCGTACGCTCCTTGCTCATCTCGTCCTGATGGTTCTCAGTCTAACGCCCGTCAGCTACTGTCCAGTAAGCGGACACGACACGCGCGGGCGAATCTCCCATACGACACAAGCACAGACGTGCGACACGCGCGGGAAACCGGCATATGCAATCACATTGCGGCGGCATCTTTCTTACTATGTGAACGATGACATCATCGTGTCACGGTAAACGAAGGGGGTAGAATGACTGCTTGGAGACGGACGGACAATGGCGTACCTCCGCCCCCCCCTGCTTCGCTATAAGGGACGGTGCGCCTTGCCCGGATGGCCGGTCGCGCGGATTATGCACGACCGGCTTTCTCATATCATGACCACACAAATCCCAGCGAACATTCAGCTTTTCGTGGCTGACCGATTCCCTACCAGTCACACAGCATCGATCCACGCGCCGGCGGCTCCAGCCTGCTGCCATAATACGGGCTGCAATAGTCGTTCTTGACGTCCCTCGAGAAAGGCCCGGAAAAAGCAAAAAGCCCCGGGCAAACGTCCGGAGCCTAGTCGGCGGAGACAGAGGGATTCGAACCCTCGAGCCGCTAAACACGACTAACACCTTAGCAGGGTGCCCCTATCGGCCACTCAGGCATGTCTCCATGTTGCACATTGGCGCAACAACATGGCATCTTACCATCGTCCCCCGGACTTCAGCAACACGGTGTGCCGCACGCGGCGTCATACGGGGCCTGACGGCGGGTCAACGCGCCGGATTCGAGTCGCCCGTGAACGTGACGATCACCGCGACGATCACCAGCGCGACGCCAGCAATTTCGCGGCGCCCTGCGCTCCGACAGGCCAGGCCACGCGCGGGCGGCAAAGAGATTGCGACGGCCGCTCCCCCAACCGGTACGGCAAGGCCCGCTCCATCCCGGCCCGGCACGGTACGATAAGGGATATGAGTACCGCACCTAGACTGGCCGCCGCCAAACGCGATTGGGGGCATGACGAGACCGGCTGCACGGTGCTGCACATCGACATGGACGCCTTCTACGCCTCGCTGGAAGTGGCACGTCATCCCGAACTCAAAGGCAAGCCGGTGATCATCGGCACCGGGACGCGCTCGGTGGTGTCGGCGGCGAGCTATGAGGCACGGCGTTACGGCGTCAATTCGGCGATGGCGAGCGCCCGTGCCCGTCAGCTGTGCCCGGACGGCGTGTTCCTGCCGGTGGACATGCACTACTACCGGATGATGTCTCGGCGCATCATCGAAGAGGTGTTCAGCCAGGTCACTGACCGGTTCGAGCAGGTTTCGGTGGATGAGGCGTATATGGACGTGTCGGGGGCGCTGCTCGCCTGGCAACGGCCGACCCGGATCGGCGCCTGGATACGGCAGGAGGTCGCCTCGCGGTTCCATGTGACCTGTTCGGTGGGCGTCGCCGCGAACAAGCTGGTCGCGAAAATGGCGTCGACGAATGCGAAGCCTGATGGCATGCTGCTGATTCCCGTCGCCCGGCACGCCGAGTTCGTACAGATGATGCCGCTGCGGGGCATACCCGGCATCGGGCCTTCGCTGGAGCGGCGGCTGGCGGAGTGGGGCGTGAAGACCGTGGCCGACCTGGCGAAGATGAGCGAGCAGACGCTGGCCACGGCCATCGGCTCGCAGACCATGGCCCACGGCCTGTGTATGGCCGCGCGTGGCATGGATGGGCGTGCGGTGACGCCGTACACTCCGGAGAAGTCGATCGGCTCCGAGAGCACGTTCCCCGAGGACACGCGCGACATGCGCCGGGTATGCGACCTGCTGCGCCGGTGCTGCGACGAAGTGGCGAGCTCGCTACGCAGACGCGGTCTGGTGGCGCGGACGGTGACGGTGAAACTGCGGTTCGCCGATCTGAGCTACAAGTCGATGTCACACACCATGGAACGCGCCGAGGACACGGCCGCCGCGCTGTATCCGCAATCCGTAGAGCTACTGTGCCGGATGCTGGGGATCGAGGATGGCGTCGCCGCCATGCGGAGCCCCGACACTCCCCTGCCGCGAGACATCCGGCTCGCCGGCATGAGCGCGAGCGGACTGGCGAGGTCGGCTGGTTCGACCGTGCAGCCGACGTTGGATGACGTGCTGGAGGAGACCGAGGCACAGTCCGCCGGAACCGTCACGCGGTCGGCGCGGCAGCGCGACGCGGAGCAGGCGCTGGACGCGATACGCCGCAAATACGGCAAGGGCGCGGCGTCGCTGGGATTGTGAGCCGGTGGGTGAGCCGACCAACGTCAGCGCGAGAGACGCCTCGCCGCGTCGGCGACGGCATCGTCACTCGCGGTGGCGGAGAAGCGCAGGCATTCCGGCGCTCCGTAGAACTCCCCGGGGCTCGCTATGATGCCGAGCGCGGCCAGATCGTCCATGTCGCGCCAGCAGTCGCCCGACTTCGCCCGCACCCACACGTACAGCGCCCCCTGCGGCATGCGGGCGTCGTATCCGGCGGACCGCAGCGCGCCGACCAGCGTCTTCAGACGGCGGCGATAGCGCGTCCATTGGGTTTTCGCCGCATCGAAATCACGCAATCCCGTGGCCATCGCGGACTGCACCGGACCGGGGATGATCTGCCCGATCTGCTTGCGGTACGCCGACATCTCACGCACCAGGCCGGCGTCTCCCGCGATGAACGCGGTCCGGTATCCCGCCATGTTCGACTGCTTGCTGAGCGAGTACAGCACTAGGATCCGGTCTGCGGTACCATCGCAGACGGTGGTGTTCAACGCGCACGGGGACGTCGCCAACGACACCGGCGTCGACGTGCCGGCCTCGGCACCGTCCACGTGGAAATCACGCGAATTCGACGACCAGCACATCAGGGCATAGCACTCGTCGGACAGCACCACCGCGCCGATGCGACGCGCCGCCGCGACGATATCGGACAGCCAGCCGCCGGACAGCACGCCGCCGGTGGGATTACACGGCGAATTGACCCATACCGCCTTCACACCCGGCACATGGCACCATGAGTCGACATCCGAGACGTCATCGACCTTCAGCACGCTCGCACCGGCCAGCTGCGTGCCGATCTCGTACGTGGGGTACGAGACCTTCGGCTGGACCACGACATCGCCCTCGCCGAGGTGCAACAGCGAGGCCATCAGCGCGACGGCCTCCTTGGAGCCGACCGTGGGCACAACGTCGGCGTTGATGGATTGCAGGTCCACGCCGCGCACGGCACGGAACCATTCGAAGATGGCGTCGCGCAGATCACCGGATCCGGCCGTCACCGGATAGCCGTGCGCGTTCTTCGCGTCCGAGGCCGCGGCAAGCGCCTCACGCACGGATTGCGGCACCGGGTCGACGGGAGAGCCCACCGACAGGTCGACGATGCCGCCCGGCACCTGTGCCGCCTTTGTCTTGTACGGGGCGATGCGAGACCAATCGTATGGCGATGAATAAGCGTGAAAGCCCATGCTGGTCCTTTCCTCGACGTCCTCCGGCCGGCCGTGGCGTGTCACCCGGCGAAGGAACCGTGCTCTATGAAAGCGGCCGCCGCACAAGGCGACGGCCTGCAGAATGATACCGGGCGGATCAGTCCTGATTCTGAGGCGGCAACGCGGCCACCTGCTCGGGATCGTGGCCGATCGGGCCGTGTGCGGAAGCACCGCCGAAATCACCGACCTCGGCGAAGAAACTCACCGCGGCATCCTTGTACCAAGCCCACTCGTCGGGCAGGTCATCCTCGTAGAAGATGGCTTCGGTCGGGCACACCGGCTCACACGCGCCACAATCGACGCACTCGTTCGGATTGATGTACAGGGAACGCGAACCCTCGTAGATGCAATCGACCGGGCACTCGTCCACACAAGCCTTGTCCTTGACGTCCACGCACGGCTGGGCGATAACGTATGGCATGACTCCTCCTTGGCTTAGCTTGACTTACCACAGTACGCGGCAACGGGGACGCACGGTCACGCTCCCGCCTTGCTCCACCCCGCGAAAGTCCCATTTAACGCGCACGAGATGGGACTTTGGGCGGCTAACGCAGGTCCATGCCGACGACGACCGGCTCGGGGACGAGGCGGACGCCGAACGCCGCCTCCACGCCGTCCTGCACGGCATGCGCCAGCGCCGCGATGTCGGAGGCGGCCGCATCCCCGCGGTTGGTCAGTGCCAGCGTGTGCAGCGTGGACAGGCCGGCCGGCGAGGATTCGTCGACCTTGAACCCCTTATGGAATCCTGCATGATCGATCAGCCAGGCGGCGGAGGTCTTCACGCCCGCCGTGCCATCCGGCAGCGTCGCGGGGAAACGCGGGGCGTCCTGCGGCAGCCTATCGGCCGCATCGGCGGGAAGCACCGGATTCATGAAGAAGCTGCCGCAGCTGTGCCGGTCGGGATCGCGCACGACGGGCGTGTCCGCGCCTGCGGCCAGCTGGCGACGCTGCGCTTCGAGCGCGATGCGCACGTTGACGTCGCGCTTGGTGCCGGCCATCGCCGGCTGAAGATAACGCGTGGCATCCTCCAGCATCCCCTTGGCCGCACGGACCTTGAGCACGGCGTTGCGGATGGCCGCGGTCTCCATGCGGTCACCGACCTCGACTCCCAGCGCCTTGGCGAGCTGTCCGTAACCGACCGTGCCGGTAGTGCTGTGCCGCAGCGCGAATGTCACCGACAGCACCACGTATCGCGGCGTCGGGAAGAACTCGCCGGCCGGCACCGCCGGAGCCTGATACATGCTCGTCTTGAGAGCGCTCATACGGTATCCGAATCCCATGTCGGCAGCCGCGATGTCCAGCGTCCGCTTGTCCCGACGGTCCCACGCCTCCACGGATTCGACCGCGCCTGCGACTTCCTGTCCGTACGCGCCGATGTTCTGCACCACCGAGGCGCCGACTGTGCCGGGGATGCCGGACAGACCTTCCACGCCCTCCAGCCCGAGCTCGACGGTGAACGCGACGAAATCATCCCAGTTGCAGCCGGCTTCGGCGTTGACGTGCACGATTCGCTCGCCGTTCTCGACCGGCGCGGCCTCGTCGGGCACGGTGATCTGCCGGCGGGCGTCGCGCACGACGACGCCATTGAACGGCCTATCAGCGACCAGCAGATTGGATCCGCCGCCAATCACGCATAGCGGCAGCCCTTTGGAGTCCGCGTCCTCCACCGCTTCAATCACCCCGACGCGCGAGGTCGGTTCGATGAATCGGGCGACATGGCCGCCGACGCCGATAGTGGTCAGATCTGCAAAACTTGTCATGCCCTCTAGGGTACACGCGCCCGTCCCGCGAGCGGCGGCCGTGCGACGGCCGGGGCGATGAAACGACAAAGGCCCGACCGGTGAAGGTCGGGCCTTTGCGACAAAGACTTGATAAAGCTCAGCGGGTCTCGCGGTGCACGGTCTGCTTGCCGCAACGCGGGCAGAACTTCTTCAGCTCAAGACGGTCGGGCGTATTACGACGGTTCTTCGTCGTGATGTAGTTACGCTCCTTGCACTCAGTGCATGCCAGCGTGATGCCCGGACGGATATCGGCGCTTTTGCTTGCCATGTGGTTCACCTCTGTGGTCGTTGTTTACCGGTGGCTTACCGGCCTTTGTAGCGAGAAAGAGACTCGAACTCTTGACCTTACGATTATGAGTCGTACGCTCTAGCCAGCTGAGCTACCCCGCCAGAGAGCCCCGAGTGAGAATTGGACTCACGACCTCTTCCTTACCAAGGAAGTGCTCTACCACTGAGCTATCGGGGCGTGGCGGATAGTGGATTCGAACCACTGAAGCACGAAGCGGCTGATTTACAGTCAGCTCCCTTTGACCGCTTGGGAAATCCGCCATGGCTGCTTGTCGAGGCTGTGGCCTCAACCGGCAACTTGGCTATCTAAACACAAGTCGCCGACTTTTGCAACTCGCGTGTCGCACACGGCATGTCGCAAGTATTTCCAAGGTATCACGGCATCTCACCTTCGATACTCGCATCATGTTTTTCTGCGCAATGACGCCGGGAACAGCCATCTGAACATCCGCCAGACCGCATTGCCGCGTCGTTTCGCGGCGACGGCGCACCGGGCGCACAACCCGCGCAACGGTTCCGGCGACGGCGCGACGGACATCGGACGCGCCGGCTGTCACATGGTCCGCGAGTTCGGCCAGATACGCGCCGAAATCGGACTCCCCTTCCGGCGTCACGGCTTCCAGACATTCGGCGATGCGACCGGCAATACCGCGCTCAGTGTCGACAGGCGACCATCTCACGCCCGCGTCCCATGCCGAATCGCACGCCTCGCGCCACGCCGCACGCCACGCCCACCCCATGCCGTTCGTCGCGTCCGGCGATCCGGTCTCTCCGACCGCCTCCATCAGGCCGAACCGCATCCGGCGTCGACGCTGGCGCACCCTCGATGGGCGAGCACCGGGACCACCACCGAGCGCACGTCATCCGCCATCACGAAATCACGACCCTGCATCAGCGCCCGCGCACGGGCCATCGCCGCCACGTTGAGGCGGCCTCGCGGCGACACTCCGAACCGCACGCCCTGCGCGTCACGGGTCGCCGCGGACAGCGTCATTACCGCGAGCTCAATCACCTCGCGGGAGCACGACAGCACACCGGCAAGCGCGTCGATGATGTCGCCGATGACCGCCGCCGACATGGCGGGAGTGTCGATCGCGATGTCTTCGTCAGCTCCGCCGTTGCTTTCGATACCTGTTGCGCGTACCACCCCAGTCGGCTCCGCCGACAGCCCCCGTCAGCGAGGTGCGGCTATTGTGCGGCGTCCCATACGGCGCGGGACAGTTCGGTGATCTGGCTTGGGGCCACGGCTGAGGAGATGTCGTTGCTCATCACCGCGAGCACATACGGATGGGTGCCGAACACGATCGCCACGTCGTTCTGAACGGCCGCCAGCTCGCCGGTCTTGTTGGCGACCTTCACACCGGACGGCACGCCCGCGGGAATCTTGGTGCGCCGCGTCTGGCCGAGCAGCAGCTGCATCATGCGTTCGCTGGCGTTTTTCGACACCAGCGTCCCGGCGTACACCTGAGAGAGGAACGAGCCGCAGTCGCGCGTCGAGGTCCAGTTCTCCACCGCGTTGCCCGAGGCCATGCCGGTCAATGTGCGCAGCTCCTCGCTGGAGGTGAAGCCGTATCGTTGCGCGATCGCGGTGACGGTGGCGATGGCGGCTTTGCCGTCGCCGTTGCCGATGCGCGACAGCAGCCCGTTCGCAGCTTCGTTCGAGCTGACGGTGATCATCTGCTTCAGCAGGGCGTCCACGTTCACGTCATCGGTGATGGTGCCATGCTCGATGCCGTCGAACACGGCCAGCATGATGTAGAGCTTGACCAGTGACGCCGCCACGAGTTTCTCGTCGTTGACTGTGACGTCGCGGCCGCTTTCCAGATCGATGTAGGTCGCCGACCATGTGCCGCCGTACTGCGCGAGCTTGGTATCGAGCACCTGTTTGACGGCAGCGACACGCGTCTCACTCGGGTCGGGTTCTTTCGGCGCTGCGGGCACGGGCACGGCCGTGACCTCCCGCGCTGATCGGCTTGCCGCAATTCGGACATACCATCATGATTGCCTGCCTCATCGGAATTCCCTTGTATCGTCTTCCCTTCCCGCGCAGTCTACCAAACGAGTGCGGCCAGACATAGGAAAACCCCGGCGCATATCATGCGATCCGGGGTTCCGTGCTGACGGCGCTGTCGTGCAGCGTTCACTCAGCCAAGAATGGCGAGCACGTCACGAGAGGAGACGATCAGGTAGTCCTCGCCCTCGTAGTGCACTTCGGTGCCACCGTACTTGGAGTACAGCACCTTGTCACCGACCTTGACGTCCATGGGGATGCGCTCGCCCTTGTCGTCACGACGGCCGGGGCCGACGGCCAGGACTTCACCCTGCTGCGGCTTCTCCTTGGCGTTGTCCGGGATGAACAGACCGGACGCGGTCTGGGTCTCGGCAGCGGCCTGCTTGACGATGATCTTGTCTTCCAACGGTGTGAGCTTGATCGACACTGTGGGTCACCTCGTATTCTTGAAATCCAATCGTATGGTCCCGCGATGGAATGCCGCCATTCAGAGGCTGACGATCACTTCGGGCATCATCCCTTCGCGCTAGCACTCATCGTAGCGCGATTGTTAGCACTCTGCCAACTCGACTGCTAACGCTCTGAGAGAAAATCACACGCAATCACGACGAGCGGCGCGCGAGAATCGCCTCAAGGCCGGTTCCCAGCGAGTCGGAGGACGCATCCGGGGCATCCACGCTTGACCGCACCTCCGTCTGATGGAACGCGTCGGTATCGTTCACCGAGGCGTCATCCATGACCGCGGCGACGGTGGCATCCGCATCCGCCTGCCCTGCATCGCCGCCGTCCACGGTGGCGGGCTGCTCGGCAACCAGTGCGGGAACGGCCTTCGCGACCTGCTTCGTCGATTTGATCTCCAGGCTCTCCGGCGCGGGCGCATGGCGGTCGACGCCATTGCGCGGCTCACCCAGCGAGAACGAAATCAGATCCTGAGACGCGGCCACTTCGAAGGCGTCCAAGGCCGCGGCCGGGTGCACCCGATCCAGTTCCGTGGTCATGTCGCCGCCCGAGGGGGCGCTCCCCTCCTCGACGACCACTTCGGCATGGGAGTCCGCGGGCTCCACGACATTCGTCGCGGACTCGTCCGCGGACGGCTGCGCGACGGCATCCTGCCGCGGCTCAAGCTGCACGGCCGACGTTACGGCCGCTTCCGGCTGTTCCGATGCCGCATCCACATCATGCCGGCCGTTTTCGGACGCAGCCATCGCATGAGCCTTCTGCCTCGCCTCACGGGCGGCCAACGCGCGATCCTGCTCGATACGTGCGCGGTGAAGCGCCTGACGAATCTCCCGGCGTTCCATCACGTCGGTCTTCACTTCGGTCTCGGCAGAGGGATTCGCGGTGGCGGTTACCTGGTCACCGGCCGTATCAGCGATTGCCTTCGCCGCAGACTTGGTCGGAGACGCAGACTTGTCTGGGGACGTGGACTTTGCCTGAGACGGGGACTTTGCTCGCGGGCGGGCACTCGCCCCGGCCCGTTTCGCCAGACGTTCCCTGCGCCGCGCCTCGGCCAGCGCATGCTCCCAGCGACGGGCCTGACTGGAGGCCCGCACGCCCAACGCCAACACGACCGCCAGCAGCACGCCCGGAATCAGCGCGAACAGGGCGCTGAAAGGCAGGACCATCGACAGCACCAGTACCAGCACCGTGATCAGCAGCAGCGATAGCGCCAATATGCGCCGACGACGGACCGCCGCACGCCGAAGCTCGCGAATATGCGCCACTTTCGCCGTGGTCGGCGTCGTGGTGCTCGTTTGCGCCCGCTGCATAATAGCCCCTTTCGGCTGCGGCGTATGCTCGTCGGAGAATCGAGTACCGCTGTCGGCATCCACCAGATGCAACGACGACGAGTACCTGTCCTGACGGTGCTCGGCCACCTTTTTCATGCTGTTGACCGTCCGCCTGGGCAGCCAGCCAACCGCGATAACCATCAGAATCACCAGCACCACCACGGTGCTCAGCGACTCATAACCCATGTCCTTAAGAATAGGAGACTCCCCTTACGATTGCACTGATTCCGGCATGGCGTGTCGAGCTATCAGACGATGGATGAACCCGTCGCCGGCGTCCTCGGCGAACAGGCTGTAGGTCTCATGATCGCGCCACTGCCCGTTGACGAACATGTACCGGGGCCGCACGCCCTCATAATGACACCCCACTTTACACGCCACCCTGCGGGAGCGCTCGTTTTCCGGCAGTAATGCGATTTCCATGCGGTGCAGCCGAGGGCCGGTCGGATCACAGAACGCCCAGTCGGCGAGCAGCGCCACCGCCATCGGCGCGAAGCCATGCCCCGCGTACTGCTGATCGACCCAATACCCGATCACACCGGTGCGCATGGATCCCAGATCTATCGCTCCCAGCGAAATCTGGCCGACGATATGCTCATGATAATCGATGGCGAACACCACTCCGCGGCCGGTCTGCTCGTTGTGACGCATCTGCTGCATCCACTGGCTGTAGGTCATCGGAGAGCCGTGCATGGGATCGCCTGACTCCCATGGATGCAACCACGCATCATTGCGCCACCGCACCTCGTTCCACTCCTCTTCGTCGTCCGCCGTGATCGGCCGCAGCTTTATCGGGCATTGCGGAATGCCGATCCACCGCGGCACGCGGATGGATGGCGCTGCCGGCTGCCGGAACACGGCGCATATCGATTGCAAAACGGACACGCACCCATTGTGCCATCGTCGCGTCTCCGACACGGCGCACCGTCCGCCGATGACGGACATTCGTCCGTGATAGAACGTAACCATGAACCTTTGCCAACGCCGGCAGACGACCGATGCCGATATGTCGGACGATCTGCGCAAGAGACAGCTGAGACGGGACGCCATCGCGCGGCGTAAGACCGTGACGCGGCAGGAACGGGACGCGGCCGCGGCGGCACTGGCCGAACACATTGTGCCGTTGCTGGACTTGGTCGGCGTGCAGGCCGGCACGTCTGGCGTCATGTCCGCGCCACACGGCCGCGGACACCGGCCGCCGACCGTGGCCGCCTACGTGTCGATGGGCAGCGAAATCCCCATGCGGCCGCCGCTGTCCCTGCTGCTCGACCGCGGGCTGCGCGTCCTTGTGCCGCGCTTGGGCTCCGGTCTGGACGTGGGATGGGCTCTGCTGCCCGACATGGCCTCATTGCATGGCGTGACCTGCGAGGGAACCGGCATGGCACAACGGCCGGATGAGCCGGATACGCAGACGCTTGGCCCGGCGGCCCTTGGCGATGCCGACCTGATCATCGTGCCCGCGCTGGCCGTGGATGCGCATGGCGTCCGGCTTGGGCGCGGCGGCGGCTGGTATGACCGCGCGCTGACATACCGACGCGGAGGCGTGCCGGTCGTCGCCGTCTGCTGGCCGTGGGAATGCATGGCAGACGACCTGCCCCGCCAGTCTCACGATATCCCGGTCGACTGGGTGGTCACGCCGCAGGGAGCCCGACGCCTGTAGTTCGCCATCCGCGCAAGTTCGCGGAGGGAACAAAACGAGACGTCGAGCGGCGCGGTGTCCGCGTGACGACTAGGATATGAACGGACTTGATGCGTATGCCGGGCATCGCATACGTGCCGGAATCATATAATGAGCTTCGACCAGGGAGGAACCGTGCCAACCTATCATTACCGTTGTAAGAACTGCGGATACGATTTCACCGAGCAGCAGTCGTTCGAGGACGACCCGATCACCGTGTGCCCCCAGTGCGGGCAAGAGCAGGTGCGCAAGGTGTATTCCGCCGTGCCGATCGAGTTCAAGGGGCACGGCTTCTACCGCACCGACGGGCGCGGCGGCTCCGGCAAATAAGCAGCTGCCATTGGCGCGTTCGCCGTCTTCCGGCGGCCAGTGCTCGGCCCGCGCATGTGCGACACGCCCAAGATGTGGATAACTGCCGAGCCTTCGACCACATTTTCGTCACGGCTTGCGCATCGGAACAACGTTCAGTCACCATGCTTGCATGGTGACTTTTTCTATATTGGAGAAGCTGAAGCGCCCCACGTTGCGCCAACGTCGGATGCTGCGGCTCACACGGCGGCTGATGGCGGCCTGTTGCACGGCCATTGCAGCATTCGCGACACTGCAATGCGTGACGGCGAGCATCGTCACGCAACCGGTCGTGGTGGCGGCACGGCTCATCCCACGCGGCGCGCGTATCGGCGCGGAGGACGTGGAGATCCGGCAGATGCCCGTATCGGATGGTTGGGATACGGCGCTCGATGCGGCGAATCAGGCGGCGGGAGGCATCGCGCAGACGGACATCGCCGCCGGGCAGCCGCTGTTCGGCGCCATAGTTTCGCGGCGGCCGGTGGCGGAACCCGGTCAGACGGTGATCGATGTACGGGTCACCGGCACGGTGGACGGCATCGCGGCCGGTGATGTCATGGATCTGGTATCCGGCACCCCTTGCGACGCTTCGGCTGGTACGACTTCATCGCGTGACGAATCCGCAGGCGGCCGGTCATGCGTTCTCGCGCGATCGGCCACGGCGATGGATGCCGCCCATGACGATGCGATGACCGGCGGCACGCTCATCACGTTCGCTTTGACTCCCGACGAAGCCATATCAATCATCAACGCACAGGAACTCGGTCCGATTATGGCCGTCACTGCGCAATAGCTGCGGTTGCTCAGCCGCAGCAGCCACCTCCAGTCTCGCTGTTCGCGCGACAGCCCCCGCTGGCGGGGGCTGTCGCGAAGCGACTGGGGTGGTCACCACACTCAACGTTTGTCGTTGAAGATGGCCCAGTGGGGTGGCAGTTCGCCGAGGATGCGTTTGTCGTCGTCGGCCTCGCGCTGCTGCTCGGTGCGCATATCACCCGGTTCGAGTTTCACGCCGTCTGCATCGAAGCGCTCGGTTCCGTGGAACACGACGCGTTTGTGCTCGCGCCGCGTACGACGCGAGGCACTGTACGGCCTTGGCTCCGAAGCATCTGCGGCCACATGATCCCCGTCACCAGTAGTATCGCCGCTCATCGCACATCCCCGTAGATCTCGCCGATGCGCGACACGATCGCATCGACCTCCTTGTCCGGGTTGACGAATGCGCCGACACTCCACACGCTCATCACCGACCAGCCCAGCGACGCAAGGTCCTGCATCAGGCCGCGATGCCGTTCGCGCGTGGACTGCACGCTCATGAACTGCGCGTCGTCGGTCAGCACGGCCAGCGCGAACGGCTTGTCGGGCAACCCGACGACCATCGGAATGTGCAGGCCGCGGTCGAACCCGTAGTCGACGGCGGCGTTCAGTCCGCGGGACCGCACGCGCTCCGCCAGATCATTGAACAGCACATTGTTCGACCGGGTAATGGTCACCGGACGCACCACGTGGTCGTCCAGCTGCTCCACCCACCGCAGCATGGCATGCAGCAGCTGCGGTCCGGGCTGGTGAAGTCGCTCATCGTCCAGATCAGATTCGTCGAACGCCGAAACGATATCAAGATGACGGTCGCACAGCGCCAGCGCATCCAGCAGCATGGCACGTCCGCCTTCGCCCTCCAGCACGCCGAACTGCTGCAGCAGACGCCCATGCACGGTCTTCGCGTAGCACAACGACAGAATCACGTCCGTCGACTGGGCCCCGGCGATCTCCGGCAGCGCGACGATGCGCACGTGGCGCAGGAACTGCCCCATGGTCTTGTTCTTCGACGCCAGCGATTTCAGTTCCGCACCGAGTCGCGAACGGAACGCGTCGGTGAGCGTGACCACGGTCAGCGTGTAGCCGACCGGCACCACGTTGAAACTCGCCGCGCGTTCGGTGATGATGCGGACGACCTCATCGATCTCCTGCTGGCTGCTCTCGACCAATCCGGTGGCCATGACCGGTGTTCCGTTCGCCTCGACCTTGTGGAAGGCCACCCGGCCTTGCGACGGCTCGGTCGTGACGTCATAGCGCACCTCGCCATACCCCTGGGATTCCAGGAACGCGGCGAGCCTGGGCGCGCGCCGCACGGGGTGGGAGCGGACCTTCACGCTCGGCAGCAGCTCCATCAGCGCCTTCACGCTCGGCGAGGTCACGGTGGACCGGTGGGCCAGCACGGCCACTTGCTTCGCGCGGCAGACGATGGTCAGCAGCTGGATGGCCGGAATGTGCGCGGCCGCGTCGATGATTGCCACGTCGGCGAGGGTCGTCGGATCGGTGAGCGCGGCAAGCGTGGCCGGAGTCGCCACGATGATGGGCTTGGCCGCGGCCAGGATCTCGGGGTGGTCACGGCGTATCCGGCTGAGCGGGATGCGGGTCTTGCCGGCCAGCACCGTGTGCAGCTGGTTGGATTCCTGCGTGCGGGAGAACAGCATTTCACACAGGCGGCGCATGGATTCCTGCGCGACCATCGGACCGACCGAACGCACGTGTTCGGTGTCCACCTGCGCGAAACGATCCGCAGCGGACTGCAACGCCGACCCATCCTGATTGGAGATGATCGCGGACGCCCGCACGATGTTCTCGAACACCGTGGTCCACCATGCCAGCTGCAGTTCGGCATCCACCGATTCCACCGGCACACGGCGCGTGTGCAGGTCCTCGACCAGTTCGGTGAGCCCGGCCGTCTGGAATTCATGTTCGAGACGGCAGCGCTCCGGCAGTGTGTCCAGCGCGAGATGGTCGTCGAACAGCGCCTTCAGGCGTTCCTCGACGGCGACGAAATCCTGCGATTCCAGATCGCCGCCCTGCACGGTGGTGGACAGTACGGCGTCCAGCGCCGTCAGGTCGCGGGCCAGCTCCTCCTGCGTGGCGATGATGTCGTCGAGTTTGTTCGGCAGCACCGGCCACCCGCCGTGAGGCACGAACATGCGCCATTGCGCGGCCTGCTTGGCCACGACCTGCAGCGCATCGTGCAGGTTCTCGACCTGTGCGCCCACGCGCAGCAGGCTCTTGGCCTCCTTGATATGGCGGCGACGCTCCCAGAATCCGATAGTGGTGCCTTCGGCCTTGCGTTCGGCCTTGGACTTGCTCGACTCGATCATCGCGTCGATGTCGCGCTCGAAGATCTCCGGCTGGAACACGTCGAGCACGCGGCGCAGGTTCTTCAGCACCTGCACCTGACGGCCCCACTCCTGCGCGGTGTTCGGTATCGGGAACCCGCATGTCTGCACGGTGGACGACACCTGTTCACGGGTCAACGGCAGCAACTTGCGCAGCAGATCAACCACACGCTGGTAGACGGTCACAGCCTCATCCTCGGACGTAATGGAGGCCTTGAACCAAGCGGTATCCTCCGGTCCGAGCGTGAATTCGCCGAGCTCGCCGGCACGCCTGAGCTTCGCCGCCCATTCGTCCAGATGACCGCCGATCTCACGCGCGGTCTCCTTGCGCAACCGCACTCGGGTGGCGGGATGCGCGGGCAACGTGGCGATTTCGGCGAGGTTCTGTATGGTCTGGTACGCGGACACGCCCCACTGCTTGTCAGTGCAGTGCAGGTCCCCCAGATACCGGGTGAGACGGGAACGCACGCCGACCAGCTCATCGGCGATCTGGTCGAACCGGGAGCTGGCGACGCCGGGCTGGAATCCGACCGCGGCGATCAGCTGATGGTCGATGCTGTCATTGCAGCGCTCGTCCGAGACGTCGAGCACTTGGCCGCTGAGCTCATTGGCGCTGATGGCCTGACGGAAACGACGCTTCTGATCGGCGATGCACGGCACGTACAGTACGCTGCGGCCGTTCATCACGCAGCGCGACGCGATGGCGGCGGCGTAATCGGCGGTGTCACGCCCGTTGACGACATCGACTCCGAGCGAATGCCCGGCTGCGACCATATCGGCCGCGTACCGCACGGCGTTGTCGACATCGCCGACTTCGAACTCGTTGTGCGGATCGGCGTCGAATGGGCTGAACGCAGGTGCGCCGGAGTCCTTGAGCGCTTCGGAGGCCTCCTTGCTGCCCGCGAGCGCGTCCAGCACCGTGTTGCCGGTCGCCCCCTCGGCCAGCGTATCGATGATGTGCTGGCTTTCGGCAAGAATCAGCGAGCCGGGCGACATGAAGCAGCCCAGGATAATCTGCCGCTCGATGGTGAAATCGGGGAACACCTTCTCCGCACGCTTGGTGATCGCCGCGAACACCGCGGACGTTTCGGGCGTGCCGCTCTCGTAGTTGGCGCCGTTGAACAGCTCCCGCTCGTCAAGTTCGACGTGCTGCTCGCGCATCACCGTCACGAACGCGGGGTTGAGCCGGACATGCCCGACGAACCGGATCACCGCCACATCGCCTTCATCCTGGGCGCTTTGCACGGATACCGGATACAGCAGCACCGGCATGGCACCGTCGTCCCATGTGGCGACTCCCACGGTGAGAGACAGTTCCGCAACGCCGCTGACGCGCAGTTTCGCGGCCTTCTCGTCAAGCACCCGCTCCAGTCGGCGGTTCGCCGCACGCAGCATGCCGTTGTCGCGGAACAGCAGATCCAGCGACGCGCGGCCTCCCGCGAACAGCTGGGCGATGCCGGAGGGATGCGCATGGGTCAAATCGAGTTTCGCCCCAAGCTGGTTGATGTCCTCCAACGGGGACGGCACCAATCCGGCGCGGTACTGTTCATGCCATTGACGCATGCGTTCCAGCGATTGGGGCGCCTGTTGCATGCTTTCGCTCATGACCCGACTCACTTCCCTACCGCTTTGCGGTAACTCTTGTAGCCCTCATTGTTCTCCAGCGCGGCGTCAATGTCCGCTTTGCCCTGATCTTCCAGCCAATTATAGAGGTCATCGTACAGCAATGGATTCATGGCAAGGAACGGCAGCAGCTCTTCGCAATTCGCGATGGCGAACTGCTCGGTGTAGTCTTCCGTGGTCTTCGCCTGGTCAGAGGTGTACCCGTTGACTTCGATTTTCGGTTCAGCGGCGGCAAGCCTGCCTTTCGACACGAGCTCGAACACCGATCCCGGCTCGAATGCGGGTCGGAACGAACCGGTCGAGTCCGCCTCGTCGTCGTTCGGCTGCGCGAACCGGCGGTGCTCTTCCGGAATCTCCCCGTGGGCGGTGTCCGTATCGGCTTTCACAACGCCGTCGCCTGCCACGGCGCCGGCGGTGACTTCCACACCGGCCGCGTTGGCTGCGACCTCGTTCACCGCCTGACGGATGTCGTCGTGCGCCTCCTGATCGGATGACGCCTGCTGGAATCGGTCGTCGGACGGCTGTCCGTTCGCCAACTGATCCGCCTGCTCTGCGGGCGCGGTGGACTGCCCGGCCTCTTCGCTGTCCTCGGCGAGCGCGTCGGCGAACAGGTCGCGGGGCAACGCCACCACCGGCTTAGCATCGGCACCGGCCACGTTCAACGGCATGGAATCGGGCTCGCTCGGCTCATCGTTGGTCTGCGATTGGGCCGCGGTCACTACAGAATCAGATACAGCGGAATCAGCCGGTACCGTATCCGCGGCGGACTCGGATGCCACGGTTCCAGAAGTCACGGTTTCAGGCGATGCCGTATCGGATGTCGCAGTCTCAGTGGATACGGCCGCGTCCGCGGCATCAACGGCATCCGCAGGCGCCGCATTCTCGGAGGACTCGGCGGCTTCCGGAACCTTGGTCTCGGCATCGCTCTCGGCAGCGTCGGCCTCAGCCGGCGACACGGTTTCGGCCAGCACCGCGGCCTCAACGGGCATGGCAGCATCCGACGAAACGGCAAGCTCCGAATCCAGCTCAGCGGCGCCGGCCGCGGAATCCGCCGCCAATCCATCCGCCGTGGTCGTCTTCTGCGGCGGGAACGTCTGCGATGCGGCGGCATTCAGCTCACCGACACGCTTGCGCACGGTGGCAGCGCTGATCGCGGCGGTAGGTTCCCCGGCACGCAGGTCAAGAATGTCATCCACCGACATGTCGGCCACATCCGGCTCCTGCTTGACGGTCTCCAAAGCGTATCCGAACAGGTCGGGCACGACAAACGTGTCGCTCACCGGCTGCTCCACACGAATGAAATCGACGGGGACATCGCCGAATTGCAGGCGCATCGGTGAAGTCGGCAGCAGGAAATCGACGTTCGGCGGCAGACGCATGAGATCGCCATTGCCCCGCACCACATATGACCCGTTGGTCGAGCCCAGATCGCGCACGGTGCCGCCGCCGTTCTGACTCACCGCGAAGGTCGCATGGCGTTTCGACATGGACCGCGTGCCGTCCGCTATCTCCAGGCGTTCGGTGCCGTCATCGGGCAACGGCCGCAACGGCTTGCGCCCGATTTCGATGCTGTCTCCCGGCTTCACGGTTTTCTGATCGATGCCACCGATTCTCACCGTCCACTGCTGTATCGTCCGCTGATCGCCAGTCACGTGCCGCCCTTCCTTTCACGCTCGTTCGCATACTATGTGCCATTGTGTCATGTCCCGCTGTGTTTTCAGGGATTGATGACCGATGAATTGACAACATTATCGCATTGATGCCGGTATTTCGGATTGTAGCGCACACCGGTGCGGAACGCCCATGTCAGGCCGTGTCAGGCGTTCACAGAAGCGGTCTCGGCTCCGGTGCGCGGACCGCCGCATACGCGCAGACCCTGCGGCCGCATGTGCGACAGCAGGGTCTGTGAAAAGCTGCAATGTGCGGGTTTCACTCCCGCGATCATTACTTGAGCTCGACGGTGGCGCCAGCCTCTTCCAGCTGAGCCTTGGCCTTCTCGGCGTCTTCCTTCTTGGCCTTCTCCAGGATGGCCTTCGGAGCGCCATCAACCATGGCCTTGGCGTCAGCCAGGCCAGCGTTGGTGATGGCCTTGACAGCCTTGATGACCTGGATCTTCTTGTCGCCGACAGCGGTCAGGACGACATCGAACTCGGTCTTCTCTTCCTCTTCGGCGGCAGCGCCGGCAGCCGGAGCGGCAACGGCGACGGCGGCCGGAGCGGCAGCCTCGACGTCGAACTTCTCTTCGAAGGCCTTGACGAACTCGGAGAGCTCGACGAGGGTCATTTCACCGAAAGCTTCCAGCAGCTCTTCGTTGGTGTACTTAGCCATGATGGCTTCCTTTCATTCTGGCGGCGGCCTTCAGCGATTGCCGTCCGCCTGATGTGTGTTGTTTTCCGATTGTGGTTCATGCGGCAAGCCGCATGAGAATCAAGCTGCCTTTTCCTGCTTCTCGCGCAGAGCGTCGATCGTACGCACGGCCTTGGTAGGCACAGCGACGAACAGGTACGCGGCCTTGGCGGTCGTGGCCTTGAGGTCGCCTGCGAACTTGGAGAGCAGCTGCGGACGGGACATCATGTCCGCCAGCTTGGTAGCACCCTCGCCGTCGTAGACGGTGCCGTCGGCATAACCGCCCGAGATAACGAGAGCCTTGTTGGTCTTGGCAAAGTCACGCAGCGTCTTCGCAGCCTCAATGAAGTCGCCCTTCACGAAGGTGATGGCGGTCGGGCCCTTGAGCAGGTCGTCAAGACCCTCAATGCCCGCTTCCTTGGCGGCGATGCGCGCCAGCGTGTTCTTAGCCACAGTGTAGGAAGTATCGCGGCCTAGCTTTTCGCGCAGTTCGGAAACCTGCGGAACGGTAAGCCCGCGGTACTCGGTCAGGTAGACAGCGTCGGCGTTACGGAACTGTTCCGTAAGCTGAGCGACTACCGCTTCCTTTTCGGGCCTCTTCATGGCGTTCCTTCCTAGATCGGCCATTGATCCTGCGAAGTCCCGCGCACCCTGCCAGGGCAATAAAAAAGCCCTGCGCACAGGCAGAGCAACATACAACCGTTTCCGGCGAGCCGTATTACGGGCACATATTTCTCAACCTGCGCTGGTTTGGCGAACCAAACTTCGTGAGTGCTTGCACACTCCAACCAACGGTCTATGGTTTACAAGTCATATAGAATACGGCCGCGAGCGGACACCTTCAACCCGGGCGTGTCGCGACCGTCCGCCCAGCACGAGCGCCACTCCGGTAATGCCCGCCGACAGCATGGCTATGATGGCCACGACGGCATCGGAGCCGCGCAGGGCATCCCGTTTCCCGTTGCCATCGGACGAATCGCCGGCGTTCCCGGCGGCGGTACCCTGCGAGGTAAGGCCGAATTCCACGCCGGCTCTTTTCGTGGCGCCGTTCTCCGTCTCGTTTGCGATGACCCGCTCCCTTCCGGTGGAGCCGATGATCTGCGCCGACCGGTGCATGACGCCTGCGATCTGCTCGGCGAGGAACCGGTACCCGTCGTCGTTGAAGTGAACGCCGTCGGCGTCATACAGCTGCCGCCGGTTCGCGGTCGCCGCGTACAGGTCGATGGTGTTCCAACGCTCGTCACGGATCAGCGACTCCTGTACGGGATGTAACCTGTTCACGGAGTTGACGGAGACATATTTGGTACCGGGGGCGACCCGGTATGAGTGCGGTGAACTCGCGAAATACACGACCGGTCGGCTGGCGAGATCCCGGTACACCCTCACCAGCTCCTTCGCCTCGGTCCTGTACAGTGTCTCGTTCCAGTAGGCGTCCTTGGAATCGTTGGTGCCGAGCATGATGATGACGATATCGGGGGCGAACTCCTTGCTCTGCCGGAATTCGGCCGAATCCCAATATGACCAGCCCGTGCCCCGCAGCAGCGTGTCACCAGCGGCGCCGAAATTGCGCACGTCATAGCCACTGCCGAGGATGCGGCCGAGCCACGCCGGATATGCGGTGTCGCCTTTCTTGCCGCCACTGGATTTGGAGCCGTCCGTAAGGCTGTCGCCCACGCATGCGATCTTGATGGGCGCGGCTGCGTGCGCTTCTCCCTCGCACGGCACCATAACCGCCAATAAGGTCAACGTCAGCACGGCGAGCGCCGCGGCGAGCAGACGGAACGGCGAATCGCCGGCGCGCGAATTGCGATGAATCACACGGTTCCTCATGTCGCAGACCTCGCTATCCCTTCACGGCGTCAAGCATTATCAACGCCACGCTGCCAATACCATAAGTTTCTCACGGCAATCGTGGCCATAAGTGAGGATTTGCCAGCGAAGACCTATGCGGCTCACATCGGTCCGGAATGTTGACTAAACAGGCGGCATTCCATCGCGACACGCCCGGAGTGCTCAGCAAGATCGGCATGCCGAATTTCATGAAACGCCGCCATGGAGCCGATTCCCGCAAACGCGCGCGACGATTGTGCTACGCACTCCGGGCGTGTCGTGGTCGGAGGCTGCAAATAATCGGCCCGCCGGACGAAAATTCTCCGTCCGACGGGCCGACCGCCCCATGGCGCCTCAGCGCTTGGCCAGTGCGAGCGCCGCGCCGGCCATGAGCGTCAGGGCCGCGGCGGCGATCGGAACGATGCCGGCACCGGTGGCGCTCAGCCCGCCCTTCTTGCCGGTATCGGGCTTGGTCTCGTCGCCCTTGCCCGGCTTGCCGTCGCCGGGCTTGCCATCACCCGCGCCGGGCTTGTCACCGTCATCCTTGGCCTTCAGCCCGTCGACGGCCGCATTCAGACTTGCGACCTGCGTCGCATCAGGATCGGCAGCGACCTTCTCGGCTGCAGCAAGCGCATCACGCACCGCCCGGACGGACTCATCCGTATACCCACCCAGATCCTTGGCCTTGACCTGCGCGATCACGGCGGCGGCAGGTCTCCATGGAAGGTCACGCCCGCGCAACCACGTGGATATTCTTCGGTTCATTTATGGACATCGCTTTCTTTCACCTCTGAAAATCGGCCACCCTATTGTGGCCCAGCCTTTATCTTTGCCAGCTGTTTCTGATTGTCCAGTATGCCAATCGCAACCTCGCGCCCGTTGAACGGCTCCTGCTGCCATGAGCTGTAGGAGCCTGCCACCGTGGCGTCCTTGCCACGCCGGTACTGGCTGTCGAGCAGCTGGCCGCTGATGCAGATCTCGCAGGCCACGATCTGATCGTCGTCTGCGGACGGATCGCCGCTCACCGTCAACACCACCGTCGCGACGGGTGGTATAGGGCAGTCCGTTCTGTCCCTTACATCCATCGTATTGCCGAGAGAGCAAACACCCAAGACGGCACGATACGAATCCGGCCCCCGTTGGAAAACCAACGGGGGCCGGGATTCAAGGCAGGGCAGATGCCATTACAGCACTGCCAGCAGGATGAAGTTGAGGATGAAGAGCAGCGAGACAATCCAGATGATCGGGTGAACGCTCTTGGCTTCCTTCTTGCAGGTCTTGACGATGCAGTAGGTGATGAAGCCGGCGGCGATGCCGTAGCTGATCGAATACGCGAGCGCCATGAACACGGCGGCGAAGAACGCCGGAATCGCCTCGGAGATGTCGCTCCACTCGATCTCCTTGAGGCTGGAGGCCATCATGCAGCCGACGATGACCAGCACGCCGGCCGTCGCTGCGGACGGCACCGCGGAGATCACCGGGGACAGGAAGATCGACAGCGCAAAGCAGATGGACACGACCACGGAGGTCAGGCCGGTGCGGCCGCCCGCCGCGATGCCCGCGGAAGACTCGACGTAGGTGGTGGTGTTCGAGGTGCCGCAGATCGCGCCGATGGAGGTGGCGATCGAGTCGGCGAACAGGGCACGATCCAGCTTGGAGGAGAAGCCCTTGCCGTCCTCCATGTGCTTCATGTCGTCATCGGAGAAGATGCCGGTGCGGCGGCCGGTGCCGATGAACGTGCCGAGCGTGTCGAACGTGTCGGACATCGAGAACGCGAAGATCGTGACCAGCACGAGCGGCAGTTTGGATACGTCGGAGAACAGCGCCGGGAAGCCATCGGCGCTGAAGATCACGCCGAAGGTCTGCGGCAGCTGGGCGAACGTGTCGGAGATGGACACGGAGTTGGACATGCTGGTCAGGCCCATCGGGATGCCGATGATCGCGGTGATGACGATGGTCAGCAGCATGCCGCCCTTGAGCTTGAGCACGGTGAACACGATGGCGAACAGCAGGCCGATCAGGAACAGCCACAGGGTCGGGGTGTTCAGCGTGGCCAGACCAGGCGTGGCGCCGGTGGCCAGGCCCTTGCCGGCGGCCTTGGTGTCCTTCGGGGTGAAGGTGACGAGGTTGACGTTGAGCATGCCGACGTAGGCGACGAATATGCCGATGCCGCCACCGATGGCGTTCTGCAGCATGGGCGGGATCGCCTCGATGATCATCTTGCGGATCTTGGTGACGGTGATGATGATGTTGATGAGGCCGCACAGGAACACCATGCACAGCGTCTCCTGCCACGTGAACTTCAGACCGAAGCACACCGTGTAGGTGAAGAACGCGTTGAGGCCCATGCCGGCCGCCTGCGCGTACGGCACATTGGCGAACAGGCCCATGACGAGCGTGCCGATGATGGCCGCGATGATCGTTGCCAGGAACACGCCGCCCCACGGCATGCCGGTCTGGTGCAGGATCTGCGGATTGACGACGATGATGTAGCTCATCGCGAAGAACGTGGTGAGGCCAGCCACGATCTCCGTGGACACGGTCGTGCCGTTCTCCTTCAAATGGAAGAACTTCTCCATACTTTCTCTGCTTCCTTGAATGTGCGAGGCCATCCGGCCTCGGCGAGACAAACTGCTATTCGCCCGGTTTCCCGAACACGCCCACCATAACATCTTCACGAGTCATGGATGTTATGGTGCCGGACGGCCTGTGGATATATGTGGATAACCCGTTCTCCATCCACATATCCACAGAAATCCCGCCGTCGGTGGCGCGCGGGCCCCGACCCGCTAGCGTTGCGCCCATGAACGATTACGAACCGATACCGGGCGAGCCGGTGCCCTCCCACTGCAATCTCGACACGGCCGCGCTGCATGTCACGGTACGGACGCGCTCCGGCAGGCCTCATATTCGACCGTTGAAATCCGTCCCGGTCATTGTCCACATCTGGAGCCATTGCACTCCGCAATCACTCATCCACATATCGAATGGCGTGCACGCATTGCACGTGTTTCATGTGTGGGCGCAGCTGTCCCCATATCTTTCGACAGAGGATCTTGTTGTGCTCGGAGATTCCATTCTCGCGATGCTGGTGCGCAATGGCGCGCCGGACGCGGACAAATTGTATCTGGAGTTGCAGCGTTTCATAAAAGAGATGCCGCCGTTCCGAGGAAAAAGCATTTGCAGGCAAGCCATGACACTGGTACGCCCCAATGTATGGTCTCCCGCCGAAAGCTCGCTACGGCTGGGCGTTCAACGCCACGGAATACCGGATGGACGATGCAATGTCGTGGTTCCTGGAATCACCTTTCGTTCAGGAGCAGCCATTTCGCTGGACATCGCATGGGTCGAGTTCAAGGTCGGAGTGGAATATGACGGCGATCATCATCGAGCGGATAAGGTCCAGTGGCGCCGAGACAACGAAAAAAGGGAACGGTTGCGGGCCCACGGCTGGATATTAATCATCGTGACCGCTCAAAATCTGATTGACGAGATGTCGATTGAGGAACTGGCCCTGCGTATAGCAAGACGACTCGCCGAGCGCGGAGCGACGATAGAATTCAAGGTCATCGCAATCAGCCTAGAGGAACTGGCGAGGAAGCACGGGTATCGGTATGACCGAAGACGATAGGCGTCGAATCATGCTATGACCGGGAACAACGCGAACGTTCTCGGGTGGAGCGGAGCGTGACAGTCAAGAATGTCGTTGTACAACATCTGCAAAATCGCATAACGCGGCAGTTGTCCAGCATTGCCGTCGCTTCTTCTATTCCGGAGCTCCCCCTCACAAACGCGAAGACCCCGCGCGGAGGCGGGGTCTTGTGGCGATGGACGCGCGGGCGGATGCAACGCATGCGATCCGCCAACGCGCCGCCGATCAGCCGAAACGACCGGAGATGTAGCGCTCGGCTTCGGCGTTCTGGGGGTTGTTGAACATCGTGGTGGTGTCCGCGAAGTACTCCAGGTGGCCGGGCTCGCCGACGGCCTTCAGGTTGAAGAAGGCGGTGTAATCGGCGATACGGGCGGCCTGCTGCATGTTGTGGGTCACGATCACGATCGTGTAGTCGCCCTTGAGCTCGTTGATCAGGTCCTCGACGGCCAACGTCGAGATCGGGTCGAGCGCGGAGCACGGCTCGTCCATCAGCAGCACCTGCGGGTGCACGGCCACGGCGCGGGCGATGCACAGACGCTGCTGCTGACCGCCGGACAGGCCGATGCCCGGGTTGTCGAGACGGTCCTTGACCTCTTCCCACAGGTTGGCGCCCTTGAGCGCCCACTCGACCAGGTCGTCGGCGTCGGACTTGGAGATGCGGCGGTTGTTCAGGCGCACGCCGGCGAGCACGTTCTCACGAATCGTCATCGTGGGGAACGGGTTCGGGCGCTGGAACACCATGCCGACATCGCGGCGCACGGCGACGGGGTCCACGTCCTTGGCATACAGGTTCTTGCCTTCGAGCTCGACCTCACCCTTGACGTGGGCGCCGGGGATGATCTCGTGCATGCGGTCGAGGGTGCGCAGCACCGTGGACTTGCCGCAGCCGGACGGCCCGATGAACGCGGTGACCTTGTTGGGTTCGATGTTGATGTTGACATCCTCCACGGCCAGGAAGTCGCCGTAGTAGATGTTCAGATGTTTGACGTCAATGCGTTGTCCCATATGAATTCCTTTATTGATGTATATACAGTGTACGGCGGCTTACCGTTCGGACTTCACGGCGAAGACGCGAGCCACGACACGGCCGATGAGGTTGAGGATCAGCACGATGATGATCAGCACCAGGGCGGCGGCCCAGGAGCGTTCCATCGGGATCGTGGTGACGCAGGAGGAGCCGGCATTGGGCGGGCAGTTGGCACGCAGCTTGCTGTATTCCTGGTAGACGAACACGGGAAGCGTGGTCATCTCGCCGCTGAACAGGTTCACGTTGGTGAACGTCGCGTAGCCTGCGGTCATCAGCAGCGGCGCGGTCTCGCCGATCACTCGCGCGATGGCCAGGATGACGCCGGAGACGATACCGGGCAGGGCGGTGCGCAGCACGATCTTGCAGATGGTGCGCTGCTTGGAAACGCCCAGCGCGTACGAGGCCTCACGCAGGTCGCCGGGCACGACCTTCAGCATCTCCTCGCTGGTCTTGACGACGGTCGGGATCATCAGCAGCGAAAGCGCGACGGAGCCTTCGAAGCCGCTGATGGTGCCGGGGCCGCCGATGAGCGAGAACATCGAGTAGGCGAACAGACCGGCGACGATGGACGGGATGCCGCTCATCACGTCGACCAGCAGGCCGATGGACTTGGCGAGCTTGTTACCGCGGGCCGCGTACTCGATCAGGTAGACCGCGCACATCAGGCCGACCGGCACGGAGATGACCATGGCGCCCAGGGTGATCTCCAGCGTGCCGATGATGGCGTGCAGCACGCCGCCGTATCCACCGGAGGGCGTCTGGCTGCCGCCGACGACGCCGGACATGTTGTACGAAAGGAAGTTGAGGTTCAGTCGCTTGATACCGTTGGCGACGGTCGTCCACAGCACGGAGATCAGCGGGATGCACGCGATGATGAAGGCGAGGCAGATCAGGCTCTTCATAAAGACGTCCTTGCGCTTGCGGGACGCGGCGAAGGAACGGCTGGTCTTGAACCGGTCGAAGTCGATGTCGGGCAGTTGCTTGTCGTTGCGTGCGGCGGGCGTCTTCTTCACGGCGTTCGCGTCGACGCTGATGGCGCTCTTTACAGTTGCTTCACTCATCATGCGCTCGCTTTCTCGGTGATCTTACGGGCGACGAAGTTCACGAGGAACGTGATAACGAACAGCACGAGGCCGGTGCCGATCAGCACGGGCACGCCGATGTTCGGGTCGGCTTCCGGGTATTGCGCCGCGATGTTCGCCGCGATGGTCTGGTTCTGGGATGCCCGCAGCAGCTTGATCGAGTACGTTAGGCCGGGGGAAAGAATCATGAGGACGGCCATGGTCTCGCCGAGCGCGCGGCCCAGACCGAGCATGGATGCGGAGACGATGCCGGACTTGCCGAACGGCAGCACGGCCAGCTTGATCATCTCCCACTTGGTGGCGCCCAGGCCGATGGCCGCCTCTTCCTGCAGGCGCGGGGTCTGCATGAAGATGTCGCGCGACACCGAGGTGATGATCGGCAGGATCATGACGGCCAGCACGACGGCGACCGTGGCGACGGTTCGCGAGGGGCTGTCGGCGACCGACGGGTCATTGAGCGATCCATCGAAGATGTAGGTCCACCTCAGGTACTTCGCGAACCAGTTCCACACCGGCTGGATGGCCGGCACCAGGATCAGGCCGCCCCACAGGCCGTAGATGACGGACGGGATGGCGGCGAGCAGGTCGACCACGTAGCTCAGCGCGGTCGCCAGCTTCTTGGGTGCGTAATGCGAGATGAACAGGGCGATGCCGATCGAGATGAAAAACGCGATGATCAGCGACAGCGCGGAGACAAGCACCGTGCCGAACACCAGCGGGCCCACGTACTGCCAGAAGTTGTGCGCGCGGTTGCCGGTGAATGATTCGATGGTGGCGGTGTTCGCGGCCTGATCGCCTCCGATCAGCGGCCACGCCTGAAACAGCAGGAACAGGAACACCGCCGCAAGCGCGACGAGAATGAGAATGCCGGCAGCATAGGCGATCGTCTTGAACACGACATCGCCGGTCTTGCCTGTACTGGCCGGACTGTCTGCCGCTTTGTCTTGCGAACTCACAGGTTCTCCTTCGTATGCATCTTCAATGGTGGCTTCACGGCCGTGTACAACCGACAGAAGCCGCAGACACCTTTCATTGTGTCAGGTGTTCTGCGGCATCCGCCATACGGCGTGTCAGCTCACGCTGATCACTTGGTCTTGATGGCCTCGATGGACTTGGTGACCTTCTCGACGATGTTGCTCGGCAGCGGGGCGGAGCCGGCAGCGGAGGAGGCGGTCTTCTGACCTTCGTCGCTGGTCACGTAGGTGAGCCAGCTCTTGACGAACTTGGCGGTGCTGGCGTCCTTGTAGGCGGGGCAGGCGATGTCGTAGGAGACCAGCACGATCGGGTAGGCGCCCTTGGCTTCGGTGGCGTGGTTGATCTTCACGACCACGCGGTTGTCGCCCTTGACGGACGTGTCGATCTCGGAATCCTCGATGACCTTGGAACCGGCGTCAGCGGAGATCTCGTTGTAGTTCTCGCCGACCTTGATGGCCGCGGTGCCCAGGTCGCCGACCTGGGAGAAGTCGGCGTAGCCGATGGTGCCATCGGCCTGCTTGACGGCGGTGACGACGCCCGAGGTGCCCTTGGCGCTCTGCTGGCCGGGGATGTCAGGCCAGTTCTCGGAGAGCTCATGGGTCCAGGAGTCGGGGGCCTGGTCCTTGAAGTAGCTCACGAAGTTCTGCGTGGTGCCGGACTTGTCGGAGCGGTGCACGACGGTGATCTGGGTGTCGGGCAAGGTCAGGTCCTTGTTCTGGTTGGCGATGGCCGGATCGTTCCACTTGACGATCTTGCCGTCGAAGATCTTGGCGGCGGTGTCGGCATCGAGGTTGATGTGCTTGCCGGCGTCGGAAACGCCCTTCAAGTTGAAGATGATGGCGATCGGGGAGATGTAGACCGGCACGTCGAACGCGGTGGTGCCGTTGGCGCACGCCTTGTCGGAGGACTGGGTGACCTCGTCATCGGAGAGGGCCTTGTCGGAGCCGGCCCACGCGGCGGCGCCGCTCAGGAAGGTGGTGACGCCCGCGCCGGAACCGGTCGGGTTGTAGGTGACGTTCGCGCCGGAGTTCGCCGCCATGTAGGCGGAGATCCAGGCTTCCTCGGCCGCCTGCTGGGAGGTGGCACCGGCGCCGGAGAAGCTGCCGGTAATCTTCTCGGTCGAGGTGGAGCCGGAGTTGTTGCCGGCGGACGAAGTGTTGTCGCCACAGGCGGCGAGCGACGCCAGCATCACGATGCCGGAAACCGCCGCGATGGAACGAACGAAGAGATTCTTACGCATTGTTTCTTTCCTCTTATCAACTGTCATAGCGGCTCGTGTCATACGATTCAGAGCCGATTCCTTTTCATGACAGTTACTAGCCTATGGGCTGTTCGAGGGGTCGGAAGACAAAATCGGTAAACAGAAGATGAATAGTTGCCGACCTTGCCACGTAGTTGGAATACGCGGTTTGCGGGATATGGTTCGGCCCGCCTGCACCGGGCGGTTCAGGCGGGCCGAGGGCGCTTTATACCGGGTGCGGGCCGGTCACTGCTGCGGGCTGTCGATCTTGTAGCCGAGGCCGCGCACGGTGGTCAGGTAGTGGGGATGGGCCGGATCCTCCTCGATCTTGGAGCGCACGCGCTTGACGTGCACGTCGAGGGTCTTCGTGTCGCCGACGTAATCGGAGCCCCAGATGCGGTCGATGAGCTGGTGTCGGGTCATCACGCGCCCCTTGTTCTGCATGAGGTATTCGAGCAGTTCGAATTCCTTGAGCGGGAAGAACACGCTTTCGCCGCGCACGGTGACCTGATGCTGGCCGACCTGCATGGAGATGTCGCCGCACACCAGCGGGATGTCGTCGTCGACCGCACCGCTGGCCTCGACCGCGCCCTGGTTGCGCCGCAGGACCGCGCGGATGCGCGCGAGCAGCTCGCGGAACGAGTAGGGCTTGGTCACGTAATCGTCCGCGCCGATCTCCAGACCGACGACTTTGTCGATCTCGGCGCTTTTGGCGGTGAGCATGATGATCGGCACGCGGCTCTGCTCGCGGATGCGCCGGCACAGGGCCGTGCCGTCGATGCCCGGCAGCATCAGGTCGAGCAGCACCAGGTCGATGCCGCCCTTGGTGAACAGCTCCAGGCCCTCCTCACCGCTGGCTGCGGCGGAGACGTCGTAGCCCTCGCGCGTCAGCTGGTACACCAAGGGCTCACGATATGATTCCTCGTCTTCCACGATGAGAATGCGTGTCATGTTTACCTTTCACACATACTGTGTTCAATGTCCGTACCGTCACCATCGTAGCGTGTTCCGGCACCGCCCGCATTCGGCTCCGAAGACTACGTTGCTTTTCCACGGGTTTCACGATGGGTGGCCGACGTGCCGGGGAGACCGTGGCGGCGGGTCTACTCCTGCGTCGCGGCGTCGCCGGCCCCCGGCGCGCCGACGGTCTCGCCGGGCGCTTCGCCGTCATCCACCCGCTCGCCGTCATCGTCATCCGGTTCGGGGGCGACCGGCAGCTCGATGGTGAACGTGGAGCCTTCGCCCTCGCGCGACCATACGGAGATCGTGCCGCCGCACTCCTGCACGCAATGCTTGGTGATGGCCAGGCCAAGCCCCGAGCCGCCCGTGGCCCGCGACCGCGCCGGATCGACCCGGTAGAACCGTTCGAATACGCGGTCCAGCGACGCCGAGGGGATGCCGATGCCCTGGTCGATCACGCGAATCGTCATGGAGCTCGGGTCCTTGCACAGCGAGACGCTCACGCTGACCGTCGTGTATTCGGGCGAGTAGCGGATGGCGTTTTCGACGAGGTTCTTCACGGCCATGGTGAGGGTCTCCCGGTCGACCATGATGGCGATGTCGCGCTGCGCCTCGTCGGCCGCGGCGGCGTCAGCGTCGACCGGCGCCTGCTCGCCGCGCAGCGACAGCCGTATGGCGATGTGCTTCGCACCGGCCTGCACCAGGTTCTCGCCGACGGCCGCGCGCACCACCGACATGGCGGATATGCGCTGCGCCTTGAGCATCGCCGGCGCGTCCTGCGCGCGCTGCAGTTCGATCAGGTGGGTCACCAGTTCGGTCAGCCGCGCGGATTCCTTGGTGATGCGGCCGGCGAAATACCGCACGGCGCCGGGGTCATCCGCCGCGTCGGAGACGGTTTCGGCGAGCAGCGAGATCGCGCCTGCGGGGGTCTTCAGCTCGTGGGAGACGTTGGTGACGAAGTCGCGGCGCATCCGCTCGAACCGACGCTGCTCGGTCACGTCGTTGATGAACACCGCGTACAGCCCGTCGCAGATATGGCCGACGCGTACGCGCAGGTAGCTGTCGGAGGGCGCGGAGCTGCCGGCGGTGACACCTCGTCCGGAAATCGCGCTCGACATGCGGGTCAGGTCGAGCGAGACGCGCATCTCGCGTTCCCGCACGCCCCCGTTCTCCACCACGACGTGCAGGATGTCGAGGATCTCGTCCTTGACGATCCAGCCGTTCTCGATGACATCGACGTTCACCGGGCTTTTGCTGGAGCACCGCACGGAACCGTTGCCGTCGCAGACGATCACCTCGGACGGCATGACGTCGATGAGCCCCTGTTCCGCCTCGCGCACCGGCACGTCGGCGCCGAACAGCGAGCCGGAATCGCTCCCCTGCCCCGCCAGCGTGTCGCGTTCGCCGGACTCGCGCCCCAGCGCGTACGACCTCGATACGGCAATCACCAGCACGATAATCGTCACCAGCACCGCCAACGCCACATGCACCCATGTCATCGGACCCGCCCCGCCTTTCCTCGGCCCTGCACCGCTCTCATCCACCCGCACCGATGATGCGGATGCGGATGGTTTCAGCGTAACGGCTCCGCACGTCCCGCCGCCAGCGCGACTACGTAAGTTTGCCAGTTGTTCAACTTGCCGTGTCCTTCCGCGGCGCAGCCCGTCGGAGCGAGCCGCGCCCGGCGTCACATGCGCCGCAGGATGTCGAGCACGATGCGGGCCGCGGTATCCGCGTATTCGGAGATGTCGAAGCCCTTGAACTCCTCGTAGTCGGTGTCGGCGTTGTCGCTCAGCGCGCGGATCACCAGCGCGGGCACTTCGTTTCGGGCGGCGACGTGCGCCACGGATGCGCCTTCCATCTCGACGGCGTCGGCGCCGGTGTCGTGGATGACCTTGGCGATCTGCGCCGGCGTATCGACGAAGTAGTTGCCAGACGCGATGATGCCGATGATGTGCGTGACGCCCATGGCCGCGAGCGCCTGGTCGGCGAGGGACAGCAGACGGTCGTCGGAGTGGAATTCCTCGACGGGCTGCTGCTCGGTGCCGGGCTTCCATTGGCCAACGAGTCGCATGTCGGTGTCGAGGTAGCGCAATGTGCCGCCGAGCACCACGTCGTTGATGTGCAGGTTCCGGTTGAGGTTGCCGGCGATGCCGGAGAAGATCACCGCGTCGGGATGGTATGTGTCGATCAGGTGCTGGGTGGTGGCGGCGGCGTTGACCAGTCCCATGCCGCCGACGGTCGCGACGGCGGTGACGGTGCCTCCGTCGTTGGTTCCCAGCGTGCCGCGCGTCACATCGAGGCCGGCTTGGCGGTCGTGGGTGACGTCGTTCAGTGATGCGGCGATGAGTGCGACTTCGTCGTCCAATGCGCCGATGATGGCGATGGTGGTCATGGGAATCCTTTCCGTGTGGTTGTTCGTGAAGAGTGATGGACGCCGTTTCAGCGCCAGCGCCGGGCGGACACCGCGTCAGCGAGCTCGTGCAGCAGCCGTTCCGTCTCGTCCCAGCCGATGCAGCGGTCGGTGATCGACTTGCCGTAGACCAGTTGGTCGAGCGGGGCCGCCGGCTGGTTGCCGCTTTCGATGAAGCTTTCCATCATGATGCCGGTGATGCCTTCCTCGCCATCGGCTATGCGCCGGGCGATGTCTCGCACGACCTCTGCCTGCCGGTGCTCGTCCTTGCCGGAGTTGCCGTGCGAGCAGTCGATGATGAGCCCGTGGGTGGCGGCAGATTCCGCCGGCATCATCGCGCGCACGTCGTCCATCGCACGGCGCACGGATGCGGTGTCGTAGTTCGGCCCGTGGATCGAGCCGCGCAGCACCACGTGGCAGTCCGGGTTGCCGAGCGTCTCCACCGCGCAGGCCCGGCCCATGTGGTCGATGCCGAAGAACGTGTGCTGCTGCGCGGAGGCGTAGCAGCCGTTGACGGCGGCCTTGACGGACCCGTCGGTCGCGTTCTTGAATCCGATCGGCATCGACATGCCGCTGGCGAGCTGGCGGTGGACCTGCGATTCGGTGTTGCGGGCGCCGATCGCGCCCCAGCTGACCGCGTCGGAGATGAACTGGGGGCTGGTGGGCTCCAGGAATTCCGTGGCGGCGGCGAGTCCTTCGCCCAGCACGCCGATCAGCGTCTTGCGCGCGAGCAGCAGGCCCTTGCGGATGTTGTGGCTGCCGTCAATGTCGGGGTCGTTGATCAGTCCCTTCCAGCCGACCGTCGTTCGCGGCTTCTCGAAGTACACGCGCATCACGATGAGCAGTTCGCCTTCGGTCTCCTTCATCACCTTCGACAGCCGGTGCGCGTAGTCGAGCGCGGCGTTCGGGTCGTGCACCGAGCAGGGGCCGACGATGACGAGCAGACGGTCGTCCTGCCCATACAGGCAGGCGCGTATCTCGTCGCGCGAGTAGGCGACGATCTCCTGCGCGGCGGAGTCAAGAGGCAGTTCCGCCAACACCTGGGCCGGGGTGGGCAGCGGTTCGAGCTCCAGCACACGGCGGTTGATGATACGGCTGACGCCCACCTGGTCCTCCCAGCGCGGCACGCCCGTGGCGAGCAGCGGATTCTTGCCCTCGTCCATGGCCTGCCGGATGGCCCGCAGCTCCTCCGGCGTGTTCAGCGGCTTCGGGCCGGCGTGACGCGGCGTGCCCTGCGGCGTACGCTTTCCCATGTTCTGCTGCTGCATGACGTGATGTCTCCTTGCCTTGTTCTCTCCCCCAAGGATAAGGCACGGCCCTGTACTTGGCCATACACGGGCCGCGCCAGCCCGTATCCGCCGCACATGACGAACGTCCCCATGCCCCGCGTCGAACGGGCACGGGGACATTACGATGTTCTGGAGCGCCGCCGTCGCGCCGGCCGCGGTGTCCTTGTAGCCGCCGGCCGCGATCGCGACCACCGGCAACACCTCCAGGATCGTCTTCCAGGGAGTTTTGCGCCCTGAGTGCCGTGCCGATTCCGCCATCACGCGCCCTCCTTCACCGACGCGAACAACGTCACGCCTTCGCCCACAGCTGCCGTGCATTCATCGTGATGAGCCATGCCCTTTCAGTCTTCTCTGACTTGCGCCACGCTGCGGTCGCGCACTAATACCCCCTGCCCGCGCTGGCACCTATGCCGACACGCGCCGGTATCCGCGGTGTTTCTCGAAGGAGAGGAACCACCGCTTGAACTCTTATGCGAGACTAACATGAAACGGGGGGAAACGGGGCACTTGATTTATACAAGAGTTGTTGTACAATATTTCTTGTCAATTGGATATCGCTTCATAACATGAGCGCGGCATCACACGCGACAGGTGTCATGAGGCACGGAAGGAACGGACATGGCACAGGCTTCCGACACGGCGCAACCGCAGACGCCGCCCCGCCGCGACAACCCCGCGACAGTCACCGACACGAACCGCCTGAAGGCGCTGTCGCACCCCACACGACTGCGCATACTGACCGTGATGAGCGACACCGAACCCGTCACGGTCGGCCAGATCGTCGAACAGCTCGGAGAATCGGCCGGAACGGTCAGCTATCACCTGAAACAGCTCGAAAAGGCCGGATTCGTCACGCAAACGCCATCACCCGACGGAGACAACCGCAGAAGCTGCTGGCTGGCCGCCCAAAGCAGACTGGAAATCAACGCGGACACGGCCATCGATTCGGCGATGGCGACGACGATGGATCAGGTCAACTCCACGTTTCGGCAAGAGGCATGGCAGCGATACAGGTCGGCCTCTGACAACCTGCCCAAACAGTGGACGGACCCAACGGTGATGAACAGCAGCGTGCTGCGGCTGACAAGCGAGGAATACGCGCGCATGTCACAGGAGTTGCGCGAGCTCTTCAACACATGGGTATCACGCAACCTCGCACACGAGGAAGGGGACGGCTCGCAACCCGTCATGCTCAACATCGACGCCTTCAGATGGCTGCCATAACGGCGGCCTGACATACCCTCTCACCCCGCGCCCTGCGCCCACAATGCAATGGGCGAGCGTAAGCATACGCAATTTCACCCCTCGACGCACAACACCCCTCAACTTATTCAAAGGAAACATCATGTCCGAATCATCGCAGGCGCAAACCGCGCCACACCGCGAACGCACTTCCCCGCAACGCAGTGAATCGCTGTGGGGCAACCCCACATATCGTCAATGGTTCACTGCAGACACCGCCTCGACGATCGGAGCCGCGATGAAAGGCTTCGCGATCTCGCTGATCGCCTTCTCGCTCACCCAATCGGTGGTGCTCGCCGGATGGCTCGCCACGTTCAGCCAAATTGCCACACATGTCAGCGACGTGTTCGGCGGCACGGTCGTGGACCGGCACAACCGCAAAGGGCTCATCATCGCCAACGCCGTGTTCGGCACGCTGCTGTGGGGAACGGTGTTCGTGCTGATCGCCCTGCATGCGATCGCATTCCCGATATTCGCCATCGTGACGGTCGCGGCGTCAGCGGTCAACGGACTACTCGCCAACGCGACCAACGCGATGCTGCGCACGATCATCCCGATCCGCGAATATCCGAAGGCGCAAAGCCTCAATCAGGGGCGCGATTCCGTGGTCAGCATCGCGGGATCCCCGCTCGGCGGTGTGCTGTACGCGGTCGCGCCGTGGCTGCCATTCGCGGTCGCCTCGCTGATGTACGCGATCAGCGGTGTCAGTGCCGCCCAGCTGCGCGTCGACGAACATGTCCGCGACATGGTGACGACAGATCGCAAGAGCAAGCGTCCCGACACCGCGTCGCAAGCGGGCTGCACGTCCGATGCCGCCGTCGCGCCCGACGCCGATGCGACAGCAGAGTCGGCGCACACCTCGTTCTTCGAGGATTTCATCGAAGGATGGCGCTGGACGCTGCGCAGGCACACGCTGCTGGCGATCTGCGTAATCGCCGCGCTGGTGAATTTCGGGCTCAACGGCGTGTTCGCCGCGGTGAACCTGCAACTGGTGAGCACCCACGTGGACTCCGTGCGACTCGGTTTCGTCAACACCGTCATGGGAGTCGGCATGCTGATCGGCGCGGTGATCGCCGCACGGGTATGCGAGCGAGTGCACATGGGCACCGGTCTGGTCGTCCTGTCGGTGACGTCGCTGCTGACATTGCTGCCGATGCTGTTCAGCAGCGATTACCTGGTGATACTGGCGTCATCGCTGATCGTCGGGCTGCCCATCCCCACCATCAACTCGCTGCTGATGGGATTCGTGTTCGCCAAAGTGCCGAGCGAGATGCAGGGACGTGTCGGGTCGGCGAGCGGCATGCTGTCGATGATACCCACGCTGTTCTGCTCAGCGCTCGCCGGCTCCCTGCTACCACGCATCGGGTTCGGCGCCGCGATTGGTCTGTTCCTGGCCGTGCTTGCGGTCAATGTGGTCATCGCGCTGCTGATGCCGTCGATCCGCTCGCTCCCCGCCGCCGACCACTGGGACGACGCGTCGCTGTGACGATGCATCACTGAAGCAGCGCCAATGCAAAAAAAACGGTTCGGCGCGGCCTCTCGAACAGACAAGGCCACGCCGAACCTACGTATATGCTAACAGCCATGTATTGTGGCATGCCCCACCTAGCGGCCTAGGCCGGGCACCGGATCAGAGCGCGCGACGCGCGTCGATGGCGTCGGCGAGCGTGTGCAGCAGCTCCTCGGTGCGCTCCCACGGCACGCAGGAGTCGGTGACCGACTGGCCATACACCAGCTGGTCGAGCGGTGCCGGTTTCTGATGCCCGCCCTTGAGGAAGCTCTCCATCATGACGCCGAGGATGCCCGGCTCTCCATCGGCGATACGCGAGGCGATGTTCTCAATGACCTCGGCCTCGACGTTCTCGTCCTTGCCACAATTGCCGTGCGCCGCATCGATGACCAGACCGCGTTCGCTCGGACCGCTCGCCTTCGACGCGCGCAGCGCCTCAAGCGCGGCCGCCACGGAAGCCGCATCGTAGTTCGGGCCGGTGTTCGACCCGCGCAGGATCAGATGGCAGTCCGGGTTGCCCTTCGTCTCGGCGGAGATCACGCGGCCATCCAGGTTGATCGACAGGAAATGGTGCTCGAACCCGGCCGCGAAACACGAGTCGGCGGCCGGCTTGATCGAACCGTCGGTCGCGTTCTTGAAGCCGATCGGCATCGACATGCCGCTCGCCAGCTCACGATGCACCTGCGACTCCGTGTTGCGCGCGCCGATCGCCCCCCAGCTGATCAGATCGCAGATGTACTGCGGTGTAATCGGATCCAGCCATTCGGTCGCCGTCGGCAGCCCCAGGCCAAGCACGTCGGTCAGCACCTTGCGTGCCAGCCACATGCCCTTGCGGATATCGAAGCGGCCATCCAGATCCGGATCGTTGATCAGACCCTTCCAGCCGATCGTCGTGCGCGGCTTCTCGAAATACACGCGCATCACGATCATCAGTCGGTCCTCAAGCTCGCCCTTGAGCGCCGCAAGACGCTGCGCGTACTCATGCGCCGCTTTCGGATCGTGAATCGAGCACGGGCCGACGATGACCAGCAGACGATCATCGCGACCGTGCAGGATGTCGCGGATCTGCTGACGCGATTGCAGCACCAGGTCGCTCATATCATCGGTGAGCGGCAGTTCCCTGAGAAAATACCGCGGTGCCGGAATCGGGTCGAGCTGGCGAATGTTCACGTCCACCGTTTCAGGGAACACGGCATTCCCGCTCAAATGCCGCTCGTCCTCGGAACTGTCCGGACCACGAAGCCCTGCCATCGCTCTGCTCTCCTTCCGCACCGCAGCCCGGCGTCTTTCGACCCGCGCCCTCACGTCGCATACCAATACCGAACACACAATAGTAGATGCCGTCGGAATACGGAAAACAACGGCTGCAATGCGGGCACGGCGGAGCTGCGAAGCCGTCACCCGGCAAAAGTCCCATTCCGGCGGCTGCGGATGGGACTTTCGCGGGATGGAGATGGGGCGCTATTCGCAGGCGACGCCGTCGCCGTCGCCGTCGAGTTTGGCCGAGTAGCCGGGCTGCCCTTTGTATAGCGGCGCTTTGCCGGCTGCACGCACCGCGGCGCAGTTCTTGTAGTAGACATCGGAACTGTCGCCGTCAGACGGAGCGGCCGGCTCCACCACCGTGCTCGACTCGGACTGTTCGCCCGATGAACCGTCCTGCGATGAGCTGCCTTGCGACACGTCCTCCTGCGGCGCCACTGATTCCGCGCCGTCGCCGGTCGGAACGGTCTGGGCCGGGCAGGACGACAGCACGCGCGACATCGCATCATGCTCGGCCTGCGTCACCCACAGCGAGTACTTCGCCTTCACGCCGATCTGCCGAGCCACGTATGAGCAGCGGAATGATTTGTTGGCGGGCAGCCAGGTCGCCGCGTCGCCGTCGGACTTGCGCTGGTTCGACGGGCCGTCCACCGCGAGCAGGTTGTACGGGTCATTCGCCAGCTGCTTGCGCCGGTCGGCGATCAGCTGCTGCGCGCCCTTCTGCCATGCGTCCGACAGCGCCACCACATGATCGATCTGCACGGCAGCCGAGGTGCTTTGCCCGCGCACGAAATCAATCACCGCGGCGGTGTACGGGTCGACGAGCCGACCGCTGGCCACCACGCAATTGTGCGTACCGGCCTTGTAAGTCTTGTTGGTGAGGTCACGGTTGAGGATGTCGTTGCGCGTGTCGCACCCGTTGTGGTCGACGTCGGCCCATGCCGCGCCGAACTGGTCGCGCGAATAACCGGTTTTCGGCGCACGTCCCTTGACCGGCAGCGTCTCCAGCACGCTCGTGGCGAGCTGCCCGCCGGACGCGGAAGCCGAGCTTGACGGTTCGGACGACTCAGCCGATTCGGATTGTCCGGACGACTGACGCTCAGCCGACCCCGCATCGGAGCCGGGAGTTCCGCATGCGCCGACGGTCAACACGAATGCGATCGGGATAAGACACGTCAGTATTCGATTGAATGTATTGAATGATGTGCGGCTTCCGGCCGACGATTTCTTCATCATGCAGCTTTCTCTGGGCTTATTCCGCTATGCCGCAACCGATGCGCGGCCCTCTGGCCAGAAACATCATTGTCATCCAACAATAGCGGAAGACCGCCGTCAATGACGATTCCCCACATCGAACGGCACATTCCTTTCGTAAAATGTCCATCCGACACGGGGAATCGACGAAATCGGTCATTCAGTCTCGTGCTCGACGCACGGGCCGATACCTCGCTCAGGCCAGCGCACCCATCGGATCCCATGCGGGGAGCATGGTGGCGGGCTCGGCGAGCGCGGCCTGATACTCGGCCGGGAGCATCGCCTTGGGCACGGCCACCTCGTACACGTACTCGGTGAACCAGTCGTCGCTCATCGTGAAGTAGCCCTTGTCGGCAATCTTGTCGCCCCAGGAGTTCTCCACGCGCCAGCGACGGGTCGTGGTGCCGTCATCGGCCACGTCCACGCCGACGAACGCCATCGCATGGTTCATCGCGGAGTCGCCGAAGCGTACGCGCGACTCCTTGTCCATGTCGAAGTCCACATCGTAGACGCTGCCGTACTCGAACAGGTCAGTCGCCCACGCGCCGCGCTCACGATCCATGAACGGACCGCAGTCCGCGCCGAACCACACCGGGATGCCCTTTTCGGTCAGGATCGCGCGCACGCAATCCTTCATGAACTGGTTCGGCACGTTCAGGTACTCGGTCGGGTTGCCGCCGGCCACGTTGCCCAGGTGCTCGATGCCGATCTTCTTGCCCTTGGCATGCTCGCGGCGCGGATCGTCCACGAGGCACACATAATCCTCAAGGTCGGCGGTGCCCACGTACTTCTTCCAGAACTCGACGGGCGTGATTTCGCCGTCGCGGTGGAACATGCCCTCGGAGTCGGTCCACTCCCAGTCGAAGCTCTTCGGCGGCTCGCCCAGGTGAATCGTCAGGATGCGGTGGCCGGCGGCGACGGTCTTGGCGACCTCGTCGTCGATCGACGCGGGGTCGGCGTACATGTGTGCCACGGCAGTGTGCAGCAGGTGGCGCAGCTGCGTGTTCATAGCGCCCGTGCTCTTCGAGGATTCGGTCTCCGGGAACAGGTCCTTCGGCACGGCACCGTACTTCTTGTACACGTTCAGCGCCATCGTCCACTGGCCTCCGTCACCCATCACGTCGGCGAGCAGGTGCTGGATCAGGCGCGAGTCGGACGGCTCTCCGGCACGAACCAGCGCGGCGACGTCCTGCAGGAAGTAGTTGACGCGCTCCAGCTTGTCGAAGTACATCGCGTAGTTCTGGGAGAACTCGAACTCCTTGACGCCGAGGTTCTTCTTGGCGACGAAACGGGCCACATTCAGCGAGCTGAACAGCCAGCAGCGACCGGAACGGTCCTGATGGGTGACCTCGCCGTTGTCGACGGTGACGGAGAAGCGGCGCTGCAGCAGACGGGAACGGTCATAGTTCAGCGCGACCTTGTCGATACCGGCGGCGGTGACGGCGTTCATGGCCAGACGGTTGGACTGGCTGGCATCGAATGATGCGACCAGATCGTTCAGCTGCTCGCCGGACAGCGGTGTGATTTCAGACGATGACGTGTTCTCGGTCATGCTGCTCCTTTGACTTGGGACGTGCGCGGCCGGTTTTGTGGCCGCAATGAAACGTGGCATCCAGCGTTTGACCGGATGCCACGACGGGTCTCTAATGAGTGTAGCGGCGACAGCGGATTCCCGCCATCGAACCGGTTCAATACCTTGATTCGGCAGGAGCCCAGCGACTTCTACAGCCGCCTGCGGGCCGGACGGCGAAGCCCGGCATCCGACGCTTCGGAATCCCGGCCGACTGCTATTCGGCGGTTTCGGCCTCGGTGTGCTCGGTCGAGCGCTCGGCCACATGCTCGGCGACCGGCTCGGCGGCGACCGCTTCCGCATCCTGATTGTCGGCATGCTCCGCGACGGCATGCGACTCATACGCCGGTGCCGGCTCATCCTGCGCGGCGGCATTGTGCAGCGGCACATCGGGCGCTCCCTGATGCGACGCGGCGCCAGGCTGCTCCGCCCCCTGCTCGTTCATGAACCCGAATCCGCTGAACGCCTTGGTAAACATCGAACGCAGCTCGGACACGCGCTGCGTGATGGCCGCCTCACGCGATTGCAGCTCGGCGATGCGCCCCTGAAGATCCTCCAGCTCGACCTGCGCGGCCTTGCGGCGATCCTCGATCTGCGACGCCGCATCCTCGCCGGCCTTTTCCAGGATCTGCGCGGCCTGATCGTCGGCCTCCTTGCGCTTGCTCGCCGCATACGTGTCGGCATCCTCGCGCACGGTCTTCGCCTGGCCGATCAGCTCGTCGGATTCCTTCTTGGCGGCCACGCGACGCTCTTCGAGGTTTTCGAGCAGCTCGCTCACCTTCTTGGTCGCTTCGTCCTGCTGGGCGGCGATGTCAGTGCGAATCTGCTCGACCTCGGCGTTGACCTGGCTCATCGTCTGCGTGTGGCGGACCTCGGCGTCGTCGCGAATCTCCTGCGCCTTCGCCTTGGCCGCATCGATAATCTCGCCCGCCCTGCGCTGCGCGTCGGCCATCATCTTGGACACCTGCTCGCGCACGTCGGACAGTTTCTTGTTCGCCTCCGCGAGCGCCGCCTGAATCTGGTCGTTGGACTCGGACTTGAGCTTGGCAATCTCCTCGTTCGCGCTCCTGCGCTGCGAGGCGATCTGCTGGGTCGCCTTCGCCTGCATCTCGGCGATCTCGCGCTCCTGCTTGGCGCGCTCCGACGCCATGCGCTTTTCATGCTCCTCGCGCGAATTGGTAAGTTCGAGATCGACGGACTGACGCTGCTCGGTCACGATCTTCGCCGTTTCGGCGCGCAGCTGGGCGGCGTCCTGCTGCGCGCTGGTCGTAATGGTCTGCGCCTGATTGGTGGCGTTGCCGGTAATCGTATCGGCCTTGGCCTGAGCGTCATCGAGAAGATGCTGCGCATCCAGCTTCGCGTTGTTGATCAGCGTCTCCGCCTGAGCCTTGGCGGATGCGCGAGTCGAGGCGGCATCCTGCTTGGCACGCTCCAGCAGCTCGGTGCTGGTCTGCTCCGCGGAGGCAAGCATCTGCTGGGCGTTGGCGCCCAGCGAGGCGAACGTGTGGTTCTTGGACGACTGACGGTTGCGCTCCTCCTGCAGCTTCGCCTGCAACTGCAGCAGACGATCCCCGTCCTGCTTGATCTGCGCACGCAACGCGGCCAGCGTCTGCTGCGCACTGGCAAACGCCCGGTCCACCTGCTCCTTATCGTATCCACGTATCACAATCGGGAACTGGTCCGCCATGTTCGGTTCCTTTCGCCATTACACCTGCTCGTTAGCACAACCACACACGACTGTACCGCATGACGTCAAGCCCACGCCAGAAACGCGACGAACCATACGCGAACGTACACACATGCCAGCAAGAAACCAGCTGCATCCCAGCAGAACGTCAGGCGATGAGAATATCCCCGGACGACGGCTGCAGATAATAACGGACCGTCTCGCGCACCACATCGCGCCCGGCACGCACCTGCTGGCGCAGATCCAGGCCGTTCTGCAGCCTGCTGCCGCCATTGATCGGAGGGAAGCTGACGAAGCCGGCCAGCACACGATCCTGTGTCGCCGTCCAGTGCAGCAGCTGGTAGAACAGCGAATTGCATACGAACGTGCCCGCGTCGGAACTGAGCGTGGCGGGTATGCCGTCGCGCGCGAAATCGTTGATGATGGCCCGCAACGGCAAACGGGTCCAATATGCGGCCGGGCCGTCCTTGATGATCGGCTCGAACCGCGGCAGCGCGTTGTCGGCGTCGGGGCGGGCGGCGTTCATCAGGTTCGTGGCGCAGCGTTCCATCGCCACGCTGTGCGCCGCATGCTTGAGACCGGTCGCGATCACGATGTCCGGCCGGGTCGCATCCAAGGTCTCCAGCAACGTGGGCCAAGCGTTGGCGAAGCTGACCGGGAGCGCCACGGTGTTGATGGACACGTTGGCGTCATGCAGCGGATCGTCCACGTCGGACGGCTCCCCGATGCCGTCGCGGACGAGCGCCTCGGGCACTTCGTACGACGGGTTGACGTCGATGTTCTCGTAGTGGTCGAACCCACAAATCACGACATTGAGCTGCTGCATGATGCCAGTGTACCCCGCGAACGCCTGCCGCTGCTATTGCTCGCGGACCTGGGCGAACACCTGATGCATCCGTTCGCGTGCGAGACGCTTGCGGATCTCCAGCGAGATCTGCTCGGCCTGGGGCAGGTCGTCGCGCGTGGTGATCTTCATGTTGGTCCGGGAGCCGGCCACGATGGCGACCGGGACGTCGGGCAGGTAGTCGACGACCACGCGCGTATCATCGGTCGGGTGGAAATCGGGGTCGCGCGAGGCTAGCTCGTATGCGCGGCGGATGGTCTCGAACCGGAATGCCTGTGGAGTCTGCGCCCGGAACATGTTCGCGCGGTCCGGGACGGAGCGCACGACCTTGCGGTCGCCCAGATCCTCGGTGAGCAGCATCGTGTCGGTGGAGGCGAACGCGACCGTGGCTGCCTCGAACTCGTCCAGCGCGGTGACGCAGCCGTCGATCGAGGACTGCTCGACGAACGGGCGCACCGCGTCGTGGATCAGCAGTTTCGCGCGGGGCGGGATGCCAGCTGCCCCCAGTGCCTGCAGAGCCGCCGCAGTGCTGTCGGCGCGTTCGGCGCCGCCGTCGATGATCATGCGCACCTTCGGGTAGCCGGCCTCATCGACCAGGCGTTCCACTTCATCGCGCACCTGCGGGTTGACGACGACGATGGTGTCGGTGACATGCGGGTTCTGCTCGAACGCCTCGATAGACCAGCAGACGATCGGCTTGTCGTCGACGCTCACCAGCTGCTTGGGGTTGTCCGGATCGAAGCGCGTGCCGAAGCCGGCGGCCAATACCACGGCGACGACCGGTGCTTCGGGTTCTCTGTCATCTCTCTGAGTCATACCGCCCACCGTATGCCCCGCCCTGCCCGGGTGTGACGGAAGCCACACTCTTCTGCACGGAATTTTTTCTGATTCGACGACGAACAGGCCGCCGACACCGGTGTCGGCCCCGCCGCAACGGGCTATCTCGCTTTCGAGGGGTTGATTTCGGCTCCGCCGAACATCTATCTGCGTTTCAAGGGGTTGCCAAAACACGATACCGCGAGTATTAAGCGCCAAACGCCATTGGAATCATGCGGTTTAAGGCCTTGGGCTACTTGGCCATCAACCTCACGAAACGAAGATAGATGTTCCCGACCGGTGGAATCAACCTCACGAAACGAAGATAGCGGCCCGATTCGTCACAACCGAGGCAAATCGGGGTCAGCCGCGCATGATCAGGGCGAGCAGGCGTCCCTCGTGCGTCTTGCCGGCGAGCGAGGCGCGGCGGTGGGAGTACCACAGCGGGTTCTCCAGCGTGCACATGCTGTGGCGCACGGTGCTCCAGCGGTCGGCGAGCACAGGCTCGCCTTCGCCGTCGGCGGCGCACAGCGAGGCAAGCTCTTCGTCTTCATACAGGTATTGGGAGGCGGCGTTGACGCGCGGGCGCGAGTCGACGATGCTGTCGGCGGGAACACCCGCCTTGGCGAGCTCCATGCGGGCGGCCTTGGCGATGTCGATGCCGGGGCCTCCGAATCGCGTCAGGGTGAACGTACCGGGGAATTGCGCGTCGAACTCGTCGGCGATGGCGTCGCCGACCTCGTAGCAGTCGCCGCAGATGCACGGTCCGAGCGTGGCCGCGATGCGCTCCGGCGCAGCGCCCTTGGCCACCATCGCATCAATCGTGGCACCGATGATGCCGCGCTGCAGGCCCTTGCGCCCGCAGTGAGCGGCGCCGATCACGCCGGCCTGGGCGTCGGCCATCAGCACCGGCAGGCAATCCGCAGCGAACATGCCCAGAGCCACACCCGCGCGAGACGTGACTTGCCCGTCCGCCTCCACGACGGTCGCGGCCTGCGCCTCGCCGTCGGCGGTCACCTCACCGGGCGTGCCGGACACATCGAAGCCGAACGGGGTGTTCAGATGCCATGATGCATCCACGTCCACCGCGCGCCCGGAATGCACCTGACTGACCAGCGAGAGCCCGCAGCCGACGGATTTCGCGAGCGACACGCGATTGGCGAGAATCGCCTGCGGGTCGTCGCCGCCCTTGCCGCCGAGATTGCAATCGCCGAAATCGCCGTGGCTCACCCCGCCCAGGCGCGTGGTGTAGACGACGGTGACACCAGGCGCCAGCGCGATCGGGATCGTCACTGGAACCGGGTTGCCCTCCTCGTCGGTGGGGCTGATGGCGTTGCTGTCCAGAATCTCATCATCAAACTGCGTATCGCTCATGATTCCTTATCCTATGTGATTGCGTGCTCTTCAGCTCGGCGATTGGCGTCAGGCGGCTTTGAGGGTGGGGTGCTTGGTGCGGGAGCGGATCGCGGCGTTGACCGGCACCTCATGCGGGCACGGCATGGAGAACACGTGCGCCGGATTGTTGATGGCTTGCACCCAGTTGCCGTCGGCGTCGCGAAGGCCGTTTTCGGGCACGGTGTAGATGAGTGGCGCGTCGCCCGGCAGCAGGAATTCGATCTCCTGGCCGGGTTCGATCTTGTTGCGGCTCATCAGCGTGACGCGACCGCCTTCGTCCGGGCTCCACGACAGCACTTCGCCGACGACCAGCCATGAGCGGAAGTAGCCGCTGCGGTTGGTGTTCTCGGTGACCTTGCGGTCCGGGTAGTAGAAGCCGGTGGAGTATTCGCGGTGAGCGACCTTGTAGGGTTCCTCTTTCAACCATTCGGGCAGTGTGACGGGCGGCGCGGGCGCGACGGCCGCATGCTGCCAGCCGTTCGTGTCGATCGGGGACTCGTCGCGCGTGTTCGATTTGCGGCGCGTGCTGCGGGCCTGTTGTTCAAGATCGGAGATACGGTCTGGGGCGGTGGGGCTCTGGCCGACTTCCAGGACGCCGTCGTCGCCGGGGACGCCGGCGAAGGCGACGTCGGCCTGTTCCATGATGTGGTCCGTGAGATCGGCACCGGACAGTTCCGCCGCGTACGGGTCATCGTTCAGCCAGACGGGGGCGGGCGCGTCGGTGCGAATCACGCGGTCGTGGAACGGGCGCAGCGTGTTGCCGTCCGCGGCCTCGAAACCGCGCTGCACCATGTATTCGTTGACGGCGGTCTTGTAGGCGTTGGTCATCGCGGCGATGTAGTACGCGCTTTTGGCCCGGCCCTCGATCTTGAGGCTGGTGGCGCCGGAGTCGATCAGGTCATCCAGGTGCTCCATCATGCACATGTCCTGCGAGTTGAACAGGTACGTGCCCTCTTTGGTCTCCTCGACCGGGAAGTACTGGCCGGGACGCTTCTCCTCGACCAGCGAGTACTTCCAGCGGCACGGCTGCGCGCATTCGCCGTGGTTGCCGTCGCGACCGGTCAGATAGTTGGAGATCAGGCAGCGTCCGGAGAACGCCATGCACATCGACCCGTGCACGAAGCATTCGACGTCCATGTCGTCGGGAATGTTGGCGCGGATGTCTCGCACGGCCTGCAGATCCATCTCGCGGGCGAGCACGACGCGTCTGGCGCCGAGGTCGTACAGCGCGTTGGCGGCACCGTAGTTCGTGACGCCCGCCTGCGTGGAGACGTGCAGTTCCAGCTCGGGGGCGACGCTATGCGCGGTCATGAGCACGCCGATGTCGGTGACGATCAGCGCATCCACACCGGTGCCGGCCAGCTGGCTGATGTATTCCTGGATGGCCCTGACCTCGTTGTTGCGCGGTAGCACGTTGCAGGTCACATATACGCGGGCGCCCCGCGCATGGGCGTAGCGGGCGCCCTCTTCGAAGTCCTCCAGGCTCAGGTTCTTCGGAGCACTTCTCATGCCGAACGCCTTGCCGCCGCAATATACGGCGTCGGCCCCGTAATCGACCGCAGCCTTCAGCCCGCGCAGGTTGCCCGCCGGAGCCAGCACTTCCGGCTTACGCCGGGCCATTCGTTGTTGAGATTCAAGCACCCCACCAGTGTAGTGCATGGAATCTGGTGCCAATGTCGCGCCTCTGACATCAGGCGTCAAGTACACCTCCTCCCTTAACAAAATCCGCTCGGCGGGTTCTAGTGATCGTTGCAACACCTGGCCTACCGCAAGGAGGGTCAGGTGACCGGGAGCCACCGAAACGAAGACCGTGGCGGGGAACGCCGTTGGACGTTCAACGGCGTCGAATATCCGACGAGGAGCTGATGTGCGCGGCGAGGCGCGAGGAGTACGTGCGTCTGCCGGACGAGGAGGGCATGAACTTCACCCAAGCCGCCCATGCGGTCGGGGTCTCCAAGCGCACCGGCAAGGTATGGCGCAACGGGCGCACCCGCGCCACCGGGAGGAACGAAAGGGCAAGCATGGACTGGTATCGTTCCACCATGGACAAACCCAAACGGATCCACGCGCGCTACCTCAATCAGGAGGAGCGCATCCTGATCGCCGACCGGCTGCGCCTGGGCGATTCGATCCACGCCATCGCCCGGATGCCGGGACGCGACCCCGGCACGGTCAGCCGCGAGGTCGAGCGCAACAGGAATCCCGGGACAGGCGACTGCGGGCCCTGCCGCGCCCAGCAGAAGGCGGCCGGCCGGCTCAAACGCCCCAGACCGCGCAAGGCGGCCGAGGGCACGCCGTTGTGGGCGGAGATACTGGCCGGGTTGCGCAGGCATTGGAGCCCGGAGCAGATAGCCAACCGGCCGAGGTGGAGGATCGGGCGGTCCCGGGCCACTGGGAGGGGCGATCTCATCACCGGCAGCCGCAACAAAAGCGCGATCGGCACGCTCGTCGAGCGCACGACCAGGTTCACGATCCTGCTGCACCTGCCCGACGGGCACGACGCCGAACACGTCCAGCAGGCCATCATCGACAAGATGCAGCACCTGCCCAAACTCCTGCGCAACAGCCTGACCTGGGACCAGGGAGCGGAACTCGCCCTGCACAAACGGATCGGCGCCTCGCTGGACATGGCCGTCTACTTCTGCGACCCGCACTCCCCGTGGCAGCGCGGCACCAACGAGAACACCAACGGCCTGTTGCGCCAATACTTCCCCAAGGGCACCGACCTATCCAAATACCCCGAGGACTACCTCGACGCGGTCGCCGAGGAACTCAACGACCGGCCACGCAAGACCCTCGGCTTCATGAAACCAAGCGAGAAGATCATCGAACTGCTCGACGCCGCGTGATAGCCTCAACAACCGACAACGTGGCCATGGAAGGCCGCTCAAACCTCAGGTGCTGCAACCACCACTAGAATCCACCTCATGCAACGCATGACTGGGGTGGCCATGCCCTGGAGTCGCAAGACTCCAGTGAGACTACAAAAGCAGACTCTCAAAACTCGCGGATAGACAAGGAAAACCGCTATTCCACCGGTGTATCTGCGAGTTTTGAGAGCCTGTCGCCTTAAAGCCTCACAAGCTCGTCGGGGGTGAGCTCCAAATCGCCGGCATGCAGGCTGTCGAGGATGGTCTCGGGGCGATGGGCGCCGGGGATGACGAAGACATGGTCGCCCTTGGCGAGCTCCCACGCGAGCACGACCTGCTGGTAGGAGACGCCACGAGCCGCCGCGATCTCGCGGAACGGGTCGAACTTGGTTTCGTCCTTGGGCTTGCGGAAGCCGCCCAGCGGGCTCCAGCACACGAAGTTCAGACCGACTTTCGCCGTGTATTCCAGCGTATCGGCAGTGTCGAGGTAGATCGGCGAGTACTGGTTCTGCACGGCGATGAGCTTGTCGCCGAGGATGCCGCGCGCGATGTCGATCTGCTCGATGGAAGCGTTGGAGATGCCGGCCTCCTGCGCCACGCCCTCGTCCACCAGCTGCTTGATGGCTTCGACGGACTCGTTGTACGGCACCTTCGGGTCGGGGCGATGGAAGTAGAGCAGGTCAATCGTGTCGACGCCGAGCGCGAGCGCGCTCTCCTTGCCGCGCTTGATCAGGTTTTCGGGGCGCCCGTCCACGTCCCAGGTGGGGCGGCCGTCGGTGAAGTTGCGGAAATGACCGACCTTGGTGGCGATGGTGACCTCGTCCTTCGGGCCGTTCCAAGAGGCCATGGCCTCGCGGATCAGCTTTTCGCCGGTCTGCTCTTCGCCGCCGGAGCAGTAGTAGGCCCAAGCCGTGTCGAGGTGACGGCAGCCGGCGTCGAGTGCGGCGTGGATGGTCTCGATGCCCTTATCGTGGCCGAGGTTGTTCTCGATGGTCAGCGGCATTTCGCCGAGGCCGATGGCGGTGGTGCCGAACGGGCCGAGGTTGCGGTGCAGTACCATGTGCATCTCCTTGATGGTCATATAGTGTCGCCCTCCACAATACGCCGAGGCCGCGGCGGATACGACCCCGGTAGCAGCGAACGGTTCTCAATAAGAAACATGCGAGGATTCCGCACAATTTCGCACAATCGCACAAATAGGCAAAGTCCCGGAATTCCAGGGCTCAGCCGATTTTGATGTTCATTTCGGCCGACAGCAGGCTCGCACCTTTCTTATTGAGAACCGTTCGCTGCTACAAATCCGCCCGGAGACCGCTCATGTGACTATCCCCACATTTCACGCCGACACCAAAAATCCACCATCGCCCAAAATCGGCATCATCCCAACGAAACACTACATATAGTGACCACGCACTGCGCGCGACACGACTTGTAGGGGTTCTTGACTGCAAATTACAACGCTGTAGTCTGAGCGAGTCAACACGTTCACCCCAGCGCATCAAGGGAGCAACATGACCGTCACCGTGTTCACCAAACCGTATTGCCCGCAGTGCGACGCCACCAAGCGCCAGCTCACCAAGCAGGGCGTGATTTTCGAGACCGTGAACCTGGAGCAGAATCCGGAGACCCTGGCACAGCTGCAGCAGGCCGGCTTCCAGCAGGCTCCCGTCGTGATCACCCCCGATGCATCCTGGACCGGCTACCGCCCGGACCTGATTCGCGAGCTGGCCAAGAAACTGGCCAAGAAGACCGCGCCGGTGGCCGCATGAACGGCCGCGCCCCCGCCACCCCCGGCACGCCCCAGCCTCATCCGCGCAGCACCCCGATCGACCTGACCGCCGCGCACGCCATCCCCGCCGCCGACAGCACCACGCCCAGCACCCCCGAGCAGCCGGCCGACAACACGGTCGAGCACATCGGCGCGGTCGTGTACTTCTCCTCCGCCTCCGAGAACACGGCCCGGTTCATCGAATCCTGCCAGCTGAGCGGCATCGGCATCGCCGTGTACCGCATCCCCCTCAAGCCGGGCTCGGCGCCGCTCAACGTGCGCGAGCCGTACGTGCTGATGGTGCCGACCTACGGCGGCGGCGACGCGAAAAAGGCCGTGCCGCCGCAAGTGAAGCGCTTCCTCAACAATCCCGCGAACCGCGCGTGGATCCGCGGCGTGGTCGCGTCCGGCAACACCAATTTCGGCACCGCATACTGCGCGGCAGGTGACATCATCGCCGCGAAATGCCGTGTGCCGTTCCTCTACCGTTTCGAGCTTATGGGCACGCGCGAAGACACGCGCAAGGTGCGCGATGGACTCGTGCGCTTCTTCCGGGACCACCGCGGCTGAACGCGCCACAATCACCGTTATTCCAGTTACTCCAAGGGAAAACTATACTCATGACTGACTTCACCGACACCGAGCTTCCGCTCGACAACACCACCGACACCACTGTCGATCAGTACGATCCGGCGCACGACTACCATGCGCTCAACGCGATGCTGAACCTGTACGACGCCGATGGGCGCATCCAGTTCGGCAAGGACAAGGCCGCCGAACGCGAATACGTCACCGGCCACGTGGCCGCGAACACGAAGCGCTTCGAATCCACCGGCGAGCGCCTGCGCTACCTGATCGACCACCAGTATTACGCCCCAGCGGTGTTCGAACGCTACTCCCCCGAGTTCCTGGACGACTTCTACGCGCACGCCGAATCCTCCGGATTCGAGTTCGGCACGTTCCTGGGCGCGTTCAAGTTCTACACGTCATACGCGCTGAAGACGTTCGACGGCAAACTGTATCTGGAGGATTTCCCGCAGCGTTGCGCGGCGGTCGCGCTCGAATTGGCGGCCGGCAGCGAGCAGCGGGCCGTCGAATACCTCGACGAGATGCTCTCCGGCGCGTTCCAGCCGGCCACGCCGACGTTCCTGAACCTCGGCAAAGCGCAGCGCGGCGAGGCGGTCAGCTGCTTCCTCGTGCGCATCGAAGACAGCATGGAGTCGATCTCGCGCGGCATCAACGCGGCCCTGCAGCTGTCGAAGCGCGGCGGCGGCGTGGCGCTGCTGCTCAGCAATCTTCGCGAGCTCGGCGCCCCGATCAAGCACATCGAGAACCAGTCGAGCGGCGTGATCCCGGTCATGAAGCTGCTGGAGGACTCGTTCTCGTACGCGAACCAGCTTGGCGCGAGGCAGGGTGCCGGCGCGGTGTACCTCAATGCGCATCATCCGGATATCCTGCGCTTCCTCGACACGAAGCGCGAGAACGCCGACGAGAAGATTCGCATCAAATCACTGGCGTTGGGCGTCGTAATCCCGGACGTCACGTTCGAGCTGGCCAAGAAGAAGGCCAAGATGGCGCTGTTCAGCCCGTATGACGCGGAGCGCGTGTACGGCAAGCCGTTCGCCGACATTTCCGTCACCGAGCATTACGACGAGATGGTGGCCGACGACCGCATCAGGAAAACCTATATCGACGCGCGCGAGTTCTTCACGACGCTGGCCGAAATCCAGTTCGAATCCGGCTACCCGTACATCGTGTTCGAGGACACGGTGAACCGCGCGAACCCGATCGCCGGGCGCATCACGATGTCGAACCTGTGCTCCGAAATCCTGCAGGTGCAGGAGGCGAGCTCCTACAACGAGGACCTGACCTACTCGCACGTCGGGCGCGACGTGTCCTGCAACCTCGGCTCGCTGAACATCGCCAAGGCGATGGACGCGGGCCTGGCCGGCACCGTCGAGACGGCGATTCGCGCCCTGACGTCGGTGTCCGAGCACACGCGCATCGACGCGGTGCCCTCGATCCGCCGCGCGAACGATGAAGGGCACGCGATCGGCCTGGGACAGATGAACCTGCACGGTTTCCTCGCCCGCGAGGGCATCCAGTATGGTTCCGAGGAGGCGCTCGACTTCACCGACATGTATTTCATGACGGTCGCCTACCACGCCTACCGCGCCTCGCACACGCTGGCCGTCGAGCACGGCACGGCGTTCCGCGGTTTCGCCGATTCGGCGTACGCCAAGCCGGCCGGCGAGGGCAATTATTTCGACAAGTACACCGACGGCCGCCTCTCCCTCGCCCCGCGCACCGAACTCGTGCGCGCCCTGTTCGAGCGTTTCGGCGTCGCGATCCCGACCGAGGCCGACTGGGCCGAGCTGCGCGACGACATCCTGCGCGACGGCATCTACAACCAGAACCTGCAGGCTGTGCCGCCCACCGGCTCGATCTCGTACATCAACCATTCCACCTCGTCGATCCACCCGATCGCCTCCAAGATCGAGATCCGCAAGGAAGGCAAGCTCGGGCGCGTCTACTACCCGGCCGCCTACATGACCAACGAGAACCTCGAATACTACAAGGACGCCTTCGAAATCGGCTGGAAGGCCATCGTCGACACCTATGCCGAAGCCACGCAGCATGTGGACCAGGGACTCTCGCTCACGCTGTTCTTCCCCGACACCGCCACCACCCGCGACCTCAACAAGGCCCAGATCTACGCCTGGCGCAAGGGCATCAAGACCCTCTACTACATCCGCATCCGCCAGCAGGCGCTGGAAGGGACCGAGGTGCAAGGCTGCGTCTCCTGCACGCTCTGAGGAATCGGTGGATGATGTATGCGTATACCGCCTTTCTTCGGCGCTCGACGTACCTTCGTACGCCTTCGGCCTCAGACGGCGGTCTCCACACACGTCATCCACCAATTCCGCTCCACAGCCCTGCGCACGCCCGCAACTCAAGGAACCCACATGTCGCCAATGATCTACCGGCTCATACTCCGTCTGACCGCGCCGGAGGAGTTTGAAGACAAACCCGCCGACGACGAGATCGACGTCATCCGAAAGAACGTAACAGACCACCCCCAACAACGAAAGGCAGACAACCATGGCACCAATCTCCGTACCGCGCAAACCGCTCAAGCTCATCGACCGCGTCTCCGCGATCAACTGGAACCGTCTGGAGGACGAGAAGGATCTCGAAGTATGGGACCGCCTGACCGGCAACTTCTGGCTGCCCGAGAAGGTTCCCGTCTCCAACGACATCCCCAGCTGGCAGAAGATGAGTGACGACGAGCACACGCTCACCATGCACGTGTTCACCGGACTCACGCTACTCGACACGATTCAGGGCACGGTCGGCGCGGTCTCGCTGATTCCCGACGCGCTCACCCCGCACGAGGAGGCCGTGTACACGAACATCGCGTTCATGGAGTCCGTGCACGCCAAAAGCTATTCGAGCATCTTCTCGACGCTGTGCTCCACCAAGGAGATCGACGCGGCGTTCGACTGGAGCGAGCGCAACGAGTTCCTGCAGAAGAAGGCCGAAATCGTGCTCGACTACTACGAGGGCGACAGTCCGCTGAAGCGCAAGGTCGCCTCCACGCTGCTCGAATCGTTCCTCTTCTACTCCGGCTTCTACCTGCCGATGTATTTCTCGGCGCACGCGAAGCTGACGAACACGGCCGACGTGATCCGTCTGATCATCCGCGACGAGGCCGTGCACGGGTATTACATAGGCTACAAGTATCAGCGCGGGCTTGAGCGGGTGAGCGACGCGAAGCGCGAGGAGATGCGCGAGTACACGTACAACCTGCTCAACGAGCTGTACGACAACGAGGTGGAATACACCGAGTCGCTGTACGAGCGTGTGGGACTGACCGACGACGTGGAGAAGTTCCTGCGCTACAACGGCAACAAGGCCCTGATGAACCTCGGGTATCCGGCGCTGTTCCCGGCCGAGGCGTGCGACGTGAACCCGGCGATTCTGGCGGCGCTGTCGCCGAACGCCGACGAGAACCACGACTTCTTCTCCGGCTCCGGCTCGTCCTACGTGATGGGCAAGGCCGAGGAGACCGACGACGAGGACTGGGACTTCTGACGGATGTGTGCCCTCGCACAGTGGCTGAAATTGCGTCACCGTGCGAGGGCGCACAGCGTGACGGTACCCTGAAAACCGTTGCAAATACTGGGCTCTAGCAACACCGTCACTGTGAGAGGGCACACACAGTGACGGTGGCCTCACACAGTGACGCTTTGAGCGGTACCTCTGCGCCCCTCAGCGCGACGGTTCTTTGTATGAGAGGCTATCAACCGTTGGAATCGCACCGGTTACGCGCGTAGGCGCTCGCCAGCGCCGCCACTCCGCTGGCGGCCACGTTCACGACCGTGCTGAACCGCAGCGACCACGCGATCTTCTCCGACACGACCTACATCGCCGCATACCGTCTGCTCAACCAGATTTTGCCGGAGTGGACAATACGTTCAATTCGCCGTTCAACGCATGGCTCATCAACCGCGGCTCGGTCACGCTGCCGCTGCGCATGAGGCAGCACAACGCCTCGGCCCAGGCCATCGCCGAGCACCTGCAATCACTGCCGCAGGTGCGGTTCGTGGCGTATCCGGGGCTCGAATCGCACCCGCATCACGCATTCGCCGCCAGCCAGCTCGCCCGCCCGGACGCCGGTTTCGGCGGGGTACTCGCGTTCGGACTGAACACCGACCATGACGGACACAACCGTTTCGTCAGCAAACTCAACGTCATCACGTCGGCGGTGTCGCTCGGCCATGCCGAAAGCCTCATCGTGTTTCTGGGCGAAGACGACGAACGGCAGTACCTGTATCCGCCCGGGTTCCATCAGGGTTTCTTCCGTCTCGCCGTCGGTCTGGAGGATACGGACGACCTGATTCGCGACATCGACCACGCGCTTAGCTGAGGTTGCGCTCTCAAAACTCGCAGATAGAGGGGCTTTTCAGTCGAGAAGCCCCTCTATCTGCGAGTTTTGAGAGCGTGACTTCAGCGGCCTCCGAAAGATCCGCCGCCAATGCCGCCGGAGGAGCCCCCGAAACCGCCGCCGCCCGAGAACGAACCGCCCGAGATACCGCCGAAACCGCCACCACCGGACGTCGCCGCGTGGATGACGGAGCCAATCTCGGAGAAACCGGCATTCAGCTGCGCGCCGAAGTCACCGAAGTTCGCGCTGAACGACGCCGGGTCGAAACCACCGCCGACGCCGCCGGCACCCGCCCCGGCGGTCGGACCGCCCATATAGCCATACCCGTACGGGCGGTAGCTCCAGTACAGCAGCGAGCCGGCGCCATGCGCGTCCAGCCATTGCGGATCGGTCACCTGCGGGTACGCCTTGGCGAACTCCGCCATCACGCGGTCCGAAATGCCGAATGCCGCGGCATACACCAGATACCGGTCCCACAGCACCATGTCGGCCACCCCGCGGTCACTGAAATTGCTGAAATCCTGCAGATACCGGTACAGTCCCTGCACCTGTCCCGCATACCGTTGGCCGGAAGACGTCAGCGCACTGGACGCAGCATATGAGCACACGACGATCGACAGCATCATGATCGGTGCGGAAATGATCAGTGCCAGTGCGATATTACCGCCGAACACCGCGATGATGCCGGAGACCAGCGCCAGCGCGGCGCCGAGGCCGCCCATCCAGCTGGCCAGCGTGCCGCCGTTGCGCGTCGCTCCGAGCATCGCGAACTCGGACGAGCACGCTTCGGTGAACAGGTTCAGCGCCTTGTACCCGTTCTTCCAGTCCTCGCAATGCCGCTTCATGCCGTCCAGATCGAACACGGGAGATCCGACGCGCTTGGAGACCTTCTGCATCAGGCTCAGCGCGGCACGCTCGCTCTGGCTCAGGTTGAGCTCCCGCTCCGCGTCCTTGTCGAATCCCGCCGGCAGCAGCACTATGGTCATCGTCTTGCCCAGCGACTTCGCCTTGCCCTCGTCGGCGCCAATCATGCCGGCCAGCCGCACGTTGTCGGCATTGCTCATGTCGACGCCCCGGTACAGGCTCGACGGACCCGGATAGATGGCGATCGCCTTCTTCGAGGCGAGCGACAGCATCGTCGCCGTCATCTGCAGCGAGTCGACACTGCCCTTGGACAGTCCCATGACATCCGCCATCTTCGCGGCCGAGGCAGGGCTCATGTCCGGCGGCTCACGCCAGTATTCGATGTCGCCGTGGTATTGGGATTCGCGATAGCTGCGCACCGCCGCGACCATGCCGATGGCGAACAGCACCGATCCGGCGAGGACTACTGCGATCCACAAGGCCACGCGCACGCGGGCCGGGCCGGCCTGCTGTTGCCGCCACGCGATTTCCTGCTGGTCTTCGGATTGCTTCAGCTTCGGCAGGTACGTGCGGCCGGTCTGCTGGCGCACCCACGCGGCATCGCCCTGCCGCCATCCGGACGGAGGCTTGACGGCGGAGGCGTCGTAGGCCGCCACCACGTCGAGATACTGCCCGGCGCGAACATCGGACGCGCTGAAACGCAGCGAGCCGTCGTCCATCCGGGAGGTTTCGGAGACGCCGGCGTAGTGCAGCCATGCCCAGCTGCTGGAGGCGTCGATGCCGTCGGGGAAGCGCACAATTCCGGTGACCTTGCCGATGGGGATCAGGTTGCTGTCACCGAACGGCTCCCACTGCCACGATGCCACGTCCTTGTAGAGCGTGGTGCCGCCGTGGAGCGTCATCGTCACGTCGAACTTGAGACTGCTGGCTTTTTTGGTCGCGGGGATGTTCCAGCCGATCTCCACGTCTTTCGACCGCCGCGAGGTCGTGTTGTCGCTGATCTCGTACCCGTCCTTGGCGGGATCGAACGGCTGGGGGTTCTCGGCCCCGTCGGTCACGTCCGCGATGTACCAGTGCCCGGCGTATTCGCGGTCCCATGACGTATCGGAATGGTCGGCCGGCGATGCCAGCGCGCCCTGCTCATAGTTTTCGCCGGCGGTGACGTTGCGCACGCTGATGTCGGTGATGTTGGTCAGGCCGTCCTCTCGCAGCGTGTACTTCTGGTACAGCTGCCGCCATGGTGTGTCGCCGTCGCGCGTGCGGAGCTTCATGTCGATGTGCTGGGTAACCTTCAGGCTGCCGTCGGCCTGAACCGCGACGTCATAGTCCAGCGTGCGGTAGCTCAGGTCGGGCGAGCTTCCGCTCAGCATCAGGCCGGCGCCGATGACGATGGCGAAGACGACGAGTGTGCCAGCCAACGCCGTTGCCAGCGAGCGGAGCAGACGTTTCAGGTTCATGGCGATCTCCAATGATCAGCAGCGGCGATGGTTCCGGCGGTCGGTGACGTCGGGCGTCGGGCGTCAGAAACGCACCTGCGGCACCTGGCGGGACCCCTCGTCGGCCTGGAAGTACTGTGCCTGCTCGAAGTGGAACATGCCGGCGATGATGTTGCTCGGCACCGTCTCGATCTTGGTGTTGTACTTGAGCACCACATCGTTGTAGAACTGCCGCGCGTAGGCGATCTTCGTCTCCAGGTCCTTGAGCTGCGCCTGCAGATCCATGAAGTTCTGGTTCGCCTGCAGCTGCGGGTACGCCTCCATGGTCGCCTGCAGGTTGAACAGCGCGCGGGACAGCGCGTTTTCGGCGGCGGCACGCTCGACGGTGGTCGCGTTCGGGTTCGCCGCGGCCGCGACGGCTCCGGCGCGCGCCTGGGTCACCTGGGTCAGCACGGAGGATTCATGCCCGGCGTACCCCTTGACCGTTTCGACCAGGTTCGGTATCAGGTCGGCGCGCTGCTTGAGCTGCACGTCGATCTGTGCCCAGCCGTTCTTCACGCGATTGCGCAGCGCGACCAGCGCGTTGTAGGCACCGACCGCCCACAGCACCAGCGCGATGATGACGATGACTATCGCCAGAATGATCCACCCCATGTGCACTCCTTCGTATCGTTGTTGCCTCCATTGAAGCATGACTATGTGAGATGATACGTCACCGTGTCGCCGTCCATGTCCTTCACTCCGCACGGTATCATCGAAGGACGTGGCCGCCCTCGCCGGCGTCGCGCAGAGCACCGTGTCGTATGTCATGAGCGGCAACCGGCCGATCTCGCAGAAGACGCGGGACAAAGTCGAGAAGGCGATGCGGGAGCTCGGCTACGTGCCCGACGTGCACGCCCGGGCCATGATCAGCAACCGCTCGCACATCATCGGTCTGCTCACCGAAACCACGGAGACCACGCAAGGCGCGGAGCTGTTCCCCATCCTGCGGGCCATCCGCGCCACCGCGAAGGAACACGGCTACGACCTCATCCTGATGTCATCGACCGGCACGACCGAAGACCTCGCCGACATGCGTCGGCTGGGCAAAGGCAACCTCGTCGACGCATTCATCATGCTGGACATCCGGCATCATGACGGGCGTCTGAAATCCGCAATGAAACTCGGCCTGCCCATCGTGCCGTACGGCGACCACGAGTTTCCGTTCATCAACATCTTCGACCGGGAGAGCGTCATATGCGCCGAACGGCATGGGATACAGCTGGAGCGGTTCGAGGCGAAGGACACGCGCTGGCAATCGTTCGAGCCGCGGACGCTGGCGTGGATAGAGCAGATGATGCTGCTCACCGGCGTCACCCCAGGCAAGGACATCGGGCTGATCGGCGAGGGCGGTCGAGGTCGCCATCGAGCAGATCGAAGGCAAGGAATTCGAGCCCGGCGTAGAACGCACGCCGCCGAGATTCACCCGCCGCGAGACCACGATTCTCGGATTCGCGGCCTGAGGCCGCACAAGGGGCATGCGGCCTTTGCCGCAGGCCACATCCGGAAACGGTGCCATCTCACTTACCGTGGCGAATGCCCCGCCAGGCCGGATCATCCCCAAATTACGGGTTGAAATTGTCGATATCTATGATTCCCCGTGCGAAATCGCCGTTTTAGGGCCCGAAAGCGGCGATTTGACACGGGGAATTGCGGATAACGACAATTTCAACCCGTAATTTGGCGTGCAGGATGGGCGCGCGGCACAGAAAACACAAAAACGGGGAGCCCCATGATGGGGCTCCCCGTAAGTGAGGCGCAGGCTACCTGCGTTGGCTCAGAGGACGCCGGTTCTCGGACGTCGAGCCGTTAGCGCGAGCGGCCATGCCGCAAGAGATCAGTTCTCGAACGGATCGAAGTCGCGACGCACGCGGCGGCGCGGACGCTCGGAGCGCTCCACGCGGTCGGCGCGGTACTCGTCGTAGTTCTCGTCGGTCGCGTAACGCGGGTTGCGATCGTAACCGCCACGACGGCCACCACGGCGATCATCGGAACGGCCGCCACGGCGGTCATCGCGATCGTAATCGCGGTCGTCACGGTCGGAACGGCGACGCGGACGGTCATCGCGGTCATAGCCGCGGTCGTCACGGTCGTCGTAGTCGCGGTCGGAACGACGACGGCGCGGGCGATCGTCGAAATCGTCATCGCGGTCGTCACGGCGGAAGGAGCGACGCGGACGGTCGTCGTAGTCGCGGTCGTCACGGCGGTCATCGCGGTCGGAACGGCGACGCGGGCCTCCGCGGCGGTCACCACGGTCGTCACGACGACCACGGCCGGCGTTGTTCTCCTGGTCCTCGAAACCGGGGATGGCGAGCGAGATCTTGCCGCGGTCATCCACGCCTTGCACGACGACCTCGACGGTGTCGCCTTCCTTGAGCACATCCTCGACGGCGTCGATGCGTTCGCCGTTGGCGAGGTTGCGGATCTGCGAGATGTGCAGCAGGCCGTCGGTGCCCGGGGTGAGGTTGACGAACGCGCCGAACGACGTGGTCTTGACGACCTTGCCGTTGTAGGTCTCGCCGGCTTCCGGCACGTGCGGGTTGGCGATCTGGTCGATGATGGCCTTGGCCTTCTCGGCCGCTTCGCCGCCTTCGGAGGAGATGAACACAGTACCGTCATCCTCGATGGCGATCTCGGCGCCGGTGTCCTCCTGGATCTGGTTGATCATCTTGCCCTTCGGCCCGATAATCTCGCCGATCTTGTCGACCGGAACGGTGGTGGTGATGATGCGCGGGGCGTACTCGCTCATCTCGGCCGGGCCGTCGATGCACTCGTTGATGAGGTCGAGGATCGTGGTGCGGGCCTCGTGAGCCTGCTGCAGGGCACCAGCCAGGATATCGGCCGGAATGCCGTCAAGCTTGGTGTCGAGCTGCAGGGCGGTGATGAACTCGGAGGTGCCGGCGACCTTGAAGTCCATGTCGCCGAACGCGTCCTCGGCGCCCAGGATGTCGGTGAGCGTCTTGAAGACGTGCTGGCCATCGACGTCACCGGAGACCAGACCCATCGCAATACCCGCGACCGGGGCCTTCAGCGGCACGCCGGCGGCGAGCAGCGACAGCGTGGAGGCGCACACGGAGCCCATCGAGGTGGAACCGTTGGAACCGATGGCCTCGGAGACCTGACGGATGGCGTACGGGAACTCCTCGCGGCTTGGCAGCACCGGCACGATGGCCTTCTCGGCGAGGGCGCCGTGGCCGATCTCGCGGCGCTTCGGGGAGCCGACGCGGCCGGTCTCACCGGTGGAGTACGGCGGCATCTCGTAGTTGTGCATGTAGCGCTTGGACTGCGGGCCGGAAAGCGCGTCGATCTGCTGCTCCATCTTGAGCATGTTCAGCGTGGTGACGCCCAGAATCTGGGTCTCGCCACGCTGGAACAGGGCGGAACCGTGCACGCGAGGCACAATGTCCACCTCGGCGGACAGGGTGCGGATGTCGCGCAGGCCACGGCCGTCGATGCGGTAGTCCTCGGCGAGGATGCGGCGGCGCACGATCTGGCGCTGCAGCTCCTTGAACGCGTTGCCGAGTTCCTTCTCCTTCTCGGCATCGTCCATGTCGGTGAACTCGTTCGCGAGCACCTCACGCACGTGCTCCTTGATCTCGTGGATGCGGTCCTGGCGCGGCAGCTTCTCCGCGATGGACAGCGCCTCGTTGAGGTCCTCGTGGGCGATCTCGTCGATGCGGGCGTACAGCTCGTCGGTGTACTCGGGGAACAGCTGGAAGTCCTTGGTCTCCTTGGCTGCCTTCTCCTTGAGCTCGTTCTGGGCTTCACAGATCACCTTGATGAACGGCTTGGCGGCTTCGAGACCCTGCGCGACGACTTCCTCGTCCGGCTTGATCTGTCCCTCGTCGTAGATGAGGTGCCAGGCGTTCTTGCCGGCACCGGCTTCGATCATGGCGATGGCGACGTCACCGTTCTCGATGACACGGCCGGCGACCACGATCTCGAACACGGCGCGCTCACGCTCGCTCCAGCGCGGGAAGGCGACCCACTGGCCGTCGATCAGCGCCAGACGCACGCCGGAGACCGGGCCTTCGAACGGCAGGCCGGAGATCATCGTCGAAGCGGAGGCCGCGTTCAGGGCGATGACGTCGTAGGCGTCGTCGGGATCGATGGACAGCACGGTCTCCACGACCTGCACTTCGTTGCGCAACGTGTGCGGGAACAGCGGGCGCAGCGGACGGTCGATGATACGGCACGCCAGGATCGCCTCGGAGCTCGGGCGGCCTTCACGGCGGAAGAACGAGCCCGGGATCTTGCCCGCGGCGTACATCTTCTCCTCCACGTCGACGGTCAGCGGGAAGAAGTCGTAGTTCTCCTTCGGGCTGGAACCGGCGGTGGTGGTGGACAGAATCATCGAATCATCGTCAAGATAGGCTGCCACCGCGCCATCCGCCTGCTGCGCGAGACGACCCGTCTCGAAGCGCAGGGTTCGTTTTCCGAACGAACCATTGTCAATAACGGCCTCCACGGCCTTGATTTCGGGACCCTCCATAGGGTTCCTCCTTTTTTTCTATTGTCTGCTGATATCTGTAATCCACATCGAGACGCCGAAATCCCGATTTGTTCAAGCTTGTCGGCTTTTCTCATTGACGCGGCCCGTCCCGGACCGCACCCGTTCATTCCAGATTCTTCTTCATCATCGGCCCTCAACCGCCGGGCCACAGTATGTCATCCGCGAATTCGCAACATCCTCATCCACATGCCGATATGCAAAACGCCCGAGCAAGGAATGCCCGGGCGGAAGTTCTCTTATCGACGGAGACCGAGACGCTCAATCAGGGAACGGTAACGGTTGATGTCGACGCGCTTGAGGTAATCAAGCATACGACGACGGTCACCGACCATGAGCAGCAGACCACGACGGGAGTGGTGATCGTGCTTGTGCTCCTTCAGGTGCTCGGTCAGGTCGGCGATACGCTTGCTCAGCAGCGCGACCTGGACCTCGGGGGAACCCGTGTCGCCTTCGTGCGTCGCGTACTTGGTGATGATTTCCTGCTTTTCTTCAGCCGTAAGTGCCACGGCATCCTCCTTATGGTTGCTGCGCGGTGCACCCGGCTTTATGCCGGTGCGCTCTCTATCCGCGGGCGAAACACGCCAATGGGATAGTATAGGCAAGGGGTCGGACTACTTCCTTTCTCGGCAGGGTCTCACACCGCCGTCAGCAATCCGCCGAACAGCACAATGAACAGCGCCGCGGTCTCGATGGCGAAGAACAGGATGAACGAAGCCCAGCTGCGCGTCAGCACGTTCAGCGGAGAGTCCTTCTTGATGAGGATCAGCAGGCCGACCCACACGACCGCATACACCGCCACGCCGACCCCGGCCGCGATGATTCCCAGATTCGCCGCATTCGGCAGCCGCGCGGAGTCGCCGTACACCACGTACGTGGAGTACCAGAAATTCAGTTTGAGCAGGCTCAGGCCGGCGATGAACTGTTCGGCGGCCAGCCCGACCACGAACACGATGCGCCACAGCCAGTTGCGCGACTCCACCACGGCGAGACCGAGTCCGGTGAACGTTGTCAGCGTCACGGTCCACGACACGAAGGCCACGCCGCGCGGGGTGAACAGGTTCAGATGGGTGATCAGCCATTGCGTGTGGCCGACCGCCAGGGAGCGTCCGAGCCAGTACGGCGCGATGATGGCGGCCAGCACCGCCACGATGAACACCGCCCATGGCACCGGGTGCGACTGCCGCCGCTCAATATCGGCCAGAGACAGGTCGGTCACCGGGATGGATGGGTCCGGATGCTTGGAAACGTCAACGGTTTCGACGTGGTCACCGACCAGTTCCGTCGCCTCGTTGTTATTGGTTTCGTCCGCCATGTTCGCCTCGCTCGCCATATGTTCTTTACTGACTTCCATGCACGACAATACGGGCTGAAATAGACGGAATCCGGGATTCACCGTACAATATCCCCGTTTCGGCACCGCGAAACGTACCATTTCGTACGGGGAATCTTGGATTCCGGCCATTTCAGCCCGTAATTGCCAGCGTCGTCCGGGCCGGCGCCCCGGCTCTCACGAGCGAGGGCGACCGCCCGGACTCATGCCGAATCAGCCGATCCGCTTGCGCAGGCCGGCCATCGTCACGCCCGCCGCGGCCAACATCGTCATTGCGGCGATGAGACCGAAGACGTCAGCGCCCGTGTTGGACAGCTTGCCGTCGGCGCCGGGCTTGTTGACACCCGGCTTCTCGCCGGGCTTCTCGCCAGGCTTCTCGCCAGGCTTCTCGCCAGGCCGCTCCGGCTCGGTGCCGTCGCTCTTGACCAGGCCCTTGATGGCCTTGTCGAGCGCAGCGCGCAGCGCGGTGTAGGTGGCGGGATCGTCCTCACCGTTCGGGTCGGCCTTCAGCTGCTTGCTCAGGGCCTCATACGCGACGGTGAACTTGGCATAGCTGTCCTTGGTGTACTCGGAGGCCTTGCCCACGTAAGGCTCGGCGTCGTTCAGCGCGAGCTGCGCGTAGTCGCGTGCGGACTGGTCGTAGCGCAGCGTGGACTTCGCGGCGGTGTAGGCCGCTTCCAGCGCCTCGCCGTCGGCCTTCGCCAGATCGTCGGCGTTGGCCAGCGCGGCGGCGAAGTCGTCGTACGCGGACTGGTACTTGTTGTAGCTCGCCTCGGTGTAGGTGGCATTGTCGTTGGAGACGTGCTCGGCCTTCAGCTGGTCGGCGGTCTTCGCCGTGTACCGTTCGACACCCTTCATCGCCGATTCGAGCGCGGCGACGGCGGCGTCGACCTTGGCCTGCGTGGCGTCCTGGTCGGCAGCGACGGCCTTGGCGGCGGCAATCGCGTCGGCGAGAGCCTCGCGGCTCGACTTGGTCCAGTCGGTGGAGTCGACCTTCTCGGCTTCGGCGATCTTGGCGTTCAGCGCGTCCTTGTTCACCGTACCAGGTTCGTCGATCTTGGTGGCGGACAGGTCGTACACCTTCCACCACTTGGAGGTCTGGGCCAGGTTGGTGATGCGCACGGCCTTGACGGTCGCGGCGGAGTCCAGCGTGAAGATCTGCTTCTGGTTGCCGTTCACGTCGCCGATCTTGGTCCAGTTGCCATCTGCATCCTGGTATTCGATCTTGCCGTTGACGATCGTGTCACCGCCCTTTTCCGCCTGGATGAAGCGGAACTCCTTGGCCTTGCGGGCCTCGGCGTAGGTGACGGTGAGGGTGGCGTTGGCCTTGACGCAGTCGCAGCCGGCGGACTGCATCCAGAAGAACGTGCTGTCGTCACCGTCGATGACGGCCTTCGGATCGACGTTCTCATGCCATGCCGCGGCGCCCACGCCGTTCGTGCTGACCGTGGCGTCGGAGGGCGTCGGGGTGACGCTGCCGCTGGTCTTGGCCTTGACGAAGGAATCGAGCGCCTGCACGGTCGGGCGTACGATGACCAGGCCGCCACGGGCGGGCTTGTTGCGCTGGTAGTAATCGGCGATCGTATGCGTGTCGGACTTGGCGAAAGCGGCCTTCGCGGTTGCGTAGGTCGCCTTCGCGGCCTCGGTGTCACCCGCGAGCGCCTGCTTGGCGGCGGTGATGTAGTCGATGGCGGAGGCGGTCAGGTCGTCCCAGTAGCTGATCCACGGTTCGATCTGGTCGAACATGTTCTTGTCACCGGGGTTCGCGCGGTAGTTCTTCGCGGCGCGCTGCAGCGTGGTGTAGACGGTGAGCGCCTGGCTGAAGTCGGCCGCGGTGGCGGTGCCGTCGTCCAGCTTGCCCTTGAGTTCGGTCAGGACGCCCTTGACGTCGAGCTTGCCGGTGTAGTCGACGGACTCATTGTTGATCCACCACTTGTTGATGGCGTCATACTCGGCATCCTTGTGCGCGCCGTCGATGCCGCCGTCGTTGAGGATGCGCATGTTCATGGCGAGGTCACGCAGGCCACGGGAGCCCTTGGACGCGATCGGCGAGTTGTGGTCGATGTAGCTGAAGGAGTCCTCCCAGGACTGTTGTCCGTCCTTTTCGCTCTGCCACAGGTTCCAGCTGTAGTCGGCGGCCATGAAGATGCCCTGCTTGCTCGGCTCGGACTGCTGCATCGGGTTGAGCATGATGCCGTCGTAGGTGCCGTATGTGGCGCCGGGCTTGAGGAAGTTGTTCTGGCCTCCCATGACCAGGTACTGGTAGGCGGTGTTGCGGTTCATGTCGGAGCACGGCCAGTTGATCCACATGAACGGGGCGCGCCCGGTGTTCTTGGTGAACGTGTCGGCGAAGTCCTTGCTGGCCACGCCGAAGGTGCGGCCGCCGGTCATGACGATCTGCACGTTGGACGGGATGTTCTTGTACCAGGCGTCACCGGCTCCGGTGTAGCTGTACAGGGCCGGGCAGTAGAGGATCGTGTCCTTGAGGCCCTCGTACTTCGCGGTGCCGTCGTCGTTCTTCTCCTGCTGCAGCTCGTGGATCCAGTCGGTCAGGTCCTTCAGCACGCGCACGTAGGTGTTGTCGTTGCCGTACTGCGCACCCCAGTCGGTGGAGTCGTCGGCGAGCAGTGCGATCTGGCGTACGCCGGCGTCAATGGTCTGCATGTACTTGGCCTTGAGTTCCTTGAGGTCCTTCTGGTAGTGCTCCTCGGTGTCGAAGCGGAAGTGCTTGCCCCTAGCCTCGCCGTCGTTATGGAACGGCGCGAGCGCGTAAACGAAACGCACCTTCGACTTGTTGCCGGCCTCGGCCTGCGGCTTGATCTCGTTCTCGATCTGGTCTTCGGTGTACAGGCCGCGCCAGTTGTTGCGGTGCAGCGGATCGTCCTTGGGGGCGTACACGTAGGTGTTCATCTTGTAGTAGCCGCCCCAGGTCATCAGGTTCACGCGGTCCTTGGTGCTCCACGGGCTGCCGTAATAGCCCTCGATGAAGCCGCGGGACTTGACGTCGGCCCAGTCGCTGAAGGTCAGGTTGCTGACGGCGCGGCCCGGCAGCTGCTGGAAGATCTGGTACAGGGTAGTCAGGCCGTAGAACGCGGAATCGGTGTCGCGGCCGAGCACGAGGATCGTGTCGGGCGTCTTCGCGTTGCCCTGACGGACGGCAAGCACATAGGAGTCGTTCTTGGAGAACGTGCTGTCGTCTACCTTCAGGGTGCCGTCGGCGATCAGCTGCTTGGCGTACTTGTCGACCACGCCGTTGGATCCGTTGATGCCGACCAGCACGTTGAGCTGGTACGCGGTTTCGGGCACGGCGTCGGCCGCGGTGGTCTCGATGCCCTTGAGCTTCAGGGCCTCGTTCAGACGGGCCTTGGTGGCGGAATCGATTCCCGGTTCCACGACGGTGTTCGCCTTGTCGCGCAGAATCAGACTGCCGTCGCCGTACTCGGTGTTCTGCGGCTGGGGGTAGATCTTGTACTGGCCCGACTGTTGGGTCGTGCCGGAGTCGGCCGCCGTGCCGCTGTCGCTGGCCGCCATGGCCGGAACCGCGAACGCCGCGGTCATGGCGATCGACGCGATGGCCGTCACGATTTTGCCTAGAATCTCATGCGTGGAATTACCATTCGCTCGCATTTGTTTCCTTATCTGTTCTTGTGATACTGTGCACCGCCCGCGCATATGCCTCATCACATGACCAAGCCCACATCCTGATGGGCCTGTCCTCGTCGCTGCGGTATATCTGGCGTGCGGCGAAACGATTGCGTTCCCGCGGGTTTTCGCCAGATGCCACGATCCATATTTCAGCTTCTCGTGGCAGTCGTCATCGACGACGCGTTCTCTCAACCGTTCCGATTAGTCATGCTAGTTTTACTATCGAATCACGTCAAACGCGATTGGACGGTCGGACTTGCCGGTGAAGTGGCAGTGGAGCGGATGACGGGAATCGAACCCGCGTAATCAGTTTGGAAGACTGAGGCTCTACCATTGAGCTACATCCGCGAAAATGTCGCTTTTGGCGACTTGAGCTATTATACACATCGCCGACGCTTTGGCAACTCCCGTGTCCATGCGGAACGGGACCGTCAAAACAGGACCGCCGGAACAGGCGTCACACCATGAGACCGATATCGCCGGTGCTCAGCCTCTCCGTCTCCCCTGATGCCGTGCGCACGCTGATCGAAGCGTCATCGTTGAGCGATACCACCTTGCCGGCGATCGTCCGGCCGTCGATGAGCTGCGCGTCGATCTGCCGCCCCATCATCCAGCAGACGTGGCGCATCTCGGAGCGCAACCGGGAACTCTGGATGAGCGGCATCTGCACGAACGCCTCCAGACGGGTGCGCAGTGAAGCGACCAGGCGCGCCGCGATCATGTCAATCAGTTCCGCGGTCGGCGGCAGCGGTGCGACGTGCATCCGCAGCGACGTGGATTCCGGCGTCGGCAAACGATCCGCGGGCACCGACAGGTTGACGCCCACGCTGAAGATCACGGCGACGTCACCGTGCCGGTCGGGCGGCGAGGCGACCTGGGTGAACGTGCTGCCGAGCTTGAGTCCATGGCAGTAAATGTCGTTCGGCCATTTGAGATGGAACCCGCATTCGGGGTCGAACGGGACCGCGCCGCACTCGTCCAGGGTTCCTTCGATGGCGTCCAGAGTGGCCAGGCCGGCAATCATCGACATCCAGCCGTTGACCGCGTCATCGGTCGCCACCGATTCGGGGATGGTCACGATGAACGATATGGCGAACGAGTGCCCGGGAACGTATGCCCACGGCCGGCCGAGCCGTCCTCGGGCGTCGTCCATGGCACCGGCGGCGACCACGGTGATGGCGATGCCGCCGTCATCGTTGCGCGTGAACCTCCCCCGCTCGATGAGTCGGCGTGCCTTCGCATGGGTGGAATCGATGCGTTCATAGGCGGCCACCTCGTCCGCCGCTTTCGCAGTCCGGTCAAGTCGCGGCGCTGCGACTTTGTATAAGGCAATCATGATGATACTGTACGCCGGAAGATATGGCAGCGTCAAAACGGATGTATCGTCGCACAAGCGTCGGCCGCATACGATACGACCCGCTGGTGCGTCTCCCGGGAGTCTTGCCCGAGCCTCGCACCAGTGGGCCGTAAACAGCCGACGAGCCCGATGCCGGATTCTGCCCCGACATGGATGGCGTACACTCGCCAGCCGATGCCTGCGGACGCCCCAACGGATATCCGCCTGCATACATACCTATGACGCACGCTTATTTCGAGCGTCGTTTTCAAAGAGTCTGAGAACTGTCCGTATAGCGGCGTCATGACTGCCGAAAACCACCGTCACACGGTCAACATGGCGACGGCCGAGGCGATACCGCCATCATGGCTCAGCGAGACATGCCACCGAAAAACCAAGGAAACCGCCGCGCTCGACGCCGCAGCCGGCGCGGAACCCGTGCTCACCGGAGTCACGATCGGCATCCGCATGACCGCAGGCCCCATCCTGACCAACCCGGGCGCGCCCGACATTTCATCGGAGTTTCTGGAGGCTGCGGGGGGCAGCGACGCACGCAGCTTCCGCTCGACGTCCGGCCGCAACGCAACGCACGGTCGGCCGCGCGAATCATCCACGATTTCAATGCCGTTCCACGGGAAATTCTCGATGGTATACGGGTTCGGCATGTCGCCGAGCGCGTCGCACCAGGCTTTCAGCACCGCTTCCTTGCCGGCCCACTTCGCCGCCAAGTGGGTGGACTCGTCATCGTTCTTGCGTCTGGCCCGCTCGCCGGCCTGCCTCACCTCGCGCACAGAGAACAGCCCTCGCATGCGCGAACCCGGTTCCGCAAGCTGTTCGGCGAACGCCGAGACATCGACGACATCGTGCCCGAGACCGAGAACCGACATACCGCGCCACCTTTCCGAGAGACCTGTTCCAGTGTATGACGGGTCCGGGCCGCTTTGCGTCCCTAAGTGCGCGCCGAAACGACAAGTGTGCGCACTTAAGGACGCAAATGGGCTGGTTTGCGTCGCTATGTGCGCGGACACGTCGTTTCGGCGCGCACTTACGGACGCAAAATGGGCCCGCACGCGGAAACGTGCGGGCCCATCATTCAGCAGTCAGACGTGACTCGGCAGATCAGGCTTCGAAGAAGCCGGACTGACCGAGGCGGGCGTCAGGCTGAGCCGTCAAACGGGGAGTCCAGTGAACTCCCCGTAGGCGAAGCGAGCGGGCGCACTACCTGCGCCCGCGAGGGAATCCTGACAAACGACTCGGCAGATCAGGCTTCGAAGAAGCCGGACTGACCGAGGCGGGCGTCAGGATTCAACAGCATGGCCTTTTCGACTTCGTGGCCGTTGTAACGATTACCGTCGGCGAGCTTGGTGCCGTCCTCGCGGAAGCGACGGTTGTCGATCGGCTCGTAGAGCGCCGCGCGACCCATCATGCCTTCCTCAAGGTGACGCTGGCCGGCAGCCAGACGGGCGTTCGCACGCTCGCGCCAGGCGTTCAGTGCGTCCTCACCCGCGGTGTGTGCCACGGCCGCCTCGAAGGCACCCGGGTTCACGATCGCGGCGAAACCGCTCACGTGGCCGAAGCCGAGCGAGGTGGCGAGGCCGGCCTTGACGCGGCCGACGTGCAGCGGCTTGGTGAGCCACACCATGTGGTCGTCGCGCTCCAGCTTCGGGTCCACGCAGTCGAGCGAGGCGTTGGCCGGGATCACGCCGGACTTGAACAGCTGCGTCAGGCCGTTGACCTGGAAGATGCAGGCGCCGCCCTTCGCGTGGCCGGTGAGCGTCTTCTGGGAGATCACGAACAACGGGTTGCCGTTCGTGCGGCCGATGGCGTGCGCCAGCGTGTTGTGCAGCTCGGACTCGTTCGGGTCGTTCGCGTTGGTGGACGTGTCGTGCTTGGAGACCACGGCGATGTCGTCCGGGGTGACGCCGAGCGCGGCCAGATCGTGCACGAGCTTCGAGTCGCGGCCGCCGAGGCCAGCCGCCAGGGCGCCGAGGCCCGGGGCCGGGATCGAGGTGTGCGCGCCATCCGCGTACGAGTGGATGAAGCCGACTACGCCGGCGACCGGCAGACCCATGCGAAGCGCGATGTCACCGCGCGTCAGCAGGATCGTGCCGCCGCCCTGGGACTCCAGGAAGCCGCCGCGGCGACGGTCGTTCGCACGCGAGAAGAAGCGTGCGTCGATGCCCTTCGCGTACATCTCCTCCGAGTTGGCGGTGGCGTTCATGTTGCCGAAGCCGATCACGGATTCCACGCCGATGTCGTCAATCGCGCCGGTGACCACGAAGTCGGCCTTGCCGAGGGCGATCTTGTCGGCGCCCTCCTCCAGCGACACCGCGGCGGTGGCGCAGGCGGAGACCGGCTGGATCATGTTGCCGTAGCCGCCGACGTAGGACTGCATCACATGCGCGGCCACCACGTTCGGCAGGGCCTCCTGCAGGATATCGGTCGGGATCTCATGGTTGAGGAAGCGGTCAAGGTACAGCTTGCGCATCGACATCATGCCGCCGAAGCCGGTTCCCTGCGTGCTCGCCACCATCGAAGGATGGATGGCCTGCAGCACCTCGGTCGGCGTGAAGCCGGCGGACAGGTAGGCGTCCACGGTGGTGACGATGTTCCACAGCGCGATCTTGTCGACGTCGCCGACCATCGAGGCCGGGATGCCCCACTTGAGCGGGTCGAAGCCCTTCGGGAACTGGCCGCCGACCGTGCGCGTCATCGTGGCGCGACGCGGCACGCGAATCATCGAACCGGCGTGACGGGTGACGTTCCATTCGCCCGACTCCGGGTCGGCCGCGATGGAGGTGTGCGCCTCGTCCATCTTGACGTATTCCTTGGCGATGTCCTCAGTGGGCACGGAGAAGGTGACGTCGTGGTCGAGGAAGACCTCGGTCTCCTCTTCATCGGCGCCGTCCTTGTAGTCGTTGCCCATGCCTTCATCGAACGGACGGATGCCGGAGCGGGCCACGACCTCGTCATGGTAGCGCTCGGCGATGTCCTCTTCGGGCACAAGGTTGCCGTCGGTGTCGTACCAACCCGGCTTCGGACTGTCCTGCCATTCGACCAGACCCATGTTCCACGCGAGTTCGAGCACCGCGCCGGCGGACAGGTCGACGCTGCCGTCGGAGTGGATTCCGAGCTCCGCCTCGAAGCGGGTGCGGCCGGAGCCCCACGGGCCCAGCTCGCCGATGGAGACGATGACGATCTCGTCCTCGGGCTTGGCGGTGACGTTCTGCCAGTCGGCCAGGTCGACCGGCGCCTGCTGCGGCACGTGCGGGCTGGGCAGCGCCTTGATGCTCAGGCCGGATGCGGCGGTCTTCGCGGAGGTGGAGTCGTCGTCCGACTGCTGTGCGGAGGCCGCGGCCTTCTCTGCGTCGGCCATCGCCTCGGCGCGCAGCGCCTTGATATCGATCGGGGCGTTGCCGAGCCCGCCGGTCAGGTCCACGTCGAGCGGATGCTCGACTGCTTCCGCGCGGGATTCCGCGGTGCACAGGTCGAGCAGCTTCACGGCGATCTGTTCGGTGGAGTACGTGTGGATGCCGTGGCGTTCGACGACCTCGACCAGCGGGTCGTTGCCGCCCATCAGGCCGGTGCCGCGCACCCAGCCAATCTTCGGGTGGGCGAAGGTGACACGGGACGACCATACCTTTTCGGCATGGGCGCGGTTGACGATCGCGTCAAACGCGCTCTTGACCTCGCCGTACGCGCCGTCGCCGCCGAAGATGCCGCGGTTCGGGGAGCCGGGCAGCACCACATGTAGCTTGTGCTGCACGTCGGTGTCGGCGCCGATGGCGGATAGGCCGGCGATCGCGCGTTCCACGCCCCACAGCATCAGTCGCGCCTGGGACTCGAACAGTTCGCCGGAGTCGGTCAACGTGCCGTGCACCGGCGGGGCGGCGAACGGGAAGAACAGCGTCGGCTCGTATGCGGGCTTCAGGATCGTGGTGGTCGCGCCGGAGGTCTTCTTCTGCACGTTGCCGATCCACTGGACCAGTTCGTCCACGTCGCGGTAGCTGGACAGGTTCGCGGGAACCAGCCACAGCTTGGCGCCGCCCACCGCGTGCTCGCGGTAGGTTTGCTTCGCCCACGCCTTGACGGACGGATGGAAGCTGTGCGAGGTGGCGATGACGGTCGCGCCGCCGGCCAGCAGGCCGTTGACGACCTGCGCGGCGATCGAGTTCGGAGCCACGCCGGTCACCACTGCGATGTCGTTCGCGAAGCGGGATGCGTCAGGCACGTCGGCGACCGATTCGAGGGCCTCGGTGGCGATGCGGTCGAAGGTGTCGGCGAGCTGTCCATGACTCTTGGACGCGAACCACTTGGCCTGGTCGGCGACGTCCTTGCCGGCGCCGACAAAGCTCAGGGACTCGACAGACTGGTCGCCGTTGTAGAACAGGCGAGCCAGGTCTTCGCGCGCGGATGCCCAGCGGTCATCGAAGAGGATGGCCTTGCGGGAGTCGAAGCGCGGCTCGACCTGCTTGGGCCAGTCGGAGCCGAGCTCGGCGTCGACGGCGGCCACGACGGCCACGTTCTCGTCCTCGCCGGGTTCGGCGGCCGGAGCCGTCACGCCCAGTTCGTTGAGCACGTAACGGGCGGTGGAGGCGAGCACGCCGTTGGCACCGGTGACCTTCTCCGCGAAGGCGTCGAGCGCCGCGGAATCCACCACGGCACCGCCGGCTGCGCCGCCGGCGCTCGGCTTGGAGACAGCCACGCCCTTGGTCTGCCCGACCAGGGTCACCGCATCGTCGATGAGCTGATCGGCGGCGGCCGCATTGGCGGCGGCGCCGGTGGGCAGCTTGGCCAGATCACCGCCACGCGAGCTGGCACCCTCGCGGGTGTCGAGCAGCAGGGCCGCGGTCACGGCGGCAACCCAGCCTTCGCCGAGCTGCCACACGTTGGTCACGCGTTCGCGGATGTGCGCGGGCTTGACGCCGGCGGCACCGAACAGCGCGCGCAGGCGGTCACGGATCGCATCAGACAGTACCGGGCCGAACGCCTTGTAGTTCGGGGCGACCTTGTTGACGAGCTGTGCAAGCTGGGTGAGTGTCGCCTCTGCGGCGCCATCCACACTGGCCACACCCAGCTCGGAGCTGATATCCATCAGCAGCTGGTTGCGGCGGGACGACACGCCATTGGTCAGCGTGTCGGTCGTGTCGTTCGCGCCGATTTGGTCGAGGCGGATCTTTGTGGAGTAAGCCATGAGCACACCGATGGCGTCGGACGCCTTGAACGGCAGGTCGTCGACCGGGCCGCTGACGGCGGAACCGAGTTCGGCGACGGCGGAACCGACCTGAGCGGCGGACGGCGCGGCGACGACTGCCGGAGCCGCGGCGGGCGCGGCGGCAGCGGGCGCAGCCGGAGCAGCAGCGGGCGCCGCGGTCTCGGTCTCCTCCGGCTCATCGTCCGGCACCAGCGAATCAGAGTCGGTCATGTACACACGGCCCTCATCGCGGCCGACGTTGTACACGGTCACGTCACAACCCGAGAAATCGGGCAGTCGCAGCGTCTTGGAGCCGAGATTGGCGAGCGTCGGCGAGTTGCCGAGACCGACCTCCACGTACTCCTCCACGCCGAGACCACCGCGGTTGGCGGGGTTGAACAGCAGCGCCTGGGTCTCGATCCAGCGCACGGGGGACGCGAACTGCCACGACAGCAGTTCGGTGAGCAGCAGACGGCCGAGCTTCTGGTCGTCGGCGGCGTAGGAGTCCCACACTGCCGGGTCGTCCAGAGCGGCCTTGATGCGCTCGGACGGCACGACTTCAAGGATCTTGGCGGCGAATTCCTTCGTCATCTCGAACGGGGACGCCACCAGGTTCGGGATGTAGCGGTCGACCAGACGGCCACGGTAGTCGATGTACTGCGGCAGCAGCGCGTCGAGCTTGTCGCGGAACTCCGGCACGCCCTTGCGAAGCAGCGTGGAGTGGAACGGAACGTCGATGCCCGGCACCAGCATGAACGGCGGCTTGCCACCATATTCCTTGGCGCGGCGGGACGCGTCGGCCTGCAGGTACTTCAGGCCGGCGATCGTGCCGGCGATCGCGTACTGCTGGCCGGCGAGGTTGTAGTTCACGATCTCCAGAAACTCGCCGGACGCCTTGGCGACGGACTCGACGTATTCCTTGACATGCGCGTCGTTGACGCCGAACTGGTTCGGACGCAGCGCGCCCATGCGGTAGTTCGAGCGGCCCTGGGCGTCGCGCTCGATCAGGTGGTGCATGGTGGAGCCGCGGTGGAACACCAGTTCCAGCTCAGTCTCCAGCGGGATGATGTCGGCGAACGCGGACAGCGCGTTGTACTCGCCGAGCGAGTGACCCGCGAAGTACGCCGGCCAGATGTCGGAGCCGGCCTCGCGCAGACGCGCGGTCTGGGCGTAGGCCACCGTGGCGAGCGCCACCTGCGTGAACTGGGTGAGGTTGAGCAGGCCGTCCGGGTGACGGTAGGTCACGCCGTTGGCGGTGAGCTCCTTCGGGTTGTCGCGCACGACCGCGAGGATCGAGAAGCCCAGCTTGGAGCGGGTCAGCTTGTCGGCGCGCTCCCACACGCTGCGGGCAGCGGGCGACTTGGCACGCTCGTCAAGCACCATGCCCTGTTTCTGGATGCCCTGGCCGGGGTAGACGAACGCGGACTTCGGCGCGCGGACCAGCGCAGTGCCGCGCGAGACCAGCTGACCGCCGATGCGGCAGGTCACTTCGAATGCCATGCCGCCGTGCTCGACCTTGCCGACGCGCTCGATGGAGATCTCCACCTTGTCGTCGAGCTGCACCATGCCGTACATGCTGTAGGTCCAGCCTGCGATCTCGTAGTGAGCCCCCTTGTCGTCCAGCGCCTGGACGGCGTGCTGGGCGGTGGCGGACAGCCACATGCCGTGCACCAGCGGGGCGGCGAGCCCGGAGATGCGGGCGCCGCGCGTGGAGGTGTGGATCGGATTGAAGTCGCCGGAGGTACGCGCGAATGCAGTCATGTCATCGGGCGCGGTGACGGTGACGCGGCGCAGCAGACGGCGAGGCGTGGCCTGCACCGTGGCTGCGGCGGAGCCGTCCTCCTGCTTGGCTTCGAGGGCGCCACCGTATTCGGGGGCGTCGGCCGGCAGCGCGTCGGAGTAGACGCGGCCGCGAATGGCGAAGCGCTCGGTCTCGCGGGCGAGCACGGTGCCGTCGGCGGCGGTGTGCAGCACGTGGATGGTCACGACGCGGCCGGACGCGGACTCGAAGTAGTCCTCGGCCCAGCTGGTGAGCGTGATGGTCTCGTCGACGTGCTTCAGCAGCTCGTCCTCGGTCTCCTCAAGCTCGATGAGGTGGTCGAGATGCACCGCGTTGAGCAGTCCCTCGATGACCGGGTAGCCCTTGACGTACACGGAGCCGAGCGCCGCGTAGATCGCCGGCCATGCCGGGCCGACCAGCGCGTCGGGGGCTATGCGCGAGGGCGCGAGGTCCTGCGGCAGCGCGCCGCCGGTGGCCGCCTCGTGGTCGTAGCCGAGATTGGCGGACAGCGTGTAGGTGGCCGACGCGGTGCCGAACGGGTAGGCGGCCTTGTCGTCGGACGGGGTGATCTTCGGCATGTCGGTCAGCTTGTCGCCGGTGATGGCGGTGTTGCCGATGCCTGCGGTGGCGGCGAGCATCGCGTAGACGTTGCCGACCAGGCGCTCGCGGTTGACGACCGGCAGCAGGCCGGTTTCGGTGCCGCGCAGCGTCAACGGGATGACGATGTCGCGCACGGCGTGCTTGGAGACGCCACCGTCCGGATCGTTGTCCCAGTACGTGTCGAGATGGATGTCGAGGTCGTATTCCTCGCCCTGCTCGGAAGCGCCGCGGTCGATGATCTCATAGTTGGCGTCGCCGACCTGCGTGCCGTATGCCGGGTTCGTGGTCAGGTGGCCGACCCAGGAGATGTTCGGGCAGGTGCGGATGAACGGTTCGGCGCTCTCGGCGCCGCCGAGCTCGCTGTAGGCGTCGGTGGAGGCACCGGACTGCAGTTCGCGGGTGCGCTCCAGGGCCGCGGCCTCGAAACGGCCGAGGATGTGGGCGACGGGCTCGTCGACGGTGGTGATGCCGGCCACGGAGATCGGGCCGGGAATCACGCGCACGGAATCGGCGGAATAGCGGGCGTCCTCGGACTGCCACAGCTGATCCTGGCCCCACCGGCGCAGCAGGTCATTGTCGATGACCGGCACGAACGGCATGGGCTTGGGATATTCGCTCACGAGTACCGGGAACCAAGCCACATCGGCCGGGGTCACGTGGATTTCAGCAACCTGCGGGTAGGCGGCTTCCAGCTTGGCGATGGCGGCCTTCGGATCGGAGGCGACATCGTCCACGCCGGCGAACAGCGAGGTGAACTCGCCGGATTCCTGACCGCACACACGGGCTTCGATGCGCTGCAGCAGGTGCAGGAAGCGCAGCGAATACGTCGGGTCGACCACGGGGAACACCAGGTCGACGAAACGCTCGGCCCACTCGACGTAGGTCATCGAGGCGAGGTCGCCGAAGTACGGCTTGGCGGTGGCGTCGAGCGCCTTGATGATCTCGTCGCGGCGGCTTTCCAGCTCTTCGGGGTGCTTCATGACGCGCACCAGCAGACGGCCGCAGGCGGCGGAGGCGTTCTCGACCTCGTAGATGTCGGCGTGAAGGTGGCTCAGGCCGGAGGAGACTCCGCCGACCGACTTGCCGGACGGCACCCACTTCTCGCCGGCGGGCGCGAACGGGTCGGCGTCGGCCGACGTGTCGGTGATGCCGGGCGTCTTGACGAGCAGCTGCTTGACCGCGGGGCTGGTGTGGGCCTCCTTGGCGGTCATGACGGCGGTGCCGATGAGCACGCCGTCGACCGGCATGTCGGGCAGGTCGTAGGCGCGCGCCCACTGGCCGGAGATGTAGTCGGCCGCGCGCTCCGGCGTACCGATGCCGCCGCCGGCGACCAGCACGAGGTTGCTGCATGCGCGCACCTCGGCGTATGTGGAGGTCAGCAGGTCGTCCAGCGACTCCCAGGAGTGGTGGCCGCCGGCCGAACCGCCTTCGACCTGCATCAGGATCGTCGTGGGGGCCACAGCCTTGGCAATCGCCACGACCTGGCGGATCTGCGCGACGGTGCCGGGCTTGAAGCCGACGTAGGGCAGGCCGTCCGCCTGCAGGGAGGCGACGAGCGCCTTGGCCTCGTCGAGCTCGGGGATGCCGGCCGAGACGATCACGCCGTCGATCGGCGTGCCGGACGCGCGCTTCTTCGGCACGATGCCGGAGGGGCCGAACTGCAGGTTCCAAAGGTAGCGATCCATGAACATCGCGTTGAATTCGACCGTGCGGCCTTCTTCGAGCAGGTTCTCCAGCTCGGCGACATGACGGTCGAACACGTCGGCGGTCACCTGGCCGCCGCCGCCGATCTCGGCCCAATAGCCGGCGTTCGCGGCCGCGGCCACGATCTCGGGATCCACGGTGGTCGGGGTCATGCCGGGCAGCAGCACCGGCGGCTTGCCGGTCAGGTCGGTGAACTTGGTGCGGATCTTGTCGCCGGCGGGAGTGTGCAACACCTTCGGCGCGAACGTCTTCCAGTTCTGGGTGCGGACGGGCTCGTCCTCCATGGTGGACAGCGCAGAACGCTCGGCCATCGTGGCGGCTTCGACCACGCCGACGCCGGTGCCCTGGATCAGGTTGCCGATGAGCTTGCCGAGCGTGTTGCCCGGGCCGAAGTCGACGATCCACAGCTTGGACGGATCACAGGATTCCAGCATCGCCTTGACGCGGGCCGCCCAATCGACGTGGTTGAGCAGCACTTCGGCGGCCAGCTCGCGCGTACGGGTCTCCTTGAAGCCGCAGGCATGCGCCCAGGCCACGGCCTGCTCGACGGCATCGGCCATCAGCGGCGAGTGGAACGGCAGCGTGACCTCCAGGTATTCGAGGACGGGCCCGAACACCGCGCCGCCGCGGACCTTCTCGTCACGCAGTGTCTGCTGGCGCTTGTGCTCCTTGCCGGCCTCGACCTCGAAGGCGGCAAGGTCCTCCGGGTAGCCGGAGAGCACGTGGTTGTTGCTGGAGTTGGTGACGGCGATGCTGATCGGACCGCGCGGGTTCGGCACGCGGGATGCGAGCACCTCGACCTGGCGCTTGGTGGCGCCGCGCACAGACAGCATCGGAGTGGCGCCGGCGTGCTGCGCGGTGAGCGCGAGCTCACGCGCCTTGCGGGTGCCGGCCACGCCGATCAGCTCGGCGATGGCCAGGATCTCGTCGATCTGCCGGCCCGCGGCCTCGATGGAGCCGGCCTTGCGGATGACGTTGACCATGTGCACGCCGAGCACGCCCTGCGAATGGCCGAGCACGGCGACGGGGGCGGTGTTCGCCACGTCAAGGCCGAGACCGGCGGCGTCGATCAGCGCGCCGAGCTGGGTGAGCGCGATGCCTTCGACGCTGACGGTCGCCGCGGCGGCGGCACCGAGCCGTGCCGGGTTCGGCTTGAAGCCGAACAGGTCGACGGCGCGTCCGGTGGTGGCGAGCAGGTCGGCGGCCACAGGGGCGAGCATCGTGTTCGCCGCGGCGACATGGCCGCGCAGCGTGGCTTCGAGCGCCGGATCATCGGTCAGGTCAGCGAGCGCAACCGGCCAGGGTGTGGACTGTCCGCCGAAAGCGAGCGCATGAGGTTCGCCGTTGAGCCGACTGAGAAAGAAATTGGGGTCTGACATGGGTTGGTGTTCCTTCTTTTATTTGGACATTGTGCGGAGCCGCCGTTGCCGGTATCGGCTCAAAATCTGTTGTGCCGCGGCGTGGCCGCCGCGGCGGGATGGACTACAGCGGCTGGTTGCCGTGATGCTTGGTGGTGCGGCGCACGCGCTTCTTGTCGGCGAGCAGCCGCAGCGATTCGGCGATGGCCTGACGGGTCTGCTCGGGATCGATCATCGCGTCGATCTCGCCCATTTCGAGCGACAGGTTCGCGTTGACGGTGGTGCGCTCGTATTCGGCGGCGAGCTTGGCCCGCAGCGCGTCGACGTCCTCGCCGGCCTCCTTGGCCTTGACGAAGTCCTTGCGGTGGATGATGTTCACCGCGCCGGTGGCGCCGAGCACCGCGATCTGCGAGCTGGGCCACGCGAAGTTCATGTCCGCGCCGATCGCCTTGGATCCCATCACGATGTACGCGCCGCCGAACGCCTTGCGCAGCACGACGGTGACCATCGGCACCTGCGCGTTCGCGTAAGCGTAGATCACCTTGGCGCCGCGGCGGATGATGCCGGCGTGCTCTTGATCGGCGCCCGGCTTGTATCCGGGGGTGTCCACGAGCGTGATGACCGGCAGGTTGAACGAGTCGCACAGACGCACGAACCGCGCCACCTTTTCGGAGGCGTCCACGTCGAGGATGCCGGCGCGAACGTTCGGCTGGTTGGCGACCACGCCGATCGGCCGGCCGTCGATGCAGGCGAATCCGACGACGGCGGACGTGGCGAACAGCTCGTGCACCTGCACGAATTCGCCGTAGTCGACGATGCAGCGGATCACGTCGAGCACGTCATACGGCTGGCGGTCGTTGTCCGGCACGATGTCGGTAAGGCGTTTCGCGGTCTCGCGGTCCGCGCGAGTCGCCGCATAGGCGTACATCGGGGGCTGGGCGTCGCTGTTCGACGGCAGGTAGGCAAGCACCGTGCGCGCGTAGTCGATCGCGTCGGCCTCGTCCTCGCCGAGGTAGTGCGCCACGCCGGATTTCGTGCTGTGCACGAGTCCGCCGCCGAGGTCGTTCATGCTGATCGTCTCACCGGTGGCCGCCTTGACGACGTCCGGGCCGGTGACGAACATGTCGGAGTTCTCCTTGGTCATGACGATCAGGTCGGTCAGCGCCGGGCAGTACACGGCGCCGCCGGCGCACGGACCCAGGATCAGCGAGATCTGCGGGACGAAGCCGCTGGCGTCGCAGGTCTTGCGGAAGATGTGGCCGTACTGCGTCAGCGCGGCGACGCCTTCCTGGATGCGGGCGCCGCCGGAGTCGACGATCGCGACGATCGGCACCTTCAGGTCCAGCGCCATGTCCATCAGGTGGCAGATCTTCTCGCCTTCGGCACGACCCAGCGTGCCTCCCCTGACGGAGAAGTCCTGCGCGTAGACGGCGATCTTGCGGCCGTACACGTCACCGAATCCGGTGATGACGGCCGAACCGGCCTTGCCGCCGTTGATGTCGCCGCCGCGGAACCGGCCGATCTCCTCGAACGAGCCGGTGTCGAGCAGCAGCCCGAGCCGCTCGCGGGCGGTCATCTTGCCCTTGGCGTGCTGGCGGGTGCGCGCGTTGGATTCAGCGTCACGCGCGAGTTCCGCCGCGCGTACCACCGCTGCGCGGATCGGCTGCTCGCCCTGCGCCTGTGCGGCGCCGTCCGCCGAGACGCGCCCAGGTTGTTTCATGACCTGTTTCACGGCCGGCGAGTTCATGATATCGGTCATCACTTGCCCTCCTTGCCGCTCTTCGCGGTGCTGGACTTGCCGCCGTCATCCACCGCGCCGGACTTGTCGCGCGCCTGGGCGCCGTCGACGTCCATCGCGACCAGCGTCTCGCCGGCCTCGACGCCGGTGGCGGGCGCGACGAAGATCTTCGTGACCGTGCCGTTGACCGGCGCGTACACGTAGTTCTCCATCTTCATCGACTCCAGTACCACCAGCAGGTCGCCCTTGGTGACGGACTGGCCTTCCGCGACGTTGATGCGCGTGACCACCGCCTGCATGGGCGAGGCGATGACGCCGGACTTGCCGTCGTTGTGCTCCTTCTTCTCCGCGATGGCGTGCAGCCCCTGGCCTCGCAGCGGCTGCGACGGGCGCTTGGCTCCGCGCGAACGCCCCGCTCCCATGAGGTTGTTGACGATGTCGGTCGGCACGGTGAGCTTGACGCGGCGGTCGTCGACCTCGATGACGAAGCTTTCGCTCGTCGGGGCCTTCGCGCCGGCGTCCTGGCCTTCGCCGCTGAGCGACGCCGGCTGTCCCGAGCGCACGGTCTGCGGCTCATGGTTGAGGTACTTGCGCTCCAGCCACTTCGTGCTCACGTCGAAGAGATGACCATGCTCGGCGGTGAACTCATCGTCGTTGAAGATCTGCTTGAACAGGCTGGCCGGGGTCGGCACGCCCTCGATCACGAGTTCGTCGAGCGCGCGGCGCACGCGGGCGACAGCCGCCTCACGGCTCTGCGCGGTGATCACGACCTTGCCCATCATCGAATCGAACTTCGGCGAGACCGTGTCTCCCTGCTCCACGCCGGTATCGATGCGCAGGCCGGGGCCGGACGGCCAGACGATGCGCTCCAGCGTGCCGGAGGACGGCGTCAGGTTCGTCGCCGGATCCTCGCTGGTGATGCGCAGCTCGAAGCTGTGGCCGCGCGGCGCGGGGGCCGGTGTCAGGTGGCCGCCGTCGGCGATATCGATCTGCTCGCGCACCAGGTCGAGCCCACACACCTCCTCGCTGACCGTGTGCTCGACCTGCAGACGCGGGTTGACCTCCAGGAAGTACACCTTGCGATGCGGGGTCACCATGAACTCGCACGTGCCCAGACCGATGTAGTCGACCTTGTTGAACAGGCTGCGCGAATACGTCTCCAGCTGGTTGATGACCTCGTCCGGCAGGAACGGAGCGGGGGCCTCCTCGACGAGCTTCTGGTTGCGCCGCTGCACAGAGCAGTCACGCGTCGAGTACACGGTGAAGTCGCCGAAACGGTCGCGGCCGCACTGGGTCTCCACGTGGCGGGCCTTGTCGATGAACTTCTCGATGAAGTACTCGTCCAGGTCGCCGCCCTGCATCGCGTCATGGTTCATGTAGAAGCGACGCATCTCGTCATCGTCGTGCACGACGGTGATGCCTCGGCCGCCACCGCCGTCGGTGCGCTTCATCATCACCGGGTAGCCGTACGTGTGCGAGAAGTCCAGCAGCGTGCGCAGCTCGCGCACCGGCTCGCTGATGCCCGGCACCGGCGGCACCTGCGCGGACTTCGCCACGCGACGCGCGGTGATCTTGTCGCCGAGGTCGATCAGCGCCTGCGGATGCGGCCCCACCCAGATCGCGCCCGCTTTCTCGACCTTGTCGGCGAAGCTCGGCACCTCGGAGAGGAATCCGTAGCCGGGGTGCACGGCGTTCGCGCCGGACCGGTGCAGGATGTCGATCAACAGGTCCTCGTTGAGGTATGTGCTCGCGTATGTGTCACCCGGCAGCAGGTACGACTCGTCGGCCAGCTGGACGTACTGGGCGTTGCGGTCCTGTTCGGAGTACACCGCCACCGTGGAAATCCCCATCTCCCGGGCGGTTCTCACCACGCGCAGCGCGATCTCGCCGCGGTTGGCGACGAGTATTTTTTTGACGATATTTCCCATATATTCCACTATCGCCGTATGCGCGCGAGTGCGGAGTCAAGTTTTCGACAAAAACGGCGGCGATATTTTGTAGAGCGAAGACAAACGGCCACGTAAGTTCCGGCACCGTAACCGGCGAACATCCACAAAAGGCCATCTCGACTTTTGTATGTTCCCGACAGGCCGTCTAAGGCGAAGGCTTTCTATCATTGGCGACAACGGAGGGACACTCGCCGTCCGTTCTTTCATCATCGAGAGGGGTTATTCATGTCCGAACGTACTGTTTCCACCGCCCAGCGCGGCCGTATGCTGGCTTCGACCATCGGCAAGCCGGTGCTGTTCGCCGTCCTCATGTGGCTCGCTTCGGCAGCTGGTGAGATTTCGATCCCTGGCACCCCGGTGCCGATCACGCTGCAGACCTTCGTCATGATGCTGGCAGGTCTGATGCTCAGCTGGCGTCAGGCAGGCAGCGCGGTGGTGCTGTATCTGGCCGCCGGCGCGGCCGGGCTGCCGGTGTTCGCCGGCGGCGCCTCCACCGCCGCCCTGTTCGGCCCGAGCGCGGGCTTCCTGATCGGCTTCCTGCCGGCCGTAATCGTCACCGCCCTGCTGCGCGGCAAGGCGCGTCTTGACTCGGCTCCGCACGCCGCGCTGACCGCCGTCCGCTACTTCGGCGCCTCACTGGCCGGCAACCTGGTGGTGCTGTACCTGTTCGGCATCACGATTCAGTCCATGGTCATGCATGTTCCGTTCACGACCGTGGCGATTGCGTCGATGGGCTTCGTGATCGGCGATGTCATCAAGGCCGTCGTCGCGTCGCTCGCGGCGACCGGTCTGGCCAAGCTGTTCTGATTCGCGTCGCTGTTGTCGCAGCGAACGGTTCTCAATAGCGTTTGTGCGAGGATTTCTAACATTCCCGCACAAACGCTCATATGGAAGAAGCCCGGAATTCCGGGCTTCTTCCATATTTTTTGTTCATTTCGGACGGATGCAGGCTCACACCTTTCTTATTGAGAACCGTTCGCTGCGACTACAGCGGCAATACGCCGACGTCGGCCGTGTGCACGACATGGTTTTCGCCCGCATCGTCACGCACGCTCAGCGACGCGTCGGCGTTCAGCGCCGTCGCCGTACCGGTCAGCACCGAACCATCGGTGAAGCGCGCCTCAACACGACGTCCCAGCGTCCAGCACACGCGGGAGGTCTCCTCGCGCAGCCGCTCGGCGGCGGCATGCGGGTCTGCCACGAAACCGCTCAGTCGGGAACTCAGCGACCGCACGATATGCGCGGCGATCATATCACGCAATGTCCGGGCATCGGGCAGCCCCTGCACATGCAGTTGCAGTGACGTGGACTGCTCCGTGGGCAACCGGTCGGCCGGTATCGCGAGGTTGATGCCGATGCCGATCACCAGCGCCGCGCTGTCATCGCGCCCGGGCAGCGGCACCATCTCGGTGAGGATGCCACCCAGCTTGCGTCCCTGGCAGAACAGGTCATTCGGCCACTTGAGCCGCAGACCGCAATCTTCACTGGCCGCCCCACATTCGGCGAGCGCGCCCCGCAGCGCATCCAGCGCGGCAAACCCGGCGATCACCGTCAGCCAGCCGTTTACACTGCCGTCGGCGATCACGCCCGCCGGCAGCGTGGCGATGTACGAGCAGGTCATCGATTCGCCGGGAGCACTCACCCATGTGCGTTCCAGCCGGCCGCGGCCCGCGCTCTGCACATCAGCGGCCACCACGGCCACACCGGCACCCCCGTCGGCCGGAGGCGCCATGGTGCCGTCGCGCAGCATCTGCCGCGCCAGCGTATTGGTCGATGCGGTTTCCACCACCGCAATCACATTGTCAGCCACCTCGGTGGTGCGTGGCATGTTTGGAATGATTCCCCTTGTTGTTTCCGACATGCCTTCAGATTATGCCCGATATCGTCCTACGGCAAATGCCGGCAATGGCACGATCGCCGCCGTTCAAGGCGCATCGGTAGAATACCGTGACATGACCACAGCTCACATCACGGATCACTCCGCCGCCACCCCGGCCCGCGGCGGGCGCGGAGGCAGCGGCGGCAGGTCACGACGCGCCACCGGCACCGCCCTCGCGCGTCTCGCGGCCGTGGCGCGATGGACGCTGACCGTCGCGGCCTGCCTGTGGATCGCCTTGTGCGTGGCGGTGGGGCCGCTCTACTGGGCAGACTCCTCGATCGCGGATTTCGGCGCGGTGAACTGGTTGCTTGCCGTTGTCGGATTCCTTGCGCCATTCGCCGCCGTGGTCGCGATGACTCGCTGGGCGAACGGCATACCGGTGTTCGGCTGGTCCAGCGGCAAGAACGGCCTGCATCCACGGCGCCTGATTCCGGCGGGCGCACGTCGCGCGGCCGCGCGGCTCCTGGCATCCGCTCCCGGCTCCTGGGTCAGCCGGACCGGACGGTTCCTCGCCCGGGTATGCGTACGTGCCACCGACCGGTGGTGGAAAATCGCACTGATCCTGTTCATCGGCTGGCTTTGGGTGCCGACGACGCTGCTGTCCGCATTCGGCGCCGACATCCGCTCTCAGGCTCGCGAGTTCAGCTGGGTCTGGAACCAATGGACCGGCCTGGATCAGCCGTATATCGGATTCTTCTCATTCGTGCCGATGGACATCTATCCGACCGCGCACTACATATGGCCGTCGAATCCGACGTACCTGACCGATCAGCACAACATCGTGCTGACGGTACTGTATGGTGCCGTGCTGTCGGTTTCCCGGTATTTCACCGATTCCAACGACGTCGGATTCGTGGTGCTGTCATCCGCGCAGTTCCTGTTCGCCGCGTTCTGCTGCGCCGCCACCGCCAACCGGTTCTTCAACCTGCCGTGGCTGCCGCGCCGCGCCGGCATTGACTTCACGCATCCCGAACGCGGGCCGATGGCACTGGTCATGCTTGATTTCGCGCATCCGGAGCGCGGGTACGCCTCCCCCGGCTTCGCGGCGCGAGCATGTGCCGGGAACGGACGCCTGCCCGAAGGCGCCTCGGGATGGTTCTCGCGTCTGGTGATTATCCTGTTCTTCCTATGCTGTCCGCTCGCGGTGTTCTCGACGATCTCGCTGACGAAATCGCCTCTGTTCGCGTTCTCGTTCGTGTGGGCGTTCGGCGTGTGGTACGAGCTGTTCCGTACGTGGCGAGGCAAGGGCGACAAGGTGGTCAGGCTGCGCCGTCGCAGTCTTATCGCATTGATCCTGGCCTGCGTGGTGATGCTGGCGAGCGCGAAGTACGCTTGGTACATCATCGTGCTGCAGCTGATTCTTGCGCTGCTTTCCGACCATCGCCGCTGGAAGGCGTACGTCGTCGCGTTGCTGCTGCCGGTCATCGTGCTGCATGGCGGCGTCGTGATACTGACCCGCACCGGTGCGATCATCAGCGGCGATCCGATCGAAAGCCACGGCGTCCAGCTGCAGCAGATCGCCCGCATCGCCAAGCGCAATCCGGGCAGCATACCGCAGTCCGCCAGGGAGGAGATCGCGCCGATCTTCAATCTCGATCAGATGGCCGACGCCTACCAGCCGCAGGATGCCGACCCGGTGAAGTCATCCGGCATCCAGTCGAAGAAGGTGAGCTACCGCTGGCGGTCGGTCACGCAGGAGGACATGGCCCGGTTCAATAGCGCCTGGTGGCAGATCGTCAAGGCCGATCCCGTCACCGCCATCGACGCGCTGCTGGCGAAGTGCTTCGGCTATTTCAACCCGATGGATCAGCCGTACGTGTCGATGGATTACTACGTGAACAGCGATTATGTGACAGACCAGACCACGTGGATCAAATACTGGTGCAGCGAGTGGCGGCAGTCCATCGCCGAGGGCGCAAAGCAGTTCGGTGAGATTCCGGTGCTGGGATGGGTGGCTCACGGCAACCTGTATGTGATGATGACGCTGCTGATCGGCGCGGCCGAAGTGGTGCTTCGCCGGTGGCGCACACTGGTCATGCATCTGCCGCTGCTGCTGCTCATGGGCGTGATGATCACCGCGCCCGCGAACAATTTCGAGCGGCATATGCTGCCGTTGGCGTTCGTGTTCGGATTCGTGGTGCTCACGTTCTGGCGGGAGTCGCAGCGGGCGCGGCGCAACGCGGACATCCGGTGACGACTGGTGACGCTTGCAGACGGTTCGGCTATGCTGGACGGTATGACCGATTTCGACACGGAGTATGGTTCCGTTGACTTTCTTGACCTGCTGAGCAGTGGTTCCGCTCAGGATGATGCCGATTCCCGCCTGGAATCGGTGGCGTTCGCGTGTCTGGTCAATGGGTTGGCGGATGAGCGTGCCGCGGCGATTCTGGGGATTCTTGATTTTTCGGATGATTTCCTGTGCTTTGCCATCGGTGGCAAGCCGTTGCACACGATGGCGGGCACAAGGGCCGCGATCCGCAGGACCGTGCATGATCTGGGCGGCGGACCGTGCGTGACGGGGACGACGAACGGTCTGTGCGTGGCGCTGATCATGCCGCGTGCGGCGGCGACGCCCGATGTAACGTGTACCAATACGCTGTCGGCGTTCTCGACGAAGGCGCCGGTGTGCCTGGGACCTTTGCGCCGCGGTGTCGAGGGTGCCTGCCGCACGGTGCAGGCGGTCCGTTCGGCGATTGCGGCGGCTCCCGCATTGCCGCAGGTTCCGCGCCCGATGCGTGCCGATGACGTGCTGCCTGAGCGGGCGCTGCTGGGGGATCAGGATGCCGTGGACGAGCTGGTGAATACGGTATATGCCAGTCTGCAGACGGCGGGGCCGGACGATCCTACTTTGGAGACCGTGTCCACGTTCCTGCGCAACGGCGGCTCGTTGGAGACCACGGCCAAGGAATTGAGCGTACACCCGAACACGGTGCGGTACCGTTTGAAGCGGGCCGCCGAAACCACCGGCTGGGACGCCGCCGACGCGCGCGAAGCCTACGTGTTACGCACCGCCATCGCCCTGGGCCGCATGCATACCGCCTGAGCGCACCGCGACTGAGGAGCAACGCCGGCAACGCGCCACCACACAACACACCCCTGAACACGCCGCGATGCGCGCGGTACCAAGACGCACCGAAGGAAGCGGTACAAAGGTACCGCGACTGAGGAGCAACGCAGGTAACGCGCCATCGCGGTGTGTTCAGGCGTGTTCAGAAGAGGCGAAGGGAATCATCTTCCCTACCCTTCATCTCGTCATAATCGAGGATGAGGCATTCGAAACCGCGGTCCTGGGCGAGGACGCGGGCCTGAGGGGTGATGGTCTGGGCGGCGAAGATGCCGTGGACGGGGGCGAGGAGGGGGTCGCGGTTGAGGAGCTCGCAGTAGCGGGTGAGCTGCTCGACGCCGTCGATGCCGCCGTGGCGTTTGATTTCGATGGCGACGTGCTCGCCGTCGGCGTTGAGGGCCATGATGTCGACGGGGCCGATGGCGGTGGGGTATTCGCGGCGGATGAGCTTGGAGCCGGGGCCGATGCGGGCGATCTGTTCGGAGAGATAACGCTGGAGGTGGTCTTCGACGCCGTCCTTGATGAGGCCGGGATCGATGCCGAGGTCATAGGTGGTGTCGGAGTAGACGTGGTACAGGGAGACTTCCAAGACGTCGCTGGTCTTGTCGGCGCAGACGCGAAGGATATGCTCGGGGGTAGGCCCGTCCGCGTCCTCAACAGAGTCCGGGGTGACGTCCTTCAAAGTGCAGGGCGCAGCCATCCAGTTGAGCGGCTTGTATGAGCCGAGTTCGGAGAAGATCAGCAGACTGTTGTCGGCCTTTATGAGCAGAACGCGCTTCGCGGGAGGAAGCGACGCACTGAGGCGACCGGAATATTCAGCAGAGCAATCAGCAACAATAACGCGCACGTCACACCAGTGTACAGTACGCGCGGAGGGGAGGGAGCGCCTCTCGGACCAGTAACAGGCACGAACCGTACGGCCGCGCCGACAGCGCGAGCGTATCGAACGCCAAAATACGGGTTGAAATCGCCGCTTTAAGCAATTCCCCGTGTGAAATCGCCGTTTCAGGATCCAAAAACGGCGATTTCACACGGGGAATTGCGGATCTCGGCTATTTCAACCCGTATTTTGGTGGGAATGGTGGAGTGCGCCGGGCATTGACGGGGGGGGGTGGATAACACCGAGTAGATAACGCAAAAAGGGCGCCGCCTGCGGGATGCAGACGACGCCCAGTGTGAGCGCAACGGCACAGCCGCTGCTGTGCCGAAGAGCCCGCTATTCGATACCGGGTCCTTCAGTGCGGACCACGTCACGGCCGCGTTCGACGGCAACCGTGAGCTTGTTGAAATCGAAGGAGATGAATCCGTCACTGACCTCGAACGCATGGCGCTCGCCTGCGGGATCCACGACCGAAACCGTGCCTCCCTTGATCACCGTGAGCACCGGCTCGTGGTCGGCCAGAATACCCATCTCGCCTTCGGAGGCGGGGATGGTGACGGACTTCGCCGTGCCGTGCCACACCGGGTGATCGGCGGCGACGATGTTGACCTGCATCAGGGCCTTTGACGATTCAGCCATCACTCACCAAGTTCCTTCTGCAGATCGTGCCACTTCTTTTCGAGGTCGTCGATGCCGCCGATGCCGGAGAACGCCTGCTCCGGGACGTCGTCG
>ERZ836760.183-NODE-183-length-101416-cov-16.174347_pt1 | contig 101416 bp, 122 predicted proteins | sample MGYA00519941_ERZ836760 | MGnify/ENA primary metagenome ERZ836760 (study PRJEB31850, sample SAMEA3708807) | human gut metagenome | biome: human gut; feature: human-associated habitat; material: faeces | place: China | collected 2014 ... | reverse complement strand
CACCTTCTTGCCCTTCGGACAAGAAGTATCCCTCGCTCAAAGAGCTCGGTCAATTCCGATTTTTCCACGTAAAAAAGGATGTGCCTTTTTGTGTAATAGGGAATTCCAGGAAATTTCCTATTACACGAGAAATTGCTCTCTCATCACAGTTCACACATTATGCAAACTGCAATCCCATCTCGCACAATCTAATTATATCGCAACTTTATTATCTCCGTTTATCCATTTATAGTCAAATACTATCATCAAATCGCCAAAATGGACAGCGCTTGCCAATACACTGATTGTTCTGAGCATAATGCGTACAATGGACTTCTGTGCATTCCATTTCGATTCCAAAATGCGTTTTTACAAAATCAACCGCCGCCAGAATCGCCAGATAAGAATCTCTTTTACAACACCTCGGACCGCCGGTGCGCGAAATCGCCTCCAGTGCTTTTGATGTCATCTGATTCGAAAGTCCCCAGGATTCCTCCGTCAGTGGCGTCGCCCCAGACAAGATAGATACAAACATACCTGCGCTGATTCCCGCTCCGCAGGCACCCCAGAATCCGCAGGTTCCTCCTGGAACGGCTTTCCCACGGTTCAGCATTTCCATCACAGATTCCCGCAGATTAATAGCACCTCCCGCATTTTTATATGCAGTAAGCAGAGCCGCTCCCACCATGACATGATGCTCCGGTCCATGCATATGGCAAAACGGTGCATCCATCATCTTCCGGACAATCTCGATCGGATTTCTGGATGTTTCGTCTATACACAGGGAAAGAATAGTGTCCAGTCCCTTCGTATGACAATCATTACAAACATAATGCCCGTTCTGGCATCTGGTCTTGCTCAATTCTTTTTTATGACATAATTCGCACTCCATCCATTCATCCTGTTCCAGATAAATAAGAGGTGCTTTACAGACAATACATTCTTCTTGCATGGGATTTCCATCTCCTTTACATTCATTTCCCGACCAGCGCGTTGAGTTTCTCCACTATATCCATACTTCCCGACCGGAAACCTTCCAGATCGAGTGTAATGTACAGAAATCCCATTTCTTTTAATGTCCTGCAGATCGTCTCCCGCTCGGCAATCGCTTTTTCAAATTTATCCGCATCCACCTCGATCCGGACAATATCGCCATGCAGGCGCAGGCGCACATTTCCGCCAAACACGCTTCGAAGATAATCTTCGCCTTTCTCAATCCGCTTCAAAACTTCCATGTCAAAGGAAGTTCCATATGGAAGGCGGGTCGCCATACATGGCATGGACGGACGGGATGCAACGGAAATTCCTAAGTCAGCCGCAAATGCCTTGACATCCTTTTTCTCCAGTCCGCACTGTGCAAGTGGACTGACGACACCCAGCTCACGGAGTGCCTGGATACCCGGGCGGTACACATGCAGGTCGCTCTCATTGGTTCCGTCCATCACGCACGGAATCCCCTCTTCTTTTGCAAAATCCAGAAGTGTCGCGAACAGGTGGTGTTTGCAGATATAACAGCGGTTGACCGGATTCGTCCGGATGGCTTCCAGCTCCATCTCATTGACCTGGATAATTTTATGGATCGCGCCCAGCTCCTTTGCCACCCGCTCCGCGATCTCCAGATCACAGGCTGGGTGCAGCATGGTGTGAAATGTCACGGCATAAACCGGCATTCCCGTCTTCTTCGCCGTATCACACGCCAGCTTGAGAATCAGGCTGCTGTCCACACCGCCCGAAAAGGCGACACAGACCGGTGCCTTCGCTTTTTCTGCCATGAACTGTTTTAAAGCTTCTCTTTTTTCTGTCTCTGATATCATTGGTTTATTTTCCATGGTTCTTGATTCTCCTCTTAATTATCTAACGAGAATGCACTGTGCCGTTTTTCAATCTCAAAAGTGCTTACTGTAAACTAATACTTCCGTCTTCCATTACTCCGTGGAATACTTCCATGAAGCGCTTCCCTGTCTCCCGGCAGATCGCGCGCACGCTCTCATACTCCGGATAGCACGTATCCACGCCGCCGCGCTTGCAGATTTTTACCTTTGCTGCCCCGTAACGGGTCTGGATCTCCTTTACTTCCCGTGGCAGTATCGTCCTCTCTACTGGATAGCGGCGCACACCGATCGTGGTCGTACAGGAGAAGACAAGCTGTTCTAATTCTTCCCGTTTTTCTGCCGTTGTCAGTACATGAAGCACATACGCCGGACGGTTTTTCTTCATATATGCCGGTGTGTACCACACATCTCTGGCGCCCGCTTCCAGAAGCACCTCCATCGCATATCCCAGCGCCTCGCCGGTGCAGTCGTCCAGGTTTGCCTCCATGACCCACATGGAGCTCTCGTCGTGACCGTCTTTTCCAGTTTCTACTTCCACCGTTTTATCCGTCAGAAGCATCGCCCGCAGGATATTCGCGTGCGCGAAATCCTTATTTCCGGCGCCGATACCGATCTTTTCGATCTGGTACTTCTTCGGAAGCGCCGCTTCTGTCCGGAATGCCGCCGCGATCGCCGCGCCGGTCGGCGTTACCATCTCTCCTTCGACATCCCGAAGCGTCAGTTCCAAGCCCTGTGCCGCTGCGATATTTGCCGTCGCCGGAACCGGAACCGGCATTAAACCGTGCTGGCAGCGTGCGAATCCATGACCTTCGGAAAGCGGCGATATCACCACGCGGTGGATTCCCAGATCCTCCAGGCAGAATGCCGCACTGATAACATCCACAATCGAGTCAATTGCACCGACTTCATGGAAATGAACCTCGCTGACCGGGATTCCGTGTGCTTTCGACTCTGCCCCCGCCACAATCTCAAACATCCGGCGCGCCAGGTTTTTAACGCGGTCAGATGCATCCAGACGATCGATGATCTCGAAAATGTCATGGATGTTGCGGTGGACGTGAGGATGCATATAATCGTGGGTGTGAGCGTGATCATGGCTGTGCTCATGGTCGTGAGTGTGTTCATGATCGTGATGATGCTCATGGTCGTGCTCATCATGGCTATGTTCGTGCTCATGACCATGTTCGTGGTCGTGATGATGTTCGTGGTCGTGATGATGCTCTTCTTCCTCTAAATGTACATCGAAATCATACGCATCAATTCCACATTTCTTCGTCCGCCCAAAATGCAGATGATACCCGGATACGCCCAGACTGTCCAGTGCCCGTACCAGTTTTTCCCGGCTTGCTCCAAGATCCAACAGTGCGCCAACCGTCATATCTCCACTGATTCCAGACGCACAATCCAGATATAAGATTTTCTCATCCATTTTTACTTCTCCCTCTACTTTTCTCATTTTATTGATACATTTCCGTTTTTCGCTTTTATGCAATTATCACAAACCACTATCACTCTGCCGTCTTCTTCGGCTCCCGAACCGACAGGCGGTTAATCTGCGCCGCCAGATATGCTGCGCCGTAGCCGTTATCTATATTTACAACCGAAATGCCGTTCGCACAGGAATTAATCATCGTGATCAATGCCGACAGTCCATGAAAACTTGCACCATAGCCGACCGAGGTCGGAACCGCAATGACCGGATTTTCCACCAGCCCGGCGACAACTGTGCCAAGCGCGCCTTCCATTCCCGCCACCGCAATCACGCAGTTTGCCCGCGCAATCGCCTCGCGTTTGGATAAAAGGCGATGGATGCCCGCCACCCCTATATCATAGTAGCGCTCCACGCGGCAGCCGAAAAATTCTGCCGTTTTGGCAGCTTCCTCCGCAACCGGGATATCCGCGGTTCCGCCTGTGCAGACTGCCACCAGCCCTTCCAGCTTCCGCGGTGTCTCCGATGATTTTCTCGCCTGCAAAATTTTTGAAACCGGATCGTATTCTATCTCCGGGATGCGCGCCCGCACTAGATTCCACTGCTCCGGCGTCGCCCGCGTTCCGAGTACTTCCCCATTTTCCCGGTACAGCGTCTCGAAAATATCCGCCAGATAGGCATCCGGCTTTCCTTGGCAGAACACCGTCTCTGGGAATCCCGAACGCAATTTCCGGTGCAGATCCAGCTTCGCATACCCTAAATCTTCGTAAGGAAGATTCTTGAACGCGTTCTCCGCTTCCTCAATACTCGTATCCCCCCGTTTTACCTCTTCCAACAGCTTCCGAACATCCATTTCTTCCTCATTTCTCCTTGTCAAATCCCAATTTTCTCTGTCAATATGTGAACCGGCTAAACTGCTGCCATCTTTTCCTGCAATGCCTTTAAATCAATCTGCCGCGTGCAAATCCGCTTCAAAAGAGATTCCGAATGGCTCACAATCACCATTCCCAGCTCCCGCTCCTTTGCCTCATGCAAAAGCGCCTGCCAGATCTGGCTCTGGGTCACTGCATCAAACATCGCGGTGATCTCATCCGCCAGCAGATACCGCGGATTTGCCGCCAGCGCTCTGGCAATACAGAACCGCTGCAGTTCGCCGCCGGAAAGCTCCGATGGAAACCTATCCAGCCATTCTTCCCGGATGCCAAGCCGTCCCCGGCTCTCCTCATCCACCTGACCGCCCTCACTGAGAACCTGGCGCATCCGCCAGCGTGGGTTGAGCGCCTGCTCCGGGTGCTGCCAGATTAACTGCACCGGCATACAGCCTCGGATATTCTCAATTGGTATGCTGTCAATCTCTACCGTTCCCGCTTCCGCTCTCTCATATCCCGCCAGCAGGCGGCACAGCGTCGTTTTTCCATATCCGCTCGGCGCCACCAGACCCACGCGCTCTCCTGGCTCAATTTTCAGGGAAATACGCGTCAGCACGTGGCGCCCTCCATTTTCATACGAAAAAGATAGGTTTTCCGCCTTTAGTGACATCTCATTCTCCTCCAAAAAATTCATGTTCCGGCAGTGCCCGGTAGAGCGCCTGCGTGTATGGCTCTTTCAGATTCCGTCCCTCCCGGAAGTTCTCCGGCTTTACTTCCTCCAGAATCGTCCCGTCATAAAACACCAGAATCCGGTCCGCCATCTCAATCGCCAGTTCCAGATCATGAGTAATCAGAAGCACCGCTGCCCCGTCCTGTGCCATCTCTTTTAAATGACGGATCACATGGCGCGCGGTCATCGCCTCCAGCCCCGGTGTCGGTTCATCCGCCACAATCAGCCTCGGCTCCTGCATCAGTGCCGCTGCCATCAGGACGCGCCGCGCCATGCCGCCCGACAGCTCAAATGGATAACATTTTTCCACTGATTCATCCAGCCCGTACCGCTTCAAAAGCTGGCGGCATTTTGCCCGCGTCGCTTCATCTTTTCTGCCGCCGCAGATCTGATCCCCGACCCGCATCAACGGATCGAGGTAGGAAACCCCCTGCGGAATCAGGGAAATTCCATTGCCCCGCAGCCCGGCAAGCCGCGTCTCATCCAGAACCTCTCCCTGATAGGAAATTTTTCCTTCCATCCGGCAGTTGTACGGCAAGATTCCCAGAATCGCGTGCGCCAGCAGGCTTTTTCCCGAACCACTCGCCCCGACCACCGCCGTCAGCTCCCCACTGAAAAGTTTGCAGGAAAGGTCGCGGAGCGGATGGAGTTCGCGCCGTCTAAGTCCACGCGCGTACTGCGTAAAATATAAGTTTAGATTTTGAATTTTCAATATCGGCTTTTCCATGGAATCACAATTTTCACGCAATCTCCGTTCTTTGATAACGTCTGTCTGTTCCAAATCTGATAGCCGCATCGTTTTTGATTGTTTTTGTCTTAATCGCATCATTTTATCAAAATATATGTTTTTCTGCCTCATTCCCAGCATCCTCTACTCATGCGCGCTCCCCGGATCCATCAGCCGCCCCAGGCTCTGCCCGATCGCCTGAAATCCCAGCGTTACCAGCACCAGTGCCGCGCCCGGAAAGAGCGCCAGCCACCATTTTCCGGTAATCAGGTACGACATACTCTCGGATAAAATAACACCGATCGCTGGTTGCTCGGAGGAAAGACCGAAGCCCAGAAAGGTCACGCCCGCCTCATGCAGAATCGCATGGGGAAAGAGAAGAATTAACCCGGTCACAAATTGCCTTGATACCTGCGGGACGATGTGGTTCCAGGCAATCCACCAGGGCTTTTTCCCCAGTTTTTCGGAGATCTGCACATACGGACTTTCCCGGATCTGTAAGATTTCCGCCCGCAAAAGCCTCGCCAGCGACGCCCAGTGCGTCAGGGCAATCCCGGCTGCTACACCCCGGAATCCCTTTCCCAGACTGTAGGAAATCAGGATCAGGAGAAGCATGTGCGGGATTCCCATTACCAGATTAATCAGCCCGCATACCAATGAATCCATCAGTCCCCCGCCAAGCGACGCCAGCAATGCAAGCGCCAATGCCACCGCGGCGCTGATCGCCGCGGTCAGAAGCCCCAGCCGGATGCTTAAAGAAAGCCCCGCAACCGTCCGTTTCAGCATATTCCGCCCCATCCAGTCGGTTCCAAACAGCCCGCCGGTTCCCGGAGGCAGGTTTTTTCTCGCAAAATCGACCTGCTGTGCGGCATCCTCCCAGACGATTCCAAGCACTGTCACCAGAATCAGGAAAAGGAGGGAAATTCCCAGCAGCCAGAGTGTTTTCTTTCTCATGCCCTGCCTCCTTTCCTAAGTCTCGGATCGACCAGCCGGTACAGCCCATCCGCCGCTGCATTTCCTGCAAATACAAGCACGGCACTGATGAGTGTAATTCCCATCAGAAGCGGGATATCGCTTCCCAGCCCCGCCGTGACCGCCGCCTGTCCGAGTCCCGGATAGGAAAAGACCTGTTCCACCAGCACCGAACCGCCGAAAATCTCGCTGATCGAGCCAAATTGCAGCGTAATTACCGGGAGAAGCAGGTTGCGGAGTCCATGCCGGAAAATCAGCCGCCAGCCGCTCTCGCCCCGCGCCCGCGCATAGAGTACGTAATCACTTTCCAGAATCTCAATCACTTTTTCGCGCGTGTGCATCGCAATCGAAGAAATCCCTGTCAGTCCCAGCGTACACGCCGGCAGAAATGCGTGATACAGGCGATCCGCCAGGCTGACCTCGTCCGCCGCCATTCCCACCGGGACACTGAACCCGATTGGGAAGATGGGAAGCTGCACTGTAAAGAGAAGCAGCAGCACCAGCGCCAGCCAGAAGGACGGCGTTCCCGCGATCACGATGCAATAGCCCGTAATCAGGCGATCCACCCACTTGCCCCGTTTTGCCGCCGCTGCAATTCCTAAAAATATCCCCACGATTCCCGAAAACAGCCACGCAGACAGAAGGAGCCACACTGACGCAGACGCCTTTTCCGCGATCACCTCCAGCACCGGTCTGCGGTACAGAAGGGAAATGCCAAAATCACCATGACAGATGCCCGAAATCCAGCTAAAGAAGCGCTTCCAGACCGGCACACCAACGCCCCAGTACGCCTGCAGCTTCTTGATCTGCTCCGGCGCCATCGAGCCGAGCGCCGTCTGCCCGACATTCGTCTGCAGCGGATCGACCGGAGACATCGACATCAGCAGAAACGATGCCAGACTGACTGCCAAAAGCAGCAGAATCAGGTGCAGCAGACTGCGCCCAAACCATTTCATCCTACTCATAGTACCACCGATCGACATTGTTGACGATGGACCAGCCGTGACCGTGCGGATGCACCTTCTGCTCTGCGACATGAAGCCCGTCTCTCACCCAGTACAGATGATCGACATTCACCAGCCAGATCCACGGAAGATCACCCTCGGCTGAAACGCCCGTCTCGCCGTCCCACTGCGCCTTTTTCCACAATTCATACGAACTTTCCAGATCCGGTGCTGCCAGGGCCTCATCCATATAAGCGTCCACGGTCTCATTCGCATACGGCGAATATTCTGCCAGCCCCGTATCTGCCTTTGTATGGTAAATATTATAAAATTCCATCGGCGTGTGCGCGCCCCAGCCCCAGAGAAGCGGCTGCGACTGTGCTTCGTCATACGCAGTATCCCAGCCGGTGCCGCGGATCGATGCGTCAATTCCAATCTCTTTTAACTGCTGTGCCGTATCGGCTGCCAGCGCCTGACGCACCGAATCCCCGGTCGGATAGAGAAATTCCAAAATGGCTTTCACTCCATCCTTTTCGCGGATGCCGTCAGCATTTTTCTTCCATCCCGCCGCACCCAGCATCTCTTCCGCCTTCTCCACATCATAGGAAATGTTCTCCATTTCATCGTTGTACCACGGCATCTTGTCACAGACACTATATGCCGGGCTGCCGTAACCATTTAACACATGATCGATCATTTCCTGCCGGTCAATCGCCAGATTGATCGCCCGGCGCACCTGCACATCCGCGGTAAAATCATTGCCGATTTTTACGCCATCCTCCCGTACCGTCTCCGGCACTGCCGGGAGGTTAAATCCACGGTTGTCCACCGTCTCACAGTCCAAAAGACTGAATTCTGGAACCGACTGGTCTGCATAGGACGCCGCCGTGTACGCCACATCCACCTGCTCGGCGCGCACCGCTGCAAATGCCGCATCCTCTTCCATAAAGAGAATCGTGACCTGCCGCATCTTCGGCGCATCCCCATAATAATCCGGGTTGGCTTCCAGAATCACCTGCTGCCCCTTGTCCCACTGTTTCAGGATATATCGCCCGGAACCGATCGGATGTGTGCCGTAATCCGTTCCATATGCATGCTCCGGCACAATTCCCGTCACCGCCATCGTGTATGACCAGATAGCAAACGGGCGTTCCATCTCAAACACAACCGTCACATCATCGATCGCCTCCGCCTGTTTCAGCATTGAAAAATCGTTGACGGAACTCGTCTTTTTCAATGTGTTATAAGTGAATGCCACATCCTCCGCGGTCAGCGCCTCGCCATCCGTGAATTTCGCATCGTCGCGGATCGTCACCGTCCATGTCATTCCATCCTCGGAGGTCTCCACATCTGTCGCCAGATCATACCCGATACTCAAATCTGCTTCTGTCACCGTCAAGGTGCTCTGGATCAGCGGTTCATGCATATGCTCGCCCGCGCCCCAGCCATATGCCGGATCAAAGCCCGCCTCCGGCTCTGAAGTCGGCGGCATCGCGATAATAACGCTTGTTTGGGTATTTTCCGCTGCTTTTTCGCCGTTTTCAACATTTTCCGTCTGTTCTGCGCCGGAACCGCCTTTCTGCGCCTGATTTCCAGCGTTTCCACATCCGGAAAGCATGACTGCCGCCGCTAAGGTAGTGACGCCAAGTGCCCTGGCTTCTCCGAACACCTTTCCAATGATTTTGCCTGTATTTTCTCGTTTTTTCATATTTTCTGTTGTACCCCTATATTTTTCTTTATGAAACAAAAGGATATCAGAAAAGTGCGATCCCTGCTGAACCGCTGTACCTTCCTGGTATCCTTCTCCATTTTTCTTATTTATTTTATGTGCGGCTATTTAACTCGCTTCTCTGCCAACAGCATAGACACCTGATTCCTATTTTTTCGTTCCCCCGCTTCTGCAAGGCAGCATCTGCTTGTGCAGCGCTGTTTTCTTTTTCTTATATACATTTAGACTCATTTTAGATATCTGTTATCTTATTATTATTCCGTCGGCGTCGTCTTTCTCACATTCGTCTCCAGGAAACGGTTATATCCGAGCCAGCCCGGATTCTCCCCGCCGCTCTTTAAGACTTCCAGCATCGTCTCCATCTTCGCATCGGTATTGTCCGCAAAATTCAATGCCAGCGCCTCCAGAAGCGCCGGTTTCTTCGGGGAACCGTACTCTAATTCGCCGTGGTGCGCAAGGATGCAGTGCTTTAACTCCGCCGCTGTCTTTGCCGGGAATCCCGGAATCTCCTTAATACGGTCTGCAACCATCATCGTGCCGATCACGATATGACCTAAGAGCTGACCGTCGTCCGTATAATCATTTTCCGGAAATGCAGATAATTCCTGCACTTTTCCGATGTCGTGGAACAGCGCCGCCGTCAGAAGCAGATCGCGGTTCAGCGCCGGATATGACTTCGTGTAGAAATCACAGAGTTTTATAACACTTAACGTATGTTCCAAAAGTCCGCCCACAAAACCATGATGCACACTCTTCGCCGCCGAATGGAAGCAGAATTTCTTCACAAATGCCTTATCTTCCAGGAAATAGCTGGATGCCAGCTTTTTCAGGTACGGATTCTGGAAAGACTGCACCAGAGCCGTCAGCTCCTGATACATTATCTTGATGTCCTTTGAGCTGACCGGAAGGTAATCACTTTCCTGATACTCGCCCTCGTCCGCCTTGCGTATGCGCTTGATATTTAACTGGTTGGAACCCTGGAAAACCGTCACATCGCCGTCCACATAGACGTACTGCAGCGGTTCAAAATCATTGATGCCTGGGGAACTTAAATCCCAGATTTTGCAGTCTACCGTGCCTGTTTTATCCTGAAGCAGCACGGAGGCGTACTCTTTTCCGTTTTTCGTCACCGCATGTTGTTTCGTCTTACATAAATATACGTCCGAGACTCTCATTCCTTCCCGGAACTGTTCAATATATCTCATTCTGCCTATATCCTCCTGAATTTCTATCTGGCGCGCAGCGATACCAAAAATGGAATTTCCGTGTACCCGTCGCGCCCTTTCCGCATCACATTTACCGATACAGACACGCCGCTCGCGGAATTTTCAATCTGCGCCTGGAGATCTTTGAAACTTCCGATCTCCTTTGTGCCAAATTTCACAATAATATCGCCGGGCTGGATGCCAGCGTCATACGCCGGGCTGCCGGAGACTGCCTCCGTCACGTAAACGCCCGCCGGAATGCCGCTCCCCTGCATCGCACGGCTCACATCCTGTCCCTGGATGCCCAGATATGCCGCCGAAGCGCCATTCGTCAGCCGCTCCAGAATCGGCTTGTAGCTGGAAATGGTGTACGCCGCCGTCCGATCCGTACAGCTCTCGCTGCGGCAGGACTCCGATGTCCAGCCGACCATCTCTCCGGCTGTATTGATCAAAAAGGTACCCGTCTGCGAATTGCTGCTGATATCCGCATACAGGATCCGCGTCAGTCCATCTGTAATCTGCACATTGCGCGCCACGTAGGATACCGTTCCAAACGAAAGCGAATGCACCTGTCCGGACGGACCGCCGATACCTACGAGGACATCGCCTGCCTTGACCGTATATGAATTGGCAAGTGAAAGCACCTGCACCTTTTTCCGCTCTTCTTCCGGCAGATTGCCGGACGGCACCGCCACAACTGCCATTCCGAGCACTTCGTCAATCTGGCGCACTGTACCAGCGATCTTCGTTCCATCCGAAAATCTCACATTGATCGAATCTGCCGCCCGCACCGCATCGGCGTAAGTAAAGATCAGAAATTCTCCATCACTCTCCGCGATGACTGCACCTGCATAATCACCCGTATTTTCCACCGGATTTCCAAATATATCCGTATCCTGTTTGCCGGAGCTGACCGTCACGATCGACTTATCACCCAGTTCCCCGATTCCACGCAGCACCGACGTCATCGAATTGAAATTGTCTACGGAAAACTGATAGCTGGAAAGTGCCTCGCTGACCGCCTCATCAATCTCCTGCTCCATTTGTTCCGGCTGCGCTGTCATATCCGCATCTGCACCGTCCGACGGCGAAACAGAGTCCGGATCGTCCTTGGAAAACTCGACTGAGGATGTCTCCTGCATCCCATTTTCCTGAAAACACCGATCTGCAAACGGCTTTACCGCCGCAAACGAAACCGCCGCGACTCCTCCAAATACGGCTGACGCGCATACAAAGAGAGCCACCCGCTTCGCAATCTGTTTTCTGGTCAGCGGCGGCTTCACTATCGTTTCTCTCATGAATTCCCGTTTTTCCTTTTTTTCAAGTTCTTCTGAATCCGGCATTTCACTTTCCCCTTTGCATAACATATCCTAATTATACTTTCCTTCTTAAGGTTATGCAAGAAAAAAGTGCGAATGCTTGGCTAGACGGCGGGGAATGTGATATAATGTGAACACTTGACGAGGTCTTTTCGAGTCTAGTGAGAACTTATACCTGACCACTTAATGAGGTCTTTCACGAATTTAGTGGTCACGGTATCATGTGAACACCATTTAAATTAAGAGGATTACCACAACATGAATGAAAAAGCATTAAAAACTCTCGAATATACAAAGATCATCGACCAGCTCACGGAGTACGCCTCCACGGAGATGGGAAAACAGATGTGCCGGGAACTGCAGCCGTCCTGTGATCTGGGGACGATCCGGCAGAGCCAGACGGAGACGACCGATGCCCTGACGCGCGTCCGCATGAAGGGAAGTCTCTCCTTCGGCGGCGTGAAGGATGTGCGTGGTTCCATGAAACGTCTGGAAATCGGAAGTTCCCTGGGGATCCCGGAGCTTCTCTCTGTCAGCTCCCTGCTGACAGTCGCTGCCCGCGCGCAGAGCTACGGACGCCATGAGAAATCCGAAGAATTTCCAGATGATTCCCTTGATGAGCGCTTCCGCGCTCTGGATCCGCTGACGCCGGTCAACAATGAGATCAAGCGCTGCCTGCCATCCGAGGATGAGGTCAGCGATGACGCAAGTCCGGGACTTGCCAAAGTGCGCCGCTCCATGAAGATCGTGGGCGGACGCGTCCATACCCAGTTAAATTCTATTTTAAATTCCAGCCGGACCTATTTACAGGATGCCGTCATCACAATGCGCGACGGGCGCTACTGCCTGCCGGTCAAGGCTGAGTATAAATCCCAGGTTCCAGGCATGGTGCACGACCAGTCCTCGACCGGTTCGACTGTATTTATCGAGCCGCTCGCGATCGTCAAGCTGAACAACGAACTGCGCGAGCTGGAAATCCAGGAAAAACGGGAAATTGAGTTCGTTCTGGCAGCTCTTTCCAGCCAGCTTATGCCTTACACCGACGCGATCCTCTCGGATCTTTCGATTCTGGCAGAGCTCGATTTTATTTTCGCAAAGGCAGCTCTTTCCCGCCACTATAACTGCGTGGAACCGAAATTTAACAACAAACGGTATATCAATATCAAGGACGGACGCCATCCGCTCTTAAATCCGAAACAGGTCGTTCCGATCAACATCTGGGTTGGCGATTCATTTGACCTTCTGATTGTGACGGGTCCAAACACGGGTGGTAAAACCGTTTCTTTAAAAACCGTCGGACTCTTTACCCTGATGGGGCAGTCAGGACTCCATATCCCGGCATTTGAGGGATCCGAGCTGGCTGTTTTTGACAATGTATTTGCCGACATTGGCGATGAGCAGAGCATCGAGCAGAATCTGAGTACATTCTCCGCCCATATGACGAATATCGTTTCGATTTTAAATGAGGCGGACGCCAATTCGCTCTGTCTCTTCGATGAGCTCTGTTCCGGTACCGACCCGACCGAGGGCGCGGCGCTGGCGATTGCGGTTTTAAATTTCCTGCACAACATGACCTGCCGGACGATCGCAACCACGCATTACAGCGAATTAAAAGTCTTCGCGCTGACCGCGCCAGGCGTTGAAAATGCCTGCTGCGAGTTCAACGTCGAGACTCTCCGCCCGACCTACCGCCTGCTCATCGGTATTCCAGGAAAAAGTAATGCATTTGCCATTTCCCGCAAGCTGGGGCTGCCGGATTATATCATCGACGAGGCGAAAAACCAGATGGAGCAGAAGGACGAATCCTTCGAGGATCTGCTTGCCAATCTGGAAAACAGCCGCGTGACCATTGAAAAAGAGCGCGAAGAGATCGCCTCCTATAAACAGGAAATTGAAACGCTGAAGAACCGCCTCCAGCAGAAGGAAGAACGTTTCTCCGAGCAGAAGGAAAAAATGCTTTCCAAAGCCCGCGAGGAAGCTCAGAAGATCCTTCAGGATGCGAAGGACACCGCCGATCAGACGATCCGCAACATCAACAAGCTTGCCAAGTCTTCCGGCGTCAATAAAGAACTGGAAGCTGAGCGGACCAAGCTACGCGGCAAGATCCAGGATGTAGACAAGAAACTGGCAGTTAAGAAAACCGCCGCACCGAAAAAAGCCGTTTCCGCGAAAAAGCTGCGTCTCGGCGATACCGTGCGCGTTCTCTCGATGAATTTAAAGGGAACCGTCAGCTCCCTGCCGAACGCCAAGGGCGATCTGTATGTACAGATGGGAATTCTGCGCTCCCTCGTCAATATCCGCGATCTGGAAATGGTCGAGGAAGCATCCATCACCGGACCGGGACTTTCCGGCACGCATACGGGCGGTTCCCGCGGATCCGGAAGCGGAAGCAGCAAGATCAAGATGTCTAAGTCCTTCAGCGTATCGCCGGAGGTCAACCTGATTGGCATGACCGTCGATGAGGCGATCCCGGTACTCGACAAATATCTGGATGATGCCTACCTGGCGCATCTTCCGCAGGTCCGCGTCGTACATGGTCGTGGAACCGGCGCTTTGAAAGCGGGCGTACACCGCCACTTGAAGAAATTAAGCTATGTCAAGGAATACCGGCTTGGCGAGTTTGGCGAAGGCGATACAGGCGTTACAATCGTAACATTTAAATAAGAAATATCCATAACTGTGAAGGTACTGAACAGTTACAAATATCCAAAAAAACAGGAGGAATCAACATGGCTGAAAAGCAGCGCATTCTCATCGTAGATGACGACTACAACATTGCTGAACTAATCTCACTTTACCTGACGAAAGAATGTTTTGAAACGAAAATTGTCGGAGACGGGGAAGAAGCTCTCCGGGTATTTCCCGAATTTCAGCCCAACCTGATTCTCCTTGATCTGATGCTTCCGGGCATCGACGGCTATCAGGTCTGCCGGGAACTGCGAAGTACCTCCCAGGTGCCAATCATCATGCTCTCCGCCAAGGGCGAAATCTTTGATAAGGTGCTGGGGCTGGAGCTGGGCGCCGATGACTACATGATCAAACCATTCGATTCGAAAGAGCTGGTTGCCAGAGTCAAAGCCGTTCTGCGGCGCTACCAGCTACCGGTGCAGATGCCCGCATCGTCCGTGACCGAACAGCATGGCAATTTTGTCGAATATCCGGATCTCATCGTCAACCTGACAAACTACTCCGTCATTTACAACGGACACTCGATCGAGCTGCCGCCGAAGGAACTGGAACTGCTCTATTTCCTCGCGTCCTCACCAAACCAGGTATTCACAAGGGAGCAACTTCTCGACCATATCTGGGGATATGAATACATCGGCGACACGCGGACGGTAGATGTCCATATCAAGCGCCTCCGTGAAAAAATCAAGGGCAACGACAAGTGGGCGCTGACGACCGTCTGGGGGATTGGATATAAATTTGAGGTAAAACGGTAACTGTTAGTAAAGGAACTGAACTGTTACGTGAAGAGGTAACCGGAGGTTTACCATGAAATCAAACCACTACACACATTCTCTTTATTATAAACTGCTGATCGGCTATCTCATCTTCGGTCTGCTTGGATTCATCACGATCGCGACCATCTCATCTGAGATGACCTACCACCATCTGGTGGAACGCGAATCGGAGGTTCTGTATGACGAGGCGACCATGATTGCCGATCGGTGCAGCAAAGCCTACGAGGGAAAAACCATCAATCTCGACTCGGCATATCCACAGATCGAGGCGGTTTCCGCCTATCTGCAGTCGGATATCTGGATCCTGAACCATGAGGGCACCATCGTTGCGGACAGCAGCGACAGTCGTACCGGCATCGCAATCGACGATTTCGACCCGACCGCACAGGGCAACCGGCTCTATTCCATCGGACAGTATTACAACCTGTTTGACAGCAAGGTACTCTCCGTTTCCGCCCCTATCACAGGCAATATGAAGACCTACGGCTACATCGTGATTCATATGCCAATCCAGAACATTGAGGCGGAACAGAACGGATTTCTGAATATTATTTACATAACATCGATCATCCTGTTCTTCCTATCCCTGGTGGTGCTTCTTGTTTTTACAAAAGTGGTCTATTTCCCGCTCAAAAAGATTACGGTCGCAGCCAATGAATATGCAGCCGGAAACCTGGCACACAATATCCCGATTACCACCCACGACGAGATCGGCTATCTCGCCAGCACATTAAACTATATGTCCAGCGAGTTAAATGAAATGGAACAGTACCAGCACAATTTCATCGCGAACGTATCGCACGATTTCCGCTCGCCTCTGACTTCCATCAAAGGCTATCTCGAGGCAATTCTCGATGGCACAATCCCGCAGGAACTCTATCACAAATACCTGCACATCGTTATTTCCGAAACCGAACGCCTCAACAAGCTGACCCAAGGCATGCTAACACTCAACTCCCTGGACAGCAAAGGCTACTTAACCCGGACAAATTTCGATATCAACCGGACGATCAAGGATACCGCCGCAACCTTCGAGGGCACGTGCAGCGCAAAAGGCATCACGTTTGACCTGACCTTTGCGGATAGCATCCAGATGGTCTACGCCGATCTCGGAAAAATCCAGCAGGTTCTCTACAACCTGATCGACAACGCGATCAAATTCAGCCACGAGGATTCGATCATTTACATCCAGACCTCCATCCGGTATGAAAAAATCTTCATTTCCGTCAAAGACACCGGCATCGGCATCCCGAAGGACAGCCAGAAGAAAATCTTTGAACGTTTCTACAAGACCGACTTATCGCGCGGAAAAGATAAAAAGGGGACCGGACTGGGGCTTGCGATTGTCAAAGAGATTATTCAGGCACATGGGGAAAATATCGACGTTGTCAGCACCGAGGGCGTGGGGACGGAATTTATTTTCAGTCTGCCGAAGGCGACGGCGCTATAGCAAATTGAAACTGTCCAATCCCTTCGCAATTACAGCAAATCTTCCATCTGGCATCCCAGTGACCGTGCAAGCGCACGCACGGTTTCTGCGGATGCTTTTTGAATCTTCTTTTTTCCCTGTTCATACTGCTGAATACTCCGCAGCGTAACCCCCGATTGCTCTGAAAGATCCTTTTGGGTATATCCCGCCATCTTCCGGATCCGCCGCAACGCGTTTTTTCCCTGCTCTTTTCTTCGAATGATTCTGTCTGCCGCCTCAACAAATTTATCCTCCGGAGCTTCATGAAGTGCCGGATACATTTCCACAACCTCCCGGACCGGAAGCCCTGCTTCAATTTCCTTAAATTTCTTCTCACTGTACCACTGATAATACGCCAGTATCCAGCCACTCCAATACTCTCTGGAACAGGTAAATTCTACCTGCGGTTCCGGCAGTTCGTCCTTTTTTCCCGCTTTTCGAAGCACTTCCTCCGCAAGCTCCGTTCCAGAAAAGCCGCTCACTACTCTTGGTACACCTTCCCCAAATTTTTCTGCATACCCGGTTGTAAGAAACAATTTCCAAAAATCTTCCAGATCCATCCCACAGGCATTGACCGCATAATCTGTCATTTCCCCCAGATTTCTCATCGCATCATCCAGATATTCAATCCCATAAGCGCTCATCCTCAGCCGACACCTCCCCTCGAATCAAATCCCGCATATAAATACCGTCGATATCATCCTCTTCCACCTTTTTCCGGTATGAATTTCTAGCTTGCTCATCCCTGGCTCTTCGTTTTACATAATATTCCACTGAATCTACTCCTTCATAAGAAAGAAAGTGTATCGCCTGAAATGCCTTCTGGCTCTTTAATACATACTGCTCTCCCAATTTTCCCAGCCGCATCGCATACGAAAGCTGCTCTAACGATATTTCATTATTTACAAACGCCCTTGCAAATGAAAAATACGAATCATCCGCCCGGTACCCAATCACCACATCATATCCGTCCACATCCGGGAGGAAATGTTCCAGCAGCCACTCTCTTCCCCGTTTCATGACCGCCGAAGAAAGGCGGATTTTCCGGTATTTCATCAAAATCGCCAGCCAATGAAGAACGCTGTAGTGCTTCTCCATCAAATTTAAAATCAAAAGACCGGTTTCATCCATTTCATACTGATTCACATAGCCGTCCTCCCGCTCGGCGCACGACCACTCCTTCGCCAGCTCCAGACTCTCCGTACAATAAAAGCCCTGTCCGTAGTCATTATAGACCTTTCCCTGACCATACATAGGAGTAGAAATAATTTCCAAGGAACCGTGATATAAAATTTTTCTCATTCTGAGGCAACCTCCTTATCTATTATGGGAACAAGTAGAAACATGGGGTATATAAAAAATAGATTCGTTTTAATGAAAATAACTCTATAGAGATATTTTTATTAATATTATATCTCTATAGAGTTATTTAATCAATTTTTATTTCAGATCTTAAAAAGATATGCCACGTTACAGTACGCACCTTACACAAACTGTAACTGTCCTTTCACGATGTTTCGAATTACACCTACCGCGCCTCTTCCCCCGGAAAATGCGCGTCGGACCGCTTCAGAATCTCCCGAGCAGTCTTTGTCTTACCCAGACCACCAAAGGTACAACGCAGTTCCAGCGGCAGCGACAGACCGATCTCATAGATCGCGCCGATTGTCTCATCCAGCGGGATCACCTTGTCGTAGCCTGCCAGAATCATATTGGCGCTGGCGAGCGCATTGCTTCCTCCCATGATATTTTTGCCGAGACATGGCCATTCAACACGGTTTCCGACCGGATCGCAGGCAAGTCCTGTGATGTTCTGGAGTCCTACAGACGCCGCATCCAGAGATTGCCGGTTTATTCTGTTTTCATCTTGACAATGAAACGTGAAACTGCTACAATCCAGCTATACAAACCACATTTGATTTGTGATAAATCTATTTTTAGTATATATGTTTTATTTCATTCATAAATATTCAGGAGGTTTTGATATGTTATTTCTCAGCGAACAAGAAATGTGGCAGTCCGTCACCTTAGAGGATGTCATGGACGCGATCGAAGATGCGTATGCGATTCACAAAAGCGGCAATTATAAGATGCCGGATCGTTTTATCGCACAGCGTGATAAAAATATGATGCTCTATATGCCGTGTTTTCTGGATTCCGTCATCGGTACAAAGATGTTATCCGAATTTCCGGACAATTCCTCTCTGGGAATTCCGTATCTGAACGGACTTATGATTTTAAATAACGCAAAGACCGGTCTGCCGAAGGCGATTATGAACGGAAGTGTCCTGACCGCAATGCGGACCGGTGCGGTCGGCGGTGTCGCACTGCGCTATCTGGCTCCAGAGGATGCTGCCTCAGTTGGTTTGGTTGGCTGCGGTATGCAGGGACTACACCAGCTTCTCTATGCCTGCGAGGTGCGCCCGATCACAGATATTTATCTGTATGACGCATACGCTAAGGATCTTTCCGGCTTTATCGAGCGCTTATCGGCGCGTCTGGCATCGTTTGGAAAAAACGACATCCAGATTCATACCTGCGCGGATACCCGTGAACTGGCTGAGCACAGCCGCGTCCTGATCTCCGCCACCCAGGCGGTCGATCCGGTCTACCCGGATGATGAAGAGCTGCTTCGCGGCAAATGCTTTGTTGCCATCGGCTCCTGGCGTCCGGAACGGCGCGAACTGCCGGATGCGGTGTGGAAACTCGTCAAGAACGCGTACACCGAGCTTCCGTATGCCTGCGAGGAGAGCGGCGATCTGAAAATTCCGCTGGAAAAGGGCGTTCTGACACAGAAGCGCGTCCACTTTATCGAGGATCTGATCGAAGATACCAAGCAGGGACATCCGCATGAGCAGAACGAGACCCGCTGCTTTAAATCAGTCGGCATGGGACTCTTTGATGTGCGGACGGCACAGCTTATCTATGAAAAAGCATTGGAAAAAGGAATTGGACAAAAACTTAATTTCTAGGAAAAATGGTTGGAATAGAAAAGGCTGTATCACCTACCGCGCGCTTCCATGCGGCAGGCAATACAGCCTTTTTCTTATTGTTATATGTGCATTAATTTTCCAGCATTTTTCTGAATCTATAGACTGGCAAATTTTTCGCTCCATATTCTTCTCTACTTATTTATATAACGGATACTTCTCACACAGTTTCGTCACTTCCGCACGGATGTAATCTGCCTTGTTCTCGAAGTCGGTAGCTGCCAGCCAGATGCACTCTGCAATCACTTCCATGTCCTCTTCTTTCAGTCCACGGGTGGTAACAGCCGGAGTACCGATGCGGACGCCAGAAGTAACAAACGGGCTTCTCGGGTCGTTTGGAACGGTATTTTTGTTCAGGGTAATGTATACTTCATCGCAGCGGTTCTGCAGCTCTTTACCGGAAATATCCATGCCGCGCAGATCAACTAACATCAGGTGGTTATCGGTTCCGCCGGTCAGAATCTTGAATCCCTGCTTCTGAAGTGCGGCTGCCAGCGCTGCTGCATTCTTCTTTACCTGAAGCTGATACTCTTTAAATTCTGGCTTCAGCGCCTCGCCGAAGCAGACTGCCTTGCCAGCGATGATGTGCTCTAACGGACCGCCCTGGGTTCCCGGGAAGATCGCCTTGTTGAAGTTGAACTTCTCAGCTGCTTCCTTATTTGCCAGAATCAGACCGCCTCTCGGTCCGCGCAGTGTCTTATGTGTGGTTGTCGTAACAACATCTGCATACGGAATCGGGCTCTGGTGAAGACCGGCTGCTACCAGACCAGCGATATGAGCCATATCGACCATCAGGTATGCGCCTACTTTGTCTGCAATTTCACGGAAACGTTTGAAATCAATCTCTCTTGCATAGGCACTTGCACCTGCAATGATCAGCTTCGGTTTTGCTTCCAGTGCAATGCGCTCTACCTCTTCGTAATCAATCACGCCATTGTCATCGACACCATACGGCACAATGTTGAAATATAAACCGGAGAAATTGACAGGGCTTCCGTGTGTCAGATGTCCGCCGTGATCCAGGTTCATGCCCATAACAGTATCACCCGGTTTCAGCATTGCGATAAATACCGCCATGTTTGCCTGCGCGCCGGAATGCGGCTGTACGTTTGCATAATCACAGCCAAACAGTTTTTTCGCTCTCTCGATCGCGATGGACTCTACAACATCGACACACTGGCATCCGCCGTAGTAACGTTTTCCCGGATATCCCTCCGCATATTTGTTGGTTAATACCGATCCCATCGCCATCATAACCGGCTCCGATACAATATTCTCCGACGCGATCAGCTCCAGGTTTCTTCTCTGACGGGCTGCCTCTGCTTCAATGGCTTCTCCCACTTCCGGGTCTGCCTCTGTAATGAACTTCATTACCTCATCTACCATGTCTGTTTCTCCTATTCTTTTCTGTCATCCATACAAAATCATCAAGTGGATTTTTCATATATAAATATAAAACCACACTTTTGTCTCTCCGGATTTTTTATTTAAAAAAGCCTTTTTCAGGTCTCATTAAATACTGTCACCAGACGCTTCTTATGCCAGCAGCGCTTCCGCCATCTGCTCCAGCGACGGAATATCGCTCTCCTTGAGCGCCCCGCGAACCGTAACGACCGGTTCAACCACCGTGATCTCCTTCATCGCATCCAGCATTCCCTTCATCGTGCGCGCTGCACTCGGCGCCCAGGAACCGTTTTCAATCAGGGCAACGGTGCGTTTCTGGTAATTCTTGCTCTGTAAGTGGTGCAGGAAATCTGCCATAACCGGCATCACACCCGCGTCATAGGACGGTGCTGCCAATACAATTTTTCCATACCGGAATGCATCTTCCAGCGCCTCCGCCATATCACCGCGCGCCAGATCCGCGATTGCCACTTTCGGGCATTCTTTTTTCTCAAGAATTTCCTTGCATTTCTTCGCCGCATCCTCGGTGTTGCCATGCAGGGACGCATATGCGATAAATACACCCTCAGACTCGACGCCGTAGCTGCTCCAAATCTGGTATTTTTCAAGCACATGACCGATCGTCTCTTTCAGAACCGGTCCATGCAGCGGGCAGATGATCTGGATCTCAAGACCGGCTTCTTTCTTAAGAAGTGCCTGCACCTGCATTCCATATTTTCCTACAATATTGAAATAATACCGTCTCGCCTCGCAGTCCCAGTCCTCATCCACATCAAGCGCACCGAACTTGCCGAAACCGTCGGCGCTGAACAGCACCTTGTCGCAGGAATCATAGCTTACCATAACCTCCGGCCAGTGTACCATCGGTGCCATGACGAACGTCAGCTCATGGCGCCCCAGTTTCAGGGTATCGCCCTCCTTGACCGTCAGCGCACGGCTGGTATCAAGATCAAAGTACAGTTTCAGCATCGGAAATGTCTTCGCATTGCCTACCAATGTGATTTCCGGATACCGTTCTACGACTGCCTGGATACTTGATGCATGATCCGGCTCCATGTGGCTGATTACCAGATAATCCGGGGTTCTTCCAGCCAGTGCGGTTTCCAGATTTTCCAGAAATTCCGTCTGTTTGCGCTTGTCTACCGTATCCATGATCGCGATCTTTTCATCCATAATCACGTATGAGTTATATGAAATACCATTTGGCACCTGATACTGCCCCTCAAATAAGTCAATGTCATGGTCGTTTACACCGATGTAGCGAATATCTTCTGTGATCATCTCCTGCTTCCTCCTGTTCTTTTCGCAGCTGCTCCATCTCTTTACAGCTGCCTCTTTTTGTTCTCACAGGCATCTCGCATCCTGCTGTCAGCCTGCCTTATGATTTCATCCGTTACCTCTGACTCTGAATCAGTCTTTCTCCTCAATCGCCATAATCATATCCACGCGTCTCTGATGGCGTCCGCCCTCAAATTCTGCGTTGATCCACTCGTCAACGATCATCTTCGCAAGCTCACTTCCTACCACGCGGGCGCCGAAGCAGAGTACATTGGCATCGTTGTGGCGGCGGGACATCACCGCTGTGTACGGCTCGCTGCATACGCAGGCGCGCACGCCTTTTACCTTGTTAGCTGCCAGTGAAATACCAAGACCGGTACCGCAGATTGCGATACCCAGATCGGCTTCGCCGGAAACAACTGCACGACCTACCTTCTCTCCATAAACTGGATAATCACAGCTCTCGCTGCTGTCTGTACCCAGATTTAACACTTCGATTCCTTTTTCTTTCAGGAAATCCACAATAATGTTCTTCAGTTCTACCGCCGAATGGTCATTTCCAATCGCAATTTTCATCTCATCTTCTCCTCATCTGACTGACTTCCGGAACAAATGATATAGTCCGGTCATTATGAAATCATTTTAGTAAAGTTGCCGGGCAATGTCAAGACTGTGAAAATCTCAGAAATACATAAAAAGAGCGCAGAGGAAGCTCTTTCGCACTTCTCCGCGCCCTATTGTTTCTTCTATAATAATAGTTATAAATCCGCCGTAAGACGTTTTCCGCTTACGCGCTATGGACAGCCGAAGCCGTCAGCTTGCCATCCGAAAGCCCGATCTCTATCGTATCGCCCGCACGGACGCCGTCCGCCAGAATCAGCTTCGCTGCCAGTGTCTCAACGTTCTTCTGCAGGTACCGTTTCAGCGGTCTTGCACCGTAAACCGGATCGTAGCCATTTTCAATGATGAAATCCTTTGCCTCGTCCGTCAGGGCAATCTTTAACTCCTTATCCGCCAGACGTTTGTTGACATCTGCAATCAGAAGCTCAATGATGCCTCCGATGTTGCCTTTCGTCAGCGGCTTAAAGAGAATAATCTCATCCAGACGGTTCAGGAACTCAGGACGGAAGTGAGCTCTCAAGTCATGCATAACGGAGCTTTCCGCCTCCGGCTTGATCTGTCCCTTTTCATCGATGCCGTCCAGCAGATACTGGGAACCGATGTTGGAGGTCATAATCAGGATCGTATTCTTGAAATCGACAGTTTTGCCGGTCGAATCCGTGATACGTCCATCATCCAGAACCTGCAGCAGGACGTTAAATACATCCGGGTGCGCTTTCTCAACCTCATCGAAGAGGACAACAGAATACGGTTTGCGCCGTACTGCCTCGGTCAGCTGACCGCCCTCGTCATATCCGACATATCCTGGCGGCGCTCCGATCAGACGGGAAACGGAATGTTTCTCCATGTATTCACTCATATCGATACGAACCATGTTGTTCTCATCATCAAACAATGCCTCCGCCAGCGCTTTTGCAAGCTCTGTCTTGCCGACACCGGTCGGACCTAGGAACAGGAACGAACCGATTGGTTTCGTCGGATCCTTGATGCCCGCTTTGGAACGGATAATCGCCTCCGTTACCTTGGTAACGCCCTCATCCTGTCCGATGACACGTTTATGCAGCAGTTCGTCCATATGCAGGGTCTTGCTACGCTCGCTCTCGGTCAGTTTGGCAACCGGAATACCGGTCCACTTCGAAATAATCCGGGCAATCTCATCCTCGGTGACACTCTCATGTACCAGACTGAGATCCTGATTTTTCACTTTCTCTTCCTCTTCCGCCAACTGTTTCTGCAGTTCCGGCAGCTTGCCGTACTGGAGTTCAGCCGCTTTGTTTAGGTCATATGCCTGCTGCGCTGCCTGAATCTCGCCATTTACATGCTCAATCTCTTCACGCAGTTTGGACAGCTTATCAACGGAAGATTTTTCATTCTCCCACTGGGCTTTCTGGGTCGAAAAGCTGCTCTTGAGCTCTGCCAGTTCTTTCTGCAGTTCTGCCAGGCGATCCTGACTTAAGCGGTCAGTCTCTTTCTTAAGCGCAGCCTCTTCAATCTGCAGCTGCATGATACGTCTCGACAGTTCATCCAGCTCCGCCGGCATTGAATCCATCTCTGTCTTGATCATCGCGCACGCTTCATCAACCAGATCGATCGCCTTATCCGGAAGGAAACGATCCGTGATATAACGATCCGAGAGAATTGCCGCCGATACAAGCGCAGAGTCGGTAATCTTGACCCCGTGGTAAACCTCATATCTCTCTTTCAGACCACGCAGAATGGAAATCGTATCTTCCACGGTCGGCTCATCAACGTGAACCGGCTGGAAACGACGTTCCAGAGCTGCGTCTTTTTCGATGTATTTACGGTACTCATCCAGGGTCGTCGCACCGATACAGTGCAGTTCACCTCTCGCCAGCATAGGCTTCAGCATATTCCCGGCGTCCATCGCGCCCTCGGATTTGCCCGCGCCGACGATCGTATGCAGCTCATCGATAAACAGAATAATCTGTCCCTCGCTCTTCTTGACCTCGTCAAGCACCGCTTTCAGTCTCTCTTCGAACTCGCCGCGGTACTTCGCGCCCGCCATCAGAGCTCCCATATCCAGAGCAAACAATTTCTTGTCCTTCAAGCCCTCCGGGACATCGCCGCGCACGATACGCTGTGCCAGTCCTTCGACAACGGCTGTCTTACCGACGCCAGGTTCACCAATCAGAACTGGGTTGTTTTTCGTCTTTCTGGAGAGAATCATAACCACATTACGGATCTCACCGTCACGGCCGATGACCGGATCGAGCTTCTGATCTCTCGCACGTTCCACCAGATCGTAACCGTATTTATTTAAAGTGTCATACGTTGCCTCCGGATTATCGCTGACAACACGCTGGTTGCCGCGCACGGTCGAAAGCGCCTGCAAAAAGCTCTCTTTCGTAATGCCGTAGAGACGGAACAGTTCTTTGACCGCCTTATTCGGCTGTTTTAACATCGCCAGAAATAAGTGCTCGACGGAAACATACTCGTCCCCCATCGCCTTGGCTTCGTCCTCCGCGTTCACCAGCACCTTGTTGGCATCGTTGGAGAAATACACCTGACCGCCGGATACCTTCGGCAGCTTTCCAATCGCCTGCTGCACCTCATCACGGAACTGGTCGCCCGAGATTCCCATCTTTGTTATTAATTTAAAAATCAAGCTGTCTTCCACAGTCAAAAGACTGTACAGCAAATGTTCCTGATCAATCTGCTGGTTTCCATATTCATACGCCAGCTTTTCCGTATTTTGAACGGCTTCCAGAGACTTCTGGGTAAATTTACTGATATTCATAAACCTGCCTCCTTTCGAACAATCTGTGAAAACCTTTTGGTCTTCTTTTGTTCTAGCAGTAATATAACACTTGTTGTTAGCACTGTCAATAGTTGAGTGCTAATTTTTTTATTAAAATATTTGCAACCCCAGTAAAATCAAGGGTTGCAGGGTTTATGAACTTTTTGTGAAATCTTATTTTTACGTCTACTGTACCATTTTTGTACCATTTTTTTCGAACTTTGAAAACTCAAGTTTGACATCCGTCTTATTATTCAGATGATTATACACATCCATCGTTACATCGCTATGAGCATGTCCCATGACGTATTGAGTTGCTTTTACATTGACGCCTGCTCTCGCCATATTGGTACATCCGGTATGACGCATAACATGAGATGAAAATTGTTCTATGGTATGGGTTTCGTCCGTACAAGAATTATAATTCCTTACAATATTATATAGTACGTTATTCAAAGCACTCGGCATCATTGGTCTTCCATTTTTGGTAAGAAAGACGAAATCGGTTACACCTTCGATTTCGAACGTACAAAATATGCCAGCTTGGAAATTCTGCTTCCTTTGTTCGCGGAAAGCATCACACGCTCTGTCTGTTAATGGTATTGTTCGTATTCCGGCTTTTGTCTTAGGTTTTTTAATACGAAACATGCAGCCGTTTCCATCCTTATAATTCTTATATGTCAGCTGATGATCTATATGCAGTTCCTTGTTTTTGAAATCAACATCATTAAATGTTATCCCGATCAGTTCCCCACATCTAAGAGCCGTCTCAGACATTATCGTTATCAGCGGAATGTACTTTCTATATATATTGCTCCCGTTCATGAAATTTAAAAGTCTTTCCTGTTCTGATAGATCTAATGCTTCTTTTTTCTTTGACTCTTCTCCATATTCTGATGACAAAGCATTTTTTGCAGGGTTTTTACGAATAATGTCATCATCTACCGCCATCTCCAATGCTGGAAATATCATCAGATGTATGTACTTTATTGTGTTATGTGCGTACTTATCATTCGACATACCAGAATATAAACTCATAATATGGGATGCTCGCAAATTAACAACCTTGATATTTCCTATCGTATCTCGAACATGGATGTTCCACATATTTTGATAATTGATTTTTGTCCCATCATCAATGACAATGATACCAAGATACCTTTCAAACAGAGTGTTTAAGGTTAGATTCTTTGTTGAAGCATCCGTAAGAATATTATCATCAATGTCTTTTGCTATGGCTTTCTCTTTACGTCTCAATTCTGGTAAATCATTCGCATATACAGATGTTCTTTTACCAGTGTATGTGTCTGTATACCTATAAAGATAGATTCCATCCTTTCTTTGTGATTCTCCTGTGTGTAATTTTCTTCCTTTTGAATCTTTTCTGCTTGTTGCTGCCATAATTGTTCCTCCATAAGTCTCACCTTGTAAGTTATTAGGAACAATTCGACAAATTTCATCATTCATATTATATCAAATATTATTCCTAATATCCATCGTTTATTCAGCAATAGAGTCCAAATATTTCTGAACTTTATTAACCGAATATAGAACTCGCCGACCTATGAAAATCCTTGCTTCTGCTTGCTCTCCTATCTTTCGAGCAGTTGCACATCCACAAGATAATATGGCAGACAATTTTTCTATATCTACAGCAATAACATCTGGGTCATTTCGATTGAATGTTTTATTCATAAATCTTCCTCCAAATCTATTCTAGGTTTGAGAAAAGAATAAACGCTTCAGTCGTAACCCGCATACTGAAAAAAAAAAAGAAGAGGGAATGTTCTTAGCACGCCCTCTTCCAATAATCACCCTTCTTCAATTACATCGCCCATAGAATCCAAAAGAACCGAATTGCGGGCTTTGCGATAGATGGTTTGTCCCTGAATTGTTTTACCGGAACTGTCTTTGATTGGGTTTCCACTTGAGTCCTCAATATTATCCAAGAACACGAACTCATTAGGATATCCTGCGAAAGCCGTTCCGGTAATAATTGTACCATCTGCTTTGTGTGCGGTATAACCCTTCAACAAAGCTTCTTCCGTAACAGTATCGCCGGTAAGGTCGATCAAAACTTTATTGCCGAATACGACTTTATTCGCAGCCATTTGACAAAACCTCCTTATCCGATCGTAACGGTCTTCCCTCCGGCAGAGTTGTCGGTTTCTACATACGGGATTGCCTTAACTGTAACCTGAGATAAGCAGTTGTACTCTTCATCTGGCATGATCGTCTGAGCTTCTTTGGATGGTGTTACTTCCTTGCTCTGCGGCTTCATATCCTCAGAACCAGACATAGCACCCTCAACGCCAAGAATCGTCACACCCTCACGAATGTTAGTAGCAATAAGCTTTGCCTGTTCGGTGGCATCAATAGACACCTTACCAGAGCCATCATGATAACCTTGCGGTACTGTATATTCTCCAGCAACGGTTGAGATGACACCTTTAACCGCACCGTTGTTCTTCATAGTACCTGTAAGCTTACTTCCACGGGCGTGCGCAGTCTTTCCTACGAGAATCTCTGCGACAGCCGCAGTATCCTCGGAAGTATCGCTGTCGAAAGTACAGGTACCTGTGATCTTTGCACCGCTCTTATCGTGAGCAGTAATACCTTTGAGGATCTTATCTGCACTGACGGAATCGCCAGTAAGATCGATAAGGACATCCCCCCCGTAAATGACTTTGTTTACATTCAGATTTGCCATAATGTTTAGTCCTCCATGACACTTTCATTATTTTTCTTTATCAGCAGTCTTGTTGTACTGGGATGTACTGATTCCAAGGATAACACCAAGGAAAGTATCAACCGCAGTGATGGTTCCGACCACCTGCTCTCCATACGGGAGACTCCAGATTCCAGCCAGTGCAAAGTATAATGTACCAGCAGCCGGAAGCAGATACATAGCAATCCACTTAAGGATATCATATGTCTTGTTACTCATGTTCATTGTGCTCTTCCTCCTTCTCTATAAATTTATGAATCGGGAGTTTGTCCACCTCCTGCATAATTCGCTTCGCTGAACCGTTCCCGCCCATACGTTCGTAGGGTTCATAGAGATATACCCTCAGATTTTCATATTCATCCTGGGTTACACACCCACGGTCAATATACGACATTCCAAGATACATGATCCTGTCATGTGCCAATCCAATAAGCATCTCTGTTTTAACATCTTTTTGCTCGCTTTTCTTTTGCAAATAGGCCCACAGCCCAGAAGATGCAAGAACTGAGCTAAAGATCGTAAGTACAACCTGAAACCATGGTTCCATCGTTTTCCTCCTTCTTTATGTGCAATCATGCAGACCTATCAGAAACAATCAGCTTCTTGTTGACTATTGCGATTTCCTTACTAAATAGGTCTTCGTAAAGCTGTATTAAATTCTTTCGTTGTTCTCTGGATAAGAGTTTGTAATGTCCTCCCATCCAACCGCGAAACATATTCTCGACATTGTCGTAATCCGCCTCTTCATTTCTAACCTTAACGGCAAGTTTCTTGAGTTTTCTACGCATGGCGGTAACTCGATCCGGATTTATTCGTTTTATGACTTTACCGGTATCCGTAAGTGTGTACTTGATTTGCAGGAATTTGTATTTGCTCGAAATCTTAACAATTCTGGTTTTCTTACGATTGATATGGATTCCCAATTCAGCTGCAATTTTACAGATGTTTTCGAGCAAGTCTTCAAGCTCTTCTTTACTAGGATTCATGATGTACCAATCATCCATGTACCTTCCATAAAACTTCTGCTGACGCACATACTTGACATAATTGTCAATCGGATACGGATAGTAAATCCCAATAACTTGTGATAACTGATCTCCGATATTGACGGACTTTTCCATCCATTTTTCGCCAGTAAGCTTGTCCTTTGGAATGTTTCGATACTCCAATTTATTGAAAGTATCTGTCATACAGGTCTCGTATTCCTCGTCGGACATATATGAGACATCAATCTGGAAGCCTTTAAATATAAGGGTTAAAAGCCAATCAATAAACTCATCATCGTCAAATAATTTCAGTAATTCTCGTTTCGCAATCTCGTGAATGATGTTGTCATAAAATTTTGAAAAATCACCGAATAGAATCCAGCCATCATTTCCGTACAGCTGGTAATACTTGTGAAGATGGATTTCGAATCGCTTTCTTTGCTGTGATATGCCACGTCCTTTGATAGACGCACAGTTGTCGTAGATGATGTGTTTCTTCACTTCTGGAAGTAAAACTTCATCGCATAGGGTATGTCGAACAATACGATCACGGATCTGAATACTTGTAATAGGTCTTATTCGGCCTCTTTCATGCAGCTCAAATTCCTGTGTTGGTCCATTTTGAAGTGTCCGGTTGATAAGATCATCCTGGATTTCAAATATGTATCTAAGGAAATTCATCATGAATCTTTGCGTCGACTCTTTCCATTTGCTGCTTTTCACAGAAACCTTATAAGCCCTATACAAGTTGTTGGCGTCACAGACAATCTCCTCGTAGTTCATAACCTATTCACCGTTATAACAATACTTACCGTAGTAAATTGTATTAGGCTTTATTATTTATCCTTACGGAACGGATAGCATCTCCTTCTTCGTTGGTTAATCGAAGAATCCGGACGAACTCCATTAGAGTTCGAAGCGTTGTTGTAGTTCGTATTGCCATTGTTGTTCACATTGGCAAAGTAAGCCGAAGAAACGACGCAAATTTTTAGACGTTACCCTTTTCTAACCGCGACTTAATCGCCATGTCTCTTTGACGCCACCTTTTTATCAATCCGATTTCTCGGTCGATAGCTTTAATATGCGGGCTGTACAAATTCAAATCTACATTGAATCTTTCAGCAACCCTCTGTAAATCGTCTATAAGCAGTTCACAATGTACAATGGCCGCGTTCTGGTAATCTCTCCTTATTTCATACTCGTGAAGTGTTGTAGGATAAATAGTATTTGCCGCTCTCACATTACTTGTTACTAATGAGGCGTGCTGACTAACTCTTTTCTTGAAGCTGTTCATGATTTCCCTATATACGGAGAAAGTTTCTTCAGAAATATCCCCATATGCATAGGCTTTCCGAACAAAATCATCAACCTCCTTAACACCAAAACTTCTTTGCATAAGAGATAGCAACATATCATGCAATTCAATCGAGTACGTAATCGCTTCGAATTTTGACTCTTTCCTGTCGCCTAACAGAACGCTCATTCGTAATCTTTTCCGGTGATCTCGGAGAACTCCTCTTTAGTAATCCACCCCATCTTAACCGCATTACGAACTCTGGTCTCATTCCACATTTTCATGCTGTACCAAAGCTTTACTTTACTGTAATTCTTGCTATGTTCCATGGTGATCCTCCTTTTAAAGCTCTACATTGGACATCATCGCAATGTAGGCGATGTCAGACTGCATTTTGGTTCTGGCAAACTCCTCCTCAGAAATATCTCTAAGGACAAACCAGTATTCCCCGGGAACCTGCTCAACGATCTGAACAAGTTCCATGTTTGGATGAACAGTCTCAGTTGTTCCGTCGCTGATAGTAACCGGAGAGCAGTTATCTGCAAATACGGATTCCTCGATCTTTTCTGTGGAAATGAAATTGTTTCCGTTCAACTTAAGATTGGAAATCTCAGTTCCATCACCGAGGGTAATTTTATAGATTTTTTCTTCCATGATTAGAAGCTCCTTTCAAAAATATAAACGGGGCACAAGGCCCCGCGATTTTAATTAACCAACCGGGAAGACCGGACGAACCCCAAAAGAGCCCGAAGCGGAGGAGTAGCTCGTATAGCCATAGCTGAACACAAGGGCAAAGGAAGCCGAAGAAACGACGTCTCTTAACCACTGCACATGGGATCTGTCTGTAATAAATCTCGGGCATACCATAAACAGTGCCAGCTGAGTTTTGCTAGGGGTGTAAATATTCGGAATGGCATTTCCGTCAGAGGTACCGCCGAAATGAATATGACCGTACATCATAATTTCGCTCGGAAGTTCAATACTCGAATCGAACCAAGCTCCGCCAGACTGCTTTCCGTTGGCAACCGCATTGCACAGATGTTCTCTGTGAGTAAGAACAGAACCCTGGAAAGCCGCATTGACGATTGTCTTTGCGTTCGCCAAGTTCTTTTTATACATCTCAGAACCAACATATCCACCAGTTGTAACATTGGTGGTGTTCATCTGTGCATCGTAAAGCGCTTCGTCCGGCATGATCACAAGATGATGGCTGGTAAACGCAGTGTCACCGCAGTTGTACCAGTAATCCATATCGACGATACGCCAGGTACGGCCTCCGATAACCCAGTAATCACCAAGGAACATTCCTTTAAAAGAACCATCCTTAATGGCAGCTTTCTGTGCCGCTGTCAGAGCGGTTCCAAGATTCTTACCTCTGAAAAGAACTCGGCGAAGCTCTACTGGAGCAAAGCTGTCCAGCATAGCAAAGAGCGCATCTTCAGCAGCGATAGCCTTGTTTCCTTCCGTAGTCCCAACAAGAAGTTTGTTGCCGGATACTAATGCATTCACCTGTGTAAGCTCGGAAAGATTTACTCCTCCGATAAAATCTTTGGAACTTAAAAGACCGATTAACGCTTTTGCTAAAGCATCTGCTGTGATGGTCTTTGTTCCGTTAGGTCCATCAAGCAGAAAAATATTACTTGCCGCTAATGCCTGGACCTTTTCGTAGTCTGTGATTTTCATTTAATGAATCCTCCTTTATTTGATGACAAAAATAGCCCGACCTTCAATAACATCGCCATTGCTGTCACGGAGAAGATCACTGGAATATGTACGTCCAATGACCGTATCCAAATTGCTGTCAGTAATGGATGCATCTGAAGAATCGAGCACGTCTCCATAAGTACGGTATCCATTGTCGTAAAGCTTCTGATATACCGTGTATTCGTTTTCAAGGTTGGAACTGAACTGATTAAGAATATCTACCTGCTTCTGTAATTCCAGAAGTTTTTTCGCAAGACTCGCTGCCGTATTGCTGTCCAGCAGTGCCTGTAACTGCTCAAACCAATCACGAAATTCTGTTTCTGATTTCTTTTTCCAGTCAGCCATTTCAGCAGTATTGGTGCTTGTGTATTCGTTGAACCACGCCTCCCATTTTTCTTTCCAATAGGTACTTGTGGCTTCCATATCTGCTGTGTGCTCCGAGTACCAAAGGTTCCACTGAGCTTCCCATGCCAAATATGCTGACTGAATCTCCTCGGTCTGTGCCAGGAACCAGGTAGACCACTGCTCTTTCCAAAACTTATTTGTTTCTTCCATATCAGTAGTCTGCTTTTCGTAGAACTCTTTCCACTGGTCCTGCCATTGGGCAATCAAATCATCGATTTCAACCTTGTCTAATGGAGCCGTTACGAATGGACACTCTGAAGTTCCAACACAGTTCGTGATGTTTGCCTGTCGAATAGAAGTGACTCCGGCGCCGACATAAATATACGCCAGTGGATATTGCCAGCGATCATTTGTCTTCACCATCGTAGGTTTCGTTGGATTCGATGCTGGGGTTCCTTTAATGATTTTGATGTCATTTGCTCTGACGGCCTCTCTCGAATCCACTTCAAGTACAACTGCATCATATCGGTTCAGCAGAATCTCGGACTGTGGAACTACTAACGGTAACAGAGCGTCATTCAGTGTCCAAGTGTGATTGAACCAGGCTCGTCCGACACCAACGTTGATAATCATTGCTTCCGATTCTTTTACAACCATTGCAGTTCCGACATGCTGCAAGATTCCGTCCTGAATGATTCCATCGAAAATGCTGGACATCTGAATAGCATCGTAGCGCCGATCTCCTTCCTTTGAATTATAAAATCCAAATGTTACACTCACTTCTTCATCACGCTCCTTCCTGTTCTATAGTCTTAAAAGTCGGATAGACGGAATAGCCATCCTTATCTTCTGAGCGAACAATTTCAAGAATACGAGCTTTTGTCTCGTGTCCGTATTCGTTCGCAATCTGTACAATGTCCCCGTTAAAGAAATCTTTTCCATACTGGAACATGATAGTTGTTTCTGTTTCTCCCTCAAACGAGGTAATGCTCACATTTTCTGCAAGTTTTTCTTTTCCTCTTTGCTGCAACTGAGCCATATACTCGGCATCGGTCAATGCGTCATCACTTCCAACATTCGAAGAGATATCACGAGCATCCGTAAACAGTTCCCTACGATTCAAACCAGAACCGCCGCCAACTGTAGTGTATCTTCGACCAGCACCCTCGCCTTCTCCGCCGACCAAAGTCACGGTTTTCAACGAAGCTTTAGATTCGATATAGTTACTGTTGATGATATTCTCAAATTTCGGAGAGAATATAACGTATGGATTCTCTGTCTGATCGTATGATCTGTCGAAACCGGCATACAGCTCAAAGACAAACTGCTTTTTATTGTTCAGCGTAATCTTGAAACCGATACCCTGCTCCTCGCAAATTTTCTGAATAACATCGTACAGATTATCGCCTGTATACTGAGCTTCCAGTTTCAACTTTGTAATTGCCGAGTCGGTTGATTCTTTGAAAATAAAGTTTGAAATTTTTCGATTACTGTCTGACGGAGAAATTACATTCTCGTTGAGCAATGTTTTAATTCCATTTTGAAGATTTCCGCTTAATAGCTTCTGCCCCCAGACGATTCGCCTGTCGAGAATGGATTCTAATGAACGGCCAGTAATCGTGACATGATTACCGTCTTCAGTATCTGACGTAATCTGGATTTTCTCCACGATCATCACATGCTCAGATTCCTTGCTCTGCAAATAGTAGTCCTGTTTGATATGATCAAAAAGACCATCTCGCATTGCTTCATAGAGTTCAAAGTCGCCGTAAGCATAATACCGATCCGTCCAGATGAACGACTCGTACGTATCCACGATGGAGACAGCATCCAGGTCAGTGTTTAAAATCGTCACATCCATAGTGCTTATACCCCCTCGTAAACAATACGGTTCTCAATCTTAAACTGTAAATTTGTACTTCCGTACTCAGCTGTATAGGCAAAGATGTTGTCGCCCTTCGCAAGCTGGAACCAATCTGCATTTTTATCCAAGCAGTTCAAGATGTTTGTAGTCTTTCCGTTCCTAAGAAGCGTAATCGACTTGTTTCCTTTTACAGTGCAGATGATAATTTCGTCACCTGCTATAATTCCAGAGCCAGTGAATTTCTCCAATTTATCTGTATCGATCCGCATTACTTCACGAGTACCGGTATTATAGATTGTGATATTGCTGGCTTCACCGATTGCATGAATCGTAATAGTCACTCCAATTTCAGCGTCGCCATTATACACAACCACCTGCTCTGTTTCGTTTTTGATTTCTCCCATTTCCAGCAACGGGTCCTGAAGCGATTCGTTACTGAAAGGAAACTCAAACAGTGCCTCTACGCCATAGAAGATAGTCGTGTTGATTCCGTCTTTTCCAGCAGAATAAAAGAAAGGATTCGGACACACGATTGAGATATCCGAACCCTCATCTTTACTGAAGATTGTTGGGTCATTTGATTCGACGTACCCTTCGATCTCCGCCTGCCTGTTATCGGTTTCGATAAGCATTGTGAGTTTCTTTTTAATAGGAAAATACTTGTATGAAAGCTGTCTTACGTCTTCGATGGAATCCTTCCACATATACGCAAGAGAAATAACAATGTTTCGGCTCGGCATCCTTGATGAATTGAACAGGCTTCCATCGTTTGTAGCGATTTCTGTCGTATTGATGTTCGCTTTTCCCGGCCCCAAGCCAGTTACAGACTTGATGATGAAACCGGATTCCTCCGGTCTCGCCAAATCAAGTCGGATACTATCGCCAAGATAGTTTGTAAACGTGACTGCTCGAATCAAGTTTCCACCATCCTTTCCATCGCCGAGAACTGATTCTTCGTCTGCCGATAAATCTCTGTTCTCGACAGTGCCTTAGGCGAATAGTTATTCTGTACAAATTTGTAAGAGTTTCCTGTATTCGGATTGGTATCTTCATTTTGAAGATTCCGCTCACGTGATGCTGCAATTCCTGTGCTGACAGTCAACGCCTGTGATCTGCTGAACAGTGTATTCAGTCGATGGCTCTTCTCTTCAATGTCTGACAGATCCAGAATCGGTCGAATCATAGGCTGAGTATCAACGCCGTTGTCGATCATATCCTTTACCTTTGCGATTGCGTTTCCAAGACCTGTTTTTGCTGATTTAGCCATATCAGCACTTGCGTTGTATGCCTTTACTGCATAGGTTCCGATTGCATTGACGAATCCCAATCCAAAGAAATCACCGATATGGTATCCTACTCTGGAAGGTGAATGTTCGTCCAATTCGTCTTCTGCTGCTTCTGCCGCGGCCCTTGCCATTGCTCTGGCTTTCGCTTCTGCGCGATATGTGTTCTCACTGATTCCATCAGCAAAGCCCTCTACCAGGTAAGCACCAGCCTGTTTAAACTGATCGTGGTAGTCCCGGATAGCCGTTACAGAAGCATTAAGATTCCCGGTGAAGGCAGTTTTTACTTCTTCGGCTTTTTCCTTAATGCCAGCAATGAACTTAATCATGCACTGCATTCCTGCATTTTGAAATTCCGGATACTTGTTCGCAATAGCTGTAAGGCACGAACTTAAGATGTTTACAAACGCATTTCTAGTTTCGTAATCTTTCGATTTGATTCCGGCAATGAGTTTGATCATGAGGTTCGCACCTGCTGTATTGAACTGGGTTTGCTTGTTGTTGATAGCAGTAACACAACCGCTAATTATATTGGTAATGGCAGTTTTGGTATTTCCGTCCTGAGATTTGATTCCGGTGATGAATTTCGTCATCAACGTAGAGCCAGCAGTATTGAACTGGGTTTGATAGTTTGTAAGGGTCGTAAGTACAGCCTGCATCATGGTCGTAAATGTAGATGTCATATTGCTCTTTTGCGCATTAGCCGCATTGATGAATGTTGTCAGCATAGATGTTGCGGCTGATGTCACTCTTCCGCTCGCATCTGTAAATGCGTTAATAAAGCTGTCGATTCCGTTATTTCCAAGCTGTGTAAGCGCTGTACTGAAACCGCTCATACCACTCGTATCCAACTCAGCCATTCCCTTAGCCATCTCAACAAGGCGATTTACCTGTGTGATTACGCTCGACATGATTCCGGTATCAATTCCAGAAATAGAATCCGAATAACTCTTAATTCCACTTCCAAACTGAACCAGACTGTCACCGAAACCGCCAAGATCGTTGTCGCCAGTAAACCAGCTTACAAGTCCTCCGGTATTCGGGATTGTATTGGCAAGTTCCACAAGAGCTTTACCAGCTGTTGCCGAATTCGTAATAGCCGCAGAATCCATACCCATAATAGCTTCGGAATACGCCTTCATAGCCTCACCAAACGGTACAAGCTTTTCACCGAATGTATCGACATCGTTGTTTCCTGTAAAAAATGCCACGACGCCACCAGTATTTGGAACCGTACTAGCAAGCTCAACCAAAGCCTTACCTGCTGTTGCAGAATTGACGATTGCATCGGCTTCCAGTCCGCGAACTGCGTCACCAAATGCTTTCATGGCTTCGCCGAATGGTACAAGCTGTTTTCCAAACTCGCCCATATCGTTTTCGCCAGCAAAAAATCCTACGACACCACCAGTATTGGGAATGGTTGTTGCCATCTCTGCCATGGCCTTACCGGCTATTGCCGCTTCTGTAACGGCATTTGCGTCGAGTCCAGTGATTGCATCCCCGAACTGTTTCATAGCTTCACCAAACGGTACAAGCTGTTTTCCAAAGGCAGTCATGTCGTTTTCTCCTGCGAAGAACGACACTAATCCGCCAGTATTTGGAATTGTGGCTGCCATTTCAGCTAATGCTTTACCAGCTGTTGCTGCATTTGCCACGATTTCTCCGTCCATGTTTCCGATAGCCAGCGAGAAATCTCGCATAGCTTCGCCAAACGGTACAAGTTCCTCTCCGAACTTAGACAAAGACGAACCTCCTGTAAGCCAAGAAGTCAATCCCTGTAAAATATCAGCCGCCGTCAAAATAAGCACAGTCTCGGCTAATGCCTTTACCCCGTCCATCATAGATGGCTGAATCTGACTTGCTCCTTGTAAGAACGGCTGAACATTATTCATAAAAGCGGATAAATCGGCCCCAATCTGTGGGAACTGACTCGAAACCCCGCTCATAAATCCGCCGACAATTCCACCAACGAACTGACCGATTGCTGTTCCGATACCCTGTAAAAGCTTTCCACCTTCTCCAATAAGCCAAGAAAGTCCCGGAAGTTTCGACAAGAGCCCGACAGCTGCAAGCACCAATGCCATTTCAGCGACAACTGCTCCCATTCCAAGAATTCCAACCATGGCACCAGGAACAAGCGCCGCTGTTGCACTAAGAGCAAGCATAATAGCCGATAACAGACCGATTCCAGTAATTCCTTTCAGTAAAGCCCCAGTATCGATTCCGCTTAACGCATCGACAATACCAGCAAAGAATGCCATAAGGACATCGATTCCAGCTTTAATCAGTGATGGCAGATTACTAGCAATACCCTCTAAAATTCCAATAAGAAACTTGAAGGCTAGATCTACGATTTGAGGCGTGTAAGTAACAAGTGCTTCTAATACACCGACCACTAATTGCAAAGCTCCGTCTGCCAGTTGTGGTACACAGGATACGAAAACATCAATCAGAGTTAAGATTACTGATTTTACGGCTTCGCCAATAGCCGGAGCTCCAGCAGCAATAACTTTGCAGATTGCTATAAGCCCTTCTCCAACTTTTGTAAGGACAGCCGGAATTAAGCTAGCGATACCAGTAACGATAACCGTCAGTGCTGCTACGATTGCTGTTGCTCCAGCGGCACCGGCAGTTGCCAGCGCTGTGAATCCGATAGCGAGTGCTGAAAGTCCCGTACCGACCGCAAGTAAACCAGCTCCGATTGTAAGAACCCCAACGCCAATCAACGCAAATGCTCCTGATAACGCCAGAATGGTCGGAACCAACGGCGTAAGAACTGCGCCTGCTACGCCGATAATCGTGAATGCTCCTGCAATGGAAATAAGTCCTTTCGCAATCGCTTCCCACGATAATGCTCCCAATATACTGAGCACCGGTGCAAGAACAGCTAGGGCTGCGGATGCAACCAATAATGCCGCCGATCCGCCAAGTGTACCCTTCATAAAGTTGAGACTGATGGCCAGCTCAGCTAAAGCCCCACCCATGACAGTAAGACCTCTACCGATTTCTTCCCACTGCATACCTCCGAATTTACTCATACAGTTTGCAATAATTTCAAGTGCTCCACCGACGATAACAAGACCCGTTCCAATGCCAATCATATTTTTCGGCATCAGATTAACAGCGATAGCTACCTCTGCAAGTGCGCCGCCCATAGCAGTTAAACCTCTGCCGAGCTCATCCCACTGTAATTGAGCAAAATCTTTTACAGCGGAAGCAAGGATTTTCATTGCAGCGCCAATAGCAGTTAAAGCTACGCCAGTAGACATTACGTGTTTTGCATTTCCAGACAAATTTGTGAAGACTGCAAGTTCAGCAAGTAATCCACCAATTCCAGCTAATCCTTTTCCAATCTCGCTCCACTCCATCTGACCAAAATCTTTACAAGCAGATGCCAGAACTTTCATTGCCGCCGCCAGAATAACAATTCCAGTCGCGGTGCTAATCATTTTTCCGTTGAATTTTGCAACTCTAAGGAATACGGCAATCTCGCCAAATAGAACTCCTACACCAGTCAGACCTCGTCCGAGTTCATCCCACTGTAATTTTGATAAGTCCTTACATGCTGAAGCCAGAATTTTGATAGCCGCTCCAAATATAATTAAGCTGGTAGCGCCTTTCATAACCTGCTTCTGACCGCTTGCCATGGCTTTAGATGATGCAACAACAATAGTCGTAAGACCAGCGATTCCAATCAAGCCTCTTGCAAGCTCACCCCAATCAAGGTCCGAAACTTTCTTCAAAGCTCCTGCCAGAATAGATACTGCAACTGACATGGCAATCATCGCTGTACATGCTTTAGATACTTTTCCGGTATCACTGCTGATTTTATTGAAAATCGCCATCGCCCCGAGCAGATTAGCAAAGAGCACCGTGATAGCTCCAAGAGAAGCTGACAGTTTATCGCTATCGATCAGAGAAATCGCAACGATAGAACCCGCAAGCAAAGCGATTGCTGCTCCAATTTTAAGCAACGTTCCGGCTTTAAGATTTGTCTGATATGCCTCAAAACAACCTCTAACACCGTCAAGAATTCCAGTTACTCCTTCGAGAACCCCATTCAACCCCTCAAGCGGTTCTGTTACACTCTTTAAGAATTTGGAAATCGATACTGCGATTCCACCGACAGCAATGCTGTTAAGAATGTCAAGAACTCCGCTGAAATCTGCATTTCCGAGTTTCTCGGCAAGTGTTCCCATCATAGTCCCGACTGCATCGGCAATACCGCCAGCAATTACCTTTACAGCTGTCCACAATGCTTCCATGACTTTGAGAAATTTACATTTTTCCAGTGCCTCTCCCATCATCTCAAAAGCAACAATGACTCCGCTCTTCATTTTTCCAGCACCATCACCGATCTGAGTCATGCGATCATGTACTCGTTCAAGGAATGAGTGGAATAATTCAAATCCAGGAAAATCGAACTTCTCCCCGGCAGCTTTTCCAAATTCTTTTACTTTTTCTCCGGCAGTTTTAACAAACGTAATAGCTGTCTTTACAATATCAACAACAGTTGAAACTGCTTTGCCAAAGATGTCGGTCTTCTTTACGGTTTCATCAAGCTTAACAAGGTATTCGCCAAAGCTTCCAGTAAGCGATAACACTCCGTTTCCAGCTGGTAAGAAAAGACCAATCAATTCGCCAACGCCACCTGCAACTGCTTTGAAGGCTTGCCCGACGATATCAAGCACTGCGAATACGCCTTTAAACGTATTCTTCAAATTTTTAGAACTTTCTTCCCCCATTTTGAATTTTGCTGTCAGATCGCGAATACGCTCTGTGATTTCAGCTAACTGTTTTCCAGTCATTGGCGGGAAGATTTCGTTGAACGCTTCCCGAACCGGCTTAGCAACGCTAACCAGTCCTTCAAATACATTCTTTACCGCTTCAATCATCATGGTTCGACCACCAAGGTCTTTCCAATCCTGAAGCATTTTATTTCTCGCATCGGCAGAAGCATTGATTACGGCACTGAACGTATCGCTCACCTCAGTAAGTAATTCTTTCGCCTCTTCAAAGTCACCGACGATAATTTCCCAGCTTTGTGTCCATCCGGATTGGGCAGCCTCTTTCAACGTGTCGAACAGCTGAGTAAAAGTCTTTACTTTTGTTGCCGCATCATTCGCTGTTTTACCCATCTCCATAATGGATTTGATCTGGTCATCGGTATACCCCATGGTCCGAAGCTGATCTTCGTTGAGATCACCTGTAAATTTTGCCAAGGTTTCAGTCAAGATGTCAGATGTAAGCCATCCTTTACTAAGGGTCTCTCTGAATGAGCCCTCATCTTTGATCATTTCATCAATGGCGATTCCGTGAACTTTAGCGGTCTCCTTCAACGCATCCTGGAATACCTGACCACCCATACCAGCATTAACTACAGAGTTCCAGTCCTGCAATTTTACAGTGCCTGCCGCTAATGCCTGCGAAAGCTGATACATAGCGGTACTTGCCTGCTGAGAATTGGAACCCGATACGGCTGCAAGGTTTGCTATGCCTTTGATAGCCGCTACAGAGGTATCAAGATCCACACCAGCCGCGGTGAATGTACCAATGTTACGGGTCATTTCTGTAAAATTGTAAATGGTCATATCTGCGTAATGGTTTAATTCATCTAACGCATTATTTACCTGGTCGAGAGTAGTTCCTTTTGAAGAGGTATTTGCAAGGATTGTCTGAACGGCATTGATCTGGGTCTCATACTCCTCGAAACCGGATTTAATAGGATCGATTGTAAAAGCAGAGACCAGATTTTTTCCAGCAGCAAGTGCAGAATTGGTAATGTTCTGTAACGCGGTAATTGCCATTACTTCCAATGCAGAAAATCGCACTCGTACAGTCTCAACTGCATTGCTAAGCGGTGACATATTTCCACTGCATTTATTTGCGGCATCATTTACGGTTTCTAAGCCTTTTGCTGCCCCTTCGAGGTTAAGACTCTTCTTCAACTTATCGAGGCTTGATAAACTGGTCTGAATATTCTGCTCAAACTGCTTGTTATCAAACCGCATTTCGACGACACGTTCGTCAACGGTTGTACTCATAGCTTAGTAACCTCCTTCCATGCCGCATCTGCAATTTTGTCAAAAATAGGCTGGATAGCAGGATTGATGTAGTCTCGCCCCTGTACCCAGCCGCCGTTTCTTGTTGCATGTCCGTACTGCAAAATAACTGCAATAGGGACTCCATTTTGAATATTTGTGTTGTAAAAGCTGATCGACACAGAACTTTGCTTCTGCTCTATCTTGTAGTGCCACGAATTTGCCGTCCGTCCCGTATCAACTGGTGTTGCAGACGCAAGGGCGGCTACGCCCTCTCGACCATACTTATCGAGGTCACCGAGACGAACCGATTCCTTTGCTCGCTCTAAGAATCGAGTCAGCTTAGAAAAATCACCCTTTTGTCTGAACGTGATCATGTGAATCTCCTACTTTGCTAAGTAAGCACTGGATGAGAAGCCCGTATACTGTACACCATCAAGTACAAACTGGATGTACAGCCACTTAACTCCGTTTGCCATTGTGTAGTAGCCATAGCATTTAACCTTAGTGCCAGCCGGGATTTTATAAAGAGCTTTCTTATTGGTTCCGGCATCATTACGGCAATAAAGAACTGCCGTTGTTTTATATTCACCAGCATAGGTTTTGTTAAACTGCTTGGCAGAACAGGTAGCCACCACTTTCTTTGAAACTGACTGGTTCTGATCCTGTTTGGTGTTGGACGGTGTTACCGCTGATCCATTCAGAATCTGATTAACCATGTTCTGAACTTCTGAGTAGCTGTATCCGTACTCAGTAAGCAGTTTCTTACGGTTATCACCTCTTCCCCACAGTCCAACAATTACCTCATGAGCGATGGTTTTGATATCTTTGCCCTTGCTTAATCCAGGAGCGGAAACAGCATTGTCGTCGTACTTTGGTGTGATGAAGCCGCGGATGAATTTTCCATTGATAGACAAGGTTCTCTTCTTAACCGCATTACCGTAGTTACCCTCTTCAACAACCATGTAACCGGATTCCTTATGCACCTCGATCACGGTACCAACATGATCTGGATTGCCTGTGTTGTCGCCGATTCCGTTATCCTGCCAATCATACAAAACTCCATCCCCAGGACTCGGGACATAAGCATCATTCTCCTGCCAACATCCCATTTTCTTTGCTGCCTCGATAAGGTAATAACAGGAAATTTCCATGGGCATAATACTCTCATATCGGAGAGCTGCCGCTAATGCAGACCAGGTACAAGCACACCAAGCCCAGTCATAGCGCATACGAATCCCACGAGGAAATTTGCCGGAACAGATCTTCTCGAAGAAGTCGTTGTATAAATCAATAATGCTTTTGTGCGAACCGTTCGATTCTTTCTTTCCATCCCAGGATTTGACAAGATTAACGACGGCCTGTCTTGATTTCGCCATTTTTATCGCTATCCTTTCGAATTAAATTTTTTTCTGTTTGCGGCATTCACTTCCGCATGATGTCTGTACAAATCTCGTTTGCTCCTCTTCTTCGGAGGTTTATTTTCCGCATTGCAAATCCGGATAAGCATTAACAAACGATTCAAATGCCATTTCTGACACTCAAACGGAATGTGATACGCAGTCATCCAGTAATAGATAAGCTCACTGGTTATCTGCTGCCTGTTTATTGGACCGCCTTTTTCTTCCTTAACAGTCGAAGCCGTCATAGGCGCTTCAATATAGGCATTTACCGCATCAATGTGAGAATTGGTAATGCATTGATAGACCAGCGGGTCAACATTCTGTGTGAGTGTCATACAGCGTATATAATCAATGGTTTCTTCAATGGTCTTCTGCTCTTTAGTTAAGAAGACTTTGCACCATTTACTTTCCCATTTTGAAAGTGAAACGAGCGAATGCTCCAAACGCAACTTCTGTTCCTTTACAGGGATAAATCGCTGATTCCGCTCATCCCACAGATCAGTTCTTGGTATCGTAAGTTCAAGCATTCGATCTCACCTCTTTAGTTCATGGTGGCTACCACAGGAGCAATCTCCGGATTTTCCGAATGCTTCTTGATATCTACAACTTTCGGAATTACATGGTTTACGAATTCAGCGGCTTTACTGTCATCTGTAGCCAGTTCCATAAACAGAAGATTGTAGAACTGAGTGCAGGCAAACTTTCTGGAAATCTCTTCGGACTTCTCGAAATATGTACCGTCAGCACTCTTCTCTCCGTATGCCTTTAAGATAAATTCCTTAAAGAACTTGATAATGGTCGGCTGATCTTTTGCATCTACGATGCGCTGAAGCATCTCAGCAACTCCACCAGCTGTACCTAATTCCATCTCCATAACCTCGGTTTCAGTAAGGTTAAACAGCTTTGTTTCGGTGCGCTCAACACCGTTAAAATCTTTATAAGTCTTTGTTACTGCATACATAATTTTGTTCTCCTTTCAAATAAAAAGGAGTCGCCAGCTTTCCTGAATACGACTCCATCTGTGGTTTGTGTATTATTTCTGATTAGCCTTCTGCGGTCATAATCTTAATTACTTCATCCGGAAGCGGAAGTCTCGGTTCAACACCATCATCTGCTTCGGCAGAAGAAGGATCTTTACCATACAGAATCTCTTCAAGCGTGGCCAGTTTCTTAGCATCAACCTTGGTAGAATCGAAGGTGAGAATGGAAGTAGGCTTCAGCTTCTTTCCATCGATTAAGGTTGCAATCTCGACTGGTGTGGTGCTGAACTCCCAGGATAAGGTAATAGCTTCCGGACTGTCATTTACAGTGGAATAACCCTTCTCGGAAGGAGAAGCTAAGCAACCATAAACGAGATGAAGCTTATAGCCGTAATCGTTGGAATCAACATCATTACCAAGAAGCGTCTTGTAAGATAAGCCGAACATCTTACGGTTCTGCTGTCCTGCAAACACTCCAGGAGCGATCTCTTTGGAACCGTCGCACTCTGCGAACTCATTCGGTGCCATATAAGCTTCGATCGTGCCGCCAAATTCCTCTGCGGACATAAGGTTCAGATACTTGATGTTGTCTGCATAAATTGCGCTGGGTTCTGCTCCAGACGGGCTCTCTGTTACGGTGCTAAGACCGTTCCATGCGGTACCAGAGTTATATACGCCACCGGTCTGAATCGGGTAAAGGACGCCCTGGCTGACACCGGTCTCATACAGGCGCTCGCCAGTCTTGTCCCAAACGAGTTTCTTTTTCATAGAATTTGTCCTCCTTAAAAGAATATTTCAAAGACATCATGGTTTAAGTTGTCTTTCGTATAATGCCGATTGAATCGACTTGTCGGCATAGATGCTACTTTGCCAACGAGAGAACTATCCGGATCACTGTCGATGACTGTTACTGAATACTTTCTCGCAGACAAATAAACCCCGTCATTCGCAAACGTATTCTCGATATCGTCGAGAGCGTAAACGATGGCGGGGTATTTCATTTTTACCGATGACGGTGGTTGAAAATAAGCACGACACTCTGGTCCTTTGTTTGGACACGAGAGGATGTCGCATAAAGCATTATGCAGTTTCAGTCGTCTGCTCATTGTAAACACCTCCAACGGTCAATATTAAACGGGGATACTGAACTTCAACATTTGAAATTTTCCATTTAGCCCCCATATACTCGATAAATCTCATCGAATGAAAATTCGCATAAGCAAACGGATCGGCTACGATGCTGAACTCATTCGACACATTGAGATTGTCGTTGAGGTTATCTGAACTCTGATACTGTCGAGTATTCCGAATAATGTCTCCGTAGTAGTCACGAACTGTAATCTTCTCTCCCGAGACACCAGGTCGAATTTCCTCTGTTACGGAATAGCCGATTGCTCCGTAAAATTTACTCATTTTGAATTTTCTCCTTTAAGACTTTAAGCTGTGTGATCCTCGGAACCGGAAGAAGCAGTTGTTACATCCTCTTCGATTGCGATTGCAGAGTATACACGAGTAAGAGCACCAGAGCATCTGGTCTCAAGCAGGGATTTCTCCTGGTTGAAGTCGATATCGAACTGAGTGAAGTGAGTAACCTCTCCGCCCTTGGTTGCACCGAGGGAGTAATCAGCCAGATTTGCGATAATGGCAACCAGCTTCTTCTTTTTGCTGTCGGAAGTGGTTCTAATCTTGCCCTCGAACTGCTCCGCAGTATTGATACTGCCAACATTAAGAGCCGCAGCAAGTTCGGTCTTAGAAGAGTAAATACGTCTTCCGTTAATGTCCCTTGCCAGAAGCATCTGATTGAGCATGTGCGGAGTAATGAACAGATCCGGAGTACCAGTACCCTTATAATCTTCTCTTGCATACAGCACAGTGTTGATCATGGCCTCAGCAATGATGTAGTTTTCACCGAAGTTTGCAGATGTGTTTGTTCCCTGAAGTTCTTTCTTTGCTGCTGCCACATCCAGATCTACATGGATGGTATACAGGTCGTCATCCAGCCAAATCGGTCTGATGTGATCCGGGAAAATCTTTCCTTCATCGCCATCATCACGACCATCGCCAAGCATGATTGCAGTAGCCAGTTCTTCGTTCAGCTGCAAACGATCAATGTTGTAAAGATATGCTACGTAATCGAAATCTGTAATATCGATGATGTCATCTCTATGAAGTGCACTCTTTACGAATACGGTCTGCGGATCAGTGGTTCTACGAACAAGCTTGAAGTTGCCGGTCTGTCCCTTTTTCTTCCCCTTGGTATATCCTTTTGCTCTGAGTCCCTCGATGTTTCGAATATCAACCTGGCTGGTTCTGATTCTGGAAATAGGACTCTTATGAACTTTGTTCATTACAGTCGTAATCCAACCCTGATCACTGGTGATGAGCTCCGGTGCTCCAGGACGTACATCTTTGTACTCCGGGAACAGAAGTGTTACATTGCCCTCTCCGGTCTGAACAAAGCCGCTGGCAAGAGCGTCGTGCTGAAGAGCATTATCATTCGCGTAGATTTCCAACGCATTCTGGAACGTTCCAACCTGGCTGGTTTTTGCCAGTTTAAGAATTTCCTCCTGAGCTGCGTGAGACAGGAAGCTCTTGTTATCATGCTTGTCGTTGTCAAAAACATTGTGTTTCATATCGTCATCTCCTCCTTTAGATTTATCATTATCTTTTTTAGACTCTTCTTTATCCGCGAACTCTGCCATCATGGCGAAGACAGCCGTCTGCTGTTTATCGTTCATGGATTTAAAGATGTCTTCGATGGTCTCAACTTTCTCATCTTTTTCACCAGTTTCTCCATCTGTGGCACCTTTATCTTTCTCATCTTTCTCTTCTGACTCATCTGCGGAATGCTCCAGATAGCCCATAATCATTTCGTCATACCCGATGACCATTCCGGATTCGCCATCGCCATGTGCTACAACATCATCGATGAATGCACCCGGATTGGCTCCGGCCAGAACAATACTCACCTCTCTGATGATTCCGTGGAGAACATCGGAGCCAGTCTGCGTCAACTGATTAGCGAAGATAGATAAAGACCGCACGTCGCCATGTTTTACAAGCTCACGAGCAGTCTTTCCAGATTCGTTATTATTGAATTCGCAATATGCATAAACGCCCTCATCTCTATTTTCGAGATGTGCTAATCCGAGAACGTTTGCCGGATCAGTATGGTTATGCATCCATACTAACGGGACTGTCTGCCCATTCTGTGCTTTGAATGCGTCTTTTTTAATGACTCGCCCATCAGCACACTGAAGATCGTTTCTAGTGGCCCAGCCACCAAAGTCATACTTCATTTTGATTTTTACCTCCTACTTCTTTCTGATGTAATACGATAACGGATGGGATGTCTTCTTTGATGAACTGGAAGACTTTTTCTTAGATTTCTTAACTTTCTTATACTCCGATTGAATTTTATCGAATTCGTCCTGATACGTTTGTTCATATCGGGAATCGAGGTCAGCTTTCGCTGCTTTATAAGCCTCTCTGACCGATTTAATCGCTGCTTTCAGCTCAGAGCTAACTTTTACTCGCTCACTCTTGGCATTAGCTTGATTCTCTGCTTTTTCTTCTTTTGTGTCGGATGATACTTTTGCTTTCTTATTGGTTGCATCGGTTCGAACACCGGCTTTGTCAGATTTTGCATCACTACTGATTTTGGCTTTATCTGACTTTGCATCGGTTCTAAGCTTTGCGATCTTTTCGGTTCTTTCTGCTACGCGCTTAACCCGCTCTGCTTTTGATAACCCGGACGGAATTTCTATCGCCATCAAACGCTCAATTTCTGCGTTCTTTTTATTATCGATTCGTTCCTTTTCGCTTGACGACTCTTTCTCAATATCTTCCAACTCAGAATCTTTATCAGTATCAATGCTCTTCTTTTTGTCAGAAGCATTTTTAGTTAAAGCTTCATTCAATTCTTTCAATCGAGAAGATATCTGTTCTTTCGTAGCATCCGCTTTTGCACGAAGTTCCGTAATCTTTTGGTCTCGCTTCTCCTGCTCTTCTTTGACCTTTGCAGTCTTTTCAGATTTGATGTTATTTTTTGTATAAGACCAAATCTTCTTTCCCTCATCATTCAGCGATGTAGTAGAACGCCCCTTTAGTTCTCTGGTACGCATATAATACTCATGAGCTTTCTGAGGGTCGTAATAGGGCGATGCATAATGTCTAAGAACTGCAACTTTAGGTTCGTCCATTAAGAATCACCCTCCTCATCGCCGTCAGACGTATAATTACCAATGATGTCATCAATCTGTGCAGAAATGCTATCAAGCACCTCATTGACCAGGGAATCATAAGCACTGGTGTCGCTGGATTCAGTTTCATCACCATTTGTGGTATCATATACAGAACCGCCAGCATTAGGTTCACTTAAGTTGCTATTTCTCAATTCATCAGCCTTAGGATCAGTAGATGGTTTCCAACCAATCACCTGTCTAATTTCATTTGAAGTAGCAATTTCATTTCTGGTAAATTTATCAGAAATTTCAGCAAGATCCGCTACTGGCACAAGCTTAAATGGATCTCTGAAGAACATGATTGACTTGTTCTGAGATCTAGCAGTCTTCGTCAAGAATTTTCGTTTCATCTCATCGACGATTGCAGAAATAATGGGTTCGATTGTCCGATTGTAATAATTCAGCATAGTCTTCTCGTCTGCGGTACCATCCAAGATGCTCTGAGTGATTCCTAACTGGCTGTAAAGCATACTCGTTAAGTATTCAATCTGCTTCATTAGATTATTTTCCAAAGAACGATTCAACTGTGTGATTCTTTCAGTTCCATCAGTATAAGCAATACCATACTTGGAACCGGACAACTGCTTCTCAATATCTCTACGTCGTTGCTCTGCCTGCTGACGTCTTGCTTCCGATTTGATTACATAAGGTAACTGAATAATTAAATCCAATTTTCCAGAACTACTCTGTTCATCAACCGCATCCAATAAATTCAGTTTTCGTACAAGCCGTTGCATGGTAGAGTTAGGCTCGTTAATTACTGCGTATAGCGGATTTTCTACGATTGAAACTGTGTGTTTCGGAACGATTATTTCTTGCTTACGTCCTGTATTCTCGTTATAAACCTCCACCCGAACGTGTTTTGGATACCAATCTTTAATACGCCCAACACGCATCGAAAGGATTTGATACCCAGTTGTGTCGTCAGGATCGTCATCTGTATCAACAGGAACGATAGCAACACACCCCTCATCTATCATGGACATAACAACATCCTGAATGAATGCTCGACCAGTTTGATCCAAATTGGCTTCGATTGACAAACAGTCATTCAAACCGCTTTTTACAATACTTAAAAACCGCCCTTCATCATCCAACTTGACATGCTGAATGTTGATGGCGGCTACATCTAAAGCGATTCTGTTATATACTGAGGTAACGATTGACCTTTCATTTCCCCTAGTAAGTCGAAAACGATCCGGACGGTATGAATACCCAGAACCAATATCTTTATATTCCCCAGTCGGAGATCGATTAGAAAAAACATTCCAAACGTTTTTAACGATGGAACTTAATGATAAACCCATTTTGAATAATCACCTCCTAAATGGTCAAAAAAAAGACCTCTTTATTACAAGAGATCTTTAATAGTTTTATTTTGGTATTTTATCAAGGATTGATTCGCATATCGCACCGTTTTCATCTGGATTGTAGTTTTCATCCAAACATTCCAATGTTAAATGTGCTCCGACTTTCTCTTCGATAATCATCCAATAATCATCGTCATCTGATAAATTGTTAAAATCGCAATCCAATCCTAATGATCGCATAAGTGAAATTTCTTTATCGTCAAACATATGCTCCTCCTTCCTACGAATACTTGCGTTTCGTTCTTTCACCTGTACACCAAGCAGTTGTTATAACTCCATTTTCAGGATTTACAGCGACTGTTGTCGATTTACCGATGAATTGTTGACTAGGACGCCCAAGTTTATCGGTTTTTGTTTTTATGGTATCATGATTTAATGGGTTTTTCAACGCATCCATTATACCCTCAACAGTAACTGGCCTAGAATCCATCTGTGTTCTATTGAGAGCATGTTCCGAGAATTTTGAAATCATGATTCCGTTCGATGCTTTGATTGGGGTTTTAAGACGATTAGACATCCTAGCTTGAATAGAATTTCTATCATGAGCTAACTGTTCCGGTGTTCTTCGAACTCCCCATTTCATGCCTTTTACGCCATAATGCATCAAAACAGTCGATTCGTTTCTAGCTACTTTTCGAACAGTGTATGGACGCAAAGTAAACGCACTATCAATCAACTTAGCTATCAATAGATTGTACCTCCCTATTCAAATGCTTCCCGGTTTGCTTTGAACGCGATATATGCATCCATCATCGCAGCAACTGCATCTATCTTTTGTTCATATCTCTTTTTCAGCAATTTACGGTTTCCGTTAGTATCTTCTAAAGTGATACAGTTTCCCATTGCAAATGTCATCAAATCCTCATCGAAAAGGAGCATCCTTTCTTCGGACAGTTTCTTTAACTCTCCTAATGGAACCGATTCCGTTTTGGCACCCTGAATAACTTTTTCAATTCCAAATGGTCCGTTTTCATTAGCCCAACGCTCAACAAATTCTTTAGCATTATATGGGTCGTATCCAAAGCAGCGAACATCATAACCGCATTCAACAATGTGATTATCGAGGTCCTCATATACTTCCATCATATCAAGAACAGTCCCCTCTAAAACAATAAGACTTCCTTCTTTCATGAATTGATCGTATTTGATTCGCATTGCTGCTGGGAGTTTCATAAGAGTTAATGAAGAAATATAGTTTCTCGTTTTAGCACCGAATGAACCATTGGATAACGGAAACAGAAATGTAAATGCACAGAAATCGTCACCTTGAGATAGATCCGCTCCTAATGAACACGGCATTTGCCAATAATCTCTATGACGATGCGGGAGTGTTTCTTCATATGTAAAGTAATATGTATATCCTTCCATAGGAAGCCCAAATCGTTTTGCCAAAATATCATTTCTGGCAGCCGGTGCTTTTTCCGCTCTTTCGACATCGAGCTGATAGGTTTCATAAGAAACAGTTTTTCCTAAATTAGGATTTGCTTTCAACCACTTGTCCGGGTCGGCAACTTCATCTATGGAATCAAGTTTATACCACCAAATGGATACATGAGGATTGACATAGTCTCCTTTAAGAATGTCCATCAATTCCATTTTGATTGTATCACCGGCACCATTACGAACAGTACCCTCTGAACTGATCGCAACAATGAGATAGTCATTTACCTTAGATGCACCCTGTTCGATCGCTCCGATTACATCTTCTCGAATGTCGCCAGAAAGCCACTCATCCACTGTCGCTACTTTAAGCTGAAGACCCTGAAGCTTGTCGATTCGCATTGGTCGAATTTCGAGAAGCGATCCAGTAAGGAAATTTTCAATTCCTTTCTTGGTGGATGCCAATTTCATTCGATTTGCTTTCGATCCGGTAGTATTCTGCAACGATCCTTCTGTTAGGAACTTATAGAAAGGTCCTCTTGATCTAGTAATAGCTGTTCGAATCGGTGACAATACCTCTTCTGCCTGCTTCATCGTAGGAGCTGTGGTTATCTGATGCGTCGTTGTGACGTCCACATTTAAGAAGAAATTCTGCAAGCATGAACCATACATTGACTTTGCAGCACCTCTGGCCACTATGAGATATTGCTTATTAACCAACCTTTTTCGAATAGACTTCGTGACGTAATGCCCTCCATGTCCATCTTCATATGGCTCATATACACTTCTCTCAACGAAATAGTACCAACCAAAAATCTGCTCAGCCCAAACCTTAAATGTATCAAGCAGCTTCAAATCCGAACCGTCAGTTAAAGTGAGCTCATTCTCACAATAGCTGATAAAGCCCTCTACCGCTTGATCGTCGTAATAAATTCCCGGATTTGCAATGAGATCGTCAATTCGATTCATCTCCATCTCGATTTCTCGACATACCGGAATTTCGCCACGAATTACGGCATCACGAAACATGCCGTAGTATTTCGGGACGGCAGTGTTCGATAACGCCATTGTTTTATTCTCCTACTTCTTTTTATTCGGGTTTGCTGCGATATACTGTGCGGCCTCTTTAAGGTTGAATTCCTTTGTCATTGCGGTCTTAACGGCATAGGTCATTGCACCGGCCGCGGCCATAGTCAACGCTTTCTTTCCCGACGCAGAAAGAATTTCTGAAACATACTTTCTACCAGGTACGATATCATCTTCAGTAAGACTCTTGAACTCACGTTCTAATTTAAGTCTCTCAACCCTCTTCTTCAAATCAGCATCGGACATTGTTCGCCGATTCTTAACGGCAGCCTTGCGTGCTGATACCTCATTCTTATCATCAGAAGACTTGGGGGAGTGCCCCCTGGCTCTAGCAAGCTGTGCCTCTGACCTTCGAACTCCCCATTTCATTCCAAGAATTCCATGATGTGCTAAATAGGTGTTATTCATTTTGAATCTCCCTCCTTTGCGATATAGCTGGTAACGCCACCGCTACTGTTTGACGTCTGGTAATACGGAACTTCGTGAATAACGAGGTCATCACTAAGAACTTTTCCAGATGTATCCAAAGTTTGAGTTTGATGGGCCTTTGGTGTAACTTCATATGATCCAGAATAATGCTCGGGCTCGTCCGGATCAGTGTCACTGTTTTCCGCGGCAACATTCAAACGCCATTCATACTCGCTGATTTGTGTTTTATAACACTCTAATACTGCCGAACTAATCGGCGGATCGAAAAGAAGTTTGACCTTCAAATGCATATAAGATTTGACAAGCATGTATTTGGATTCGTCAGAAATGAAATCTTTCCATGTTGCATTCTTATCTTCGATCATGAAACCTTTGGACGGACCGACACCAAGCTGTGTAAGAATCGAGAACACAGAATTGATGTGCATGATCAAATCCGCATCGAAATGTTCATACTCCTCTGCGATTCCGAGTAATTTTTTGATTGATGTCAGTACACTATCTGTAATATTCATGATCGCACCTCCATCTAGCAGAGTTTTATAAACTCGCTCATGCAATACCCGCTGATTCCATCTCCGGTCTTGACTTTATAAAAACCGGAAACAGACTTATCATCGCAAACTGTTACAACTGTATCCGAGCCGATGATTCCTAATGATCTTGATGTCTGCGTCGGATCTTTGCGAATATTCAAATTCATACAATTTACCACCACACCAGTAAGTGGCTTTTTATTTTCATCCATGTTAATTCCCTCCTAATGCCGCCATGGGCAGGTGTCATTTTTTTGTCGTTCATTCGGAACTGTTAAAAGTAGTTTCTCATCTCCATAATGTATAGCATTGTGAGTTGACAGAGTTGTCGTGATTAAATACTCTGGGTTAAGAACCAGATCGGTTCGCAACAATATGTCCTGCTGCCTTATTGGATTCATATGATGAATAAGAATCTTTCCACGAATCTCGTAACCGTCCAATCCAAGATCACATCCGTTATCGCGAATGATAATTTTTCTCCGAATGTCCTTCCATTCTTTAGAATTGTAAAATATCTGATTAAGATATCGATCAAACCCAAACGTTTCTTCTCCAACTACTCCATCCAATCGAAGATATTCGTATCGTTCTTTAAAAGTTAAAAGCTGTGATAATTCTTCATAGCATTTACGCATCGTCCACCTCATCTCCATGGCCACTATAACCACGAAACGCTTTTAATGCATCTGCATAAAGCTTTTCTGAATTTTCAATGGATTTCAGATTTTGAGTTTTTGCTTCTATCAGTTCTTTTTGCTTCTCTAAAATCTCTTTTTCGATTTTCTCCTTTGTGGAACCAAGCTTTAAATAGTGAGTAATCACCTGCGATGATGCGGTTCCCTCTCGCAACTGCTTTTCTGCTAAATCAACAGCCAAAGAAACAAGCTGATTTTCTCTTGCTTCTGGTGTTAATGCTGGACGCATCATCCTAGAAGACTCTGATTGCTTTGTTTTCCTCAAAGTTGATGCCTCCTTTCGATAAGTTGTTTATCTGTTACTTATTACTTTATTAACACTTTTCCAGTATTTAAAAGGACCTACAAATCACGATAATGCTACTCAACGAAAGGAGAACAAACTCTGAGATGATCCCACAGAAATCACCGCAAATATCATGAATCATAGACCCTTGTAAATACTGGAACCGTAAAAGGCTCTCCAAAAATACCCTCCGGGGAAATTTTAAAGACCGCCGCGATATGGGTGGGGGTATGTTTTTTAGACACCCCCCTATACCCCATTTTACTTATCTGGTGACGGTTTTCGGCTTTTGTTTGCCGATAAAATTCATTTTCAAGAAACTTTTTCTTTTGTTTCTGATTTTCGTGTAACCTTTCGATAGATGTTCTGGAAATCGAAACGAATTATCTCATCAATAGCTCTTTCAACTTCGCGATTGTTTTCTTCATCTGATAACTGATCGGATGTTCTTGCAATGCGACCAAGATAAGCTGTTGTGTGATAACCTTTTTCCTCATCGAACATGAACCATTGAGTGAACTGTTCGAACGGATCATAAGGATTATCAAAAGTTGTGAGTGCAAATCTCATCTTACTTAGTTCACTCCTTTCCATTAAGGTATTTGGATACTGTCGAAGAAGAAACCCCAAGAGCCTCAGCAATCTCCGAAGTGCTGTAACCAGATGCACTAAGTGCTGCAATACGATTCTGTTTCGCTGTGCTCAGCGATGTGCTTGCACGAGGGGTTGCTCTTTGACGAATTGTATCGGTATTCGTGTTGTTCAGAATTTGTGTGAGTTTATTCTCAGAAATTGCTCCGGCCTGAATAGCTTCCCACTCCTTATCCGTAATCTCAATATTACTTCTTTTAGCTCCTACAGAACTTCTTGCCTGTGCCAAAGCCTGCTGACTCGCTTTCTTAACTTCGGCCTTTGTCATATCCGGATTGTCTTTCTTTTTAGCGGCAACTGTAGCATTCGCCATTGTCTGAGCCTGTCTTTCTCTAGGAGCATTCGCTAAAGCCAAATCCAATTTAGCATTTAAAGACTTTACTTCTTCAGAATAAGTAGCCTTAGCAGAAGCTGAGTATGCAATTTTTCCTGTACCCATCATCTCTCTACGAGCCTGATTCGCTAAAGACTTCATAGCATTAGCATAATCAGCATAAGCTTCTTCCTGGGGGGTACCTGAAGAAAGAGTACGGGCATCTTTTGTTTCTGCCATTTTTGTACTCTTCTGGGTTCTCACCTGAATTTTTCCATTCTTATCAACGTATTCTTCCTTAACAGACTTATATGAAAGAGAACCGTCTTCGTTTATTGTTGGCGACCCTTTTCTCTTGAGGATCTGAGTCTCTGATTTGGCTCTCGAGATCAGCGTTGATGCTCCTTCATGATAGCGGCCTTCGGAATCCACATTTCCCTGATACTTTTTCTTCAAAGAAGCGATTCCATTATCGATTTCACTCTGCTTATAATCGAGCTTATGTTTCTCAGCATCAATTACAACCATGCTGTGTCGAACGGCTCTTGCCAACTCATCCTGTGTAGCACCCTTTAACGTCATATCAGTAATCAGATTTGATACTTTACCCATTTCTGTCTGGGTGTTTCTCATAATCTTATACTCTTTGCCATTGCGATAATAATGATCTACACCATCAGCGTCTTTCTTAACAGTTCCTCCATAAGCATCTTTGGTGTCGAATCCTTCCAATCCCTTTAATGGGGATGTAGAAGTAATCTTTACCTTACTCTTTGATGAATTACATGGGATCACCATAACGGTGTCGCCGTCAAAGTCTGCTCCGGACAATCGGTCCGCATTCTTTTTGTTAATGCCAATCGCATCTGCAGGGGTGTTTCCAAGAACGCTCTTTCCCTCAGCTAATTTATTGTTTACTCTAAGAATCGGGATTTCAAAAGTTCCGCCATGAGGATAGCGAATGAGAGCGACTGTTTCTCCATCTTTATAGTTAGGAGCGTACACTTCGTTATCCTTAATCGTTGTCAGTGGAAGGATTACCTGGTATCTCTGCCGAGGTAACGCCGCTGCCTGTAAATGCACAGCTGCTGCATCGCAATCATCAGCAAAGGATTTCAGTAACGCTTTCTTAACAGTCGGATTGGTTAATGAACAGATTTCATCATATTCGGACTGCTTATCGGCTTTTGCCAAACCAAGCTGTTTTTTAATAAGCGTAAGACTCTGTTTAGAAAGGAACTGCGAAGGGAGTGTTTTACTCCATTCACCCCAATCGCCTTCTTCAGCTCTTTTATTGATCAACGAAAGAGACTGCTTCTTTCCAGTTACTGGATCTGTGTATTTTCCTTTAGGATCGTCATAATAACTTTGTCCGCCATGTTCCTTAATAAGAGAACCAAATGGATTATCCGGGTCATCTTTAATTTTCTTAAGAACATCTTTGGTTGGCGTTCCAGATTTTTTATTGGTGTTGAAGATAACATCCACACCATCAGGCATATTATCAGAGTAGACAGCCATACCTTTAAGATAGTGCGTGCCATCAACCATAATTCTTACCTGAGCATAATGAGACTCGCCTAAAGACAAATCGTTGACACCTCTTCGAAGTTCGATGACACCATCCTTATCAACGCCTCCTTGATCAGCATATCTGATCTGAAGACGCTTTGAATCCATGCTGGCCGGATATTCGAACGCTTTTCTGAACGATTCTCCATTATCATACGAAATGTAATCTTTTACAGAATGCACATTCTCAAAGTCATAAATATCTTTATGCTCTGTTCCAGGAGGACAAATAACTTTAATGTTGGTCTGCTTACCTGGATTCGTAACCTGTGGAACGCCTCCGCCATAAATCGGATATCCTTCTAACTCAAGCATATATAGAGCCTGATTAAGTTTTTCCTTTGAAACACCTAATTCACGCTCAACACCGGTTCCAACATCAATCATTCCTTTTTCGTCGATCAACTTTCTCAAAATATCAGCTGTTGCTTTTGCCTGATTCATTCTTGTTTCCGAAGACTCATTAAGCAATGAGCGAACAGAAGAGTCGTTTGAGAATCCCATCTTAGCTGCTATTTCATTTAAACTATAACCTTTTTCGCGAAGCCCCTTTGCGGTGGCAACCTGAAGTGCTCTTCGTTCATCTTTAGCAAGGCTCATCTGGGTTCGAAGCTGTGTGGTTGTTAAACCCATATTTTTTGCGATGTCTGTTTCGCTCATTCCGGATTTTTTTAATTCCTGAACTCTGCTCAGAAAGTCACCGCTATGCTGATATGGATTTTCTCCAGAACCATAAGGGTAACGTCCAGAACGTCGTGGCATACCATAATGCATTAAAATATCTTCCGCAATAGGATTCATCGATTACCCCTCCTGTTCTTTGATTTTTTTGATTACTTTGTCGAAAGTAATAATGCTATCCATAATTGGAGCAATATCTTCTGCCGTTGGATTGTGATAGAGAATTTCATTATTCTGATAAATTCTCAATTCCATTTCAATATCTCCAGGCTTAACTCTATACTCCAAACAGAAAAGAGCCGCATAGATTTCAAGCTGCTCCATATGTGCTGGGATTTTTCCAGTCTTTAAATCATGAATTCTTAAAAAGTTATTCCGAAACAAAATAGCATCGGCTGTTCCAAAACAATTATCTGAATAATACAGAATCTGTTCCGGTGTCATTTTAAACCCGATTGCATCATTCACATACATGTTTAATGTTTTCTGAGATTTCGGAAGTTTCTGTCCAAGTGTTATGCATTGTGCGGCAAACGCATGAAGCATAGTTCCTTTTTGGGTGGCAAGAAAATTTCTATATGCATCTGCAACTTTATCTTCGCTATAATTTATCCAGTGAAATTTACTGGCACCAAGAAAGGCGTGTTGTCCTTCAAGGTTCGAATGATTGTTGAAGTTCATCCAGTACCTCCTCTTTATTTTCCGGACATATGAATCTTGAAAATGACATCTGATTCATACGATCCACGTAATATTCTTGATTCGGCTGCTTCTTTGCATTCGCACTTTTTTTACATTCTAAGGAAGCCCATTTATCTTTATGAAGAACAAGTAAATCTGGAATTCCCTGAATATAAGTCGGGTCGTTTTTCATAACAATACAACCTGGAAATCTTACTTTCAGTTCTTTAATCAGATTTGCCTGGAACTTATTTTCCAACATAAATAGAACCTCCCTTTAATTTTTATAAAATGCAAAAGAGAATGCGACATTTAATAAAATGCCTATTTATCCTCTCTCTTCATAAAAGGGAATGTTTTTTTTGCGTGCAAAAAAGAGCATAAAAAAAAAAGACAGAGACACGATTAAGCATCTCTGTCAAAATATGTAGTTATCAGCTGTTGTTTCTCAAATATCGGATCAATATCCAAATCAGCCACAGTCCCCCTGTGCATAATGTCAAAATGACATCAAGAATCAAACCGGCTGTACTACGTTTTTTCTTTCCGCCTTTACTCATCTGTTTCTTCTCCTTTCTCAATTTCTGCATTCTTTCGTTCTTTCTTAAATATCTTTCCAATTTCACTCTTAGCAGAATTTACGGTTTCTGAAACGCCCTCTTTCAAGCGTTCCTTCTTTTCATGTTTTTCTATGGCTTTTTGTTCCTTAGCTTCTTGCTTAATACGAATATTGTCATCAAATATCTTTTGACTTTCTTCAATAACTTCCGCAGTTATGTATCTCAAACAAACAGTTGTTCCAACTTTTACCCTAACACCCTGCTTTGGATTCGAATCTATAACCTGGGTATCTTCGCAATGGCGGTATTTAGGATCAGCCTCGCTCATCCTAATCTTGCTTTTAGAAACTTTTAACCCTCGTTCCGTCAATAACTCTTCTGCTTGTTCCAGATCTATTGGAAAATCTTTTCGATACAATTCAGGAATATCAACTTTAGCATCTTTCTTTTCCACCGAATTGTTTTGAGCATTGTCTATGGCTTTTTCAACTAAGGGCGTAATAGCCGTGATCAATCCACCAACTGCTCCGATTGCTCCTATAACTCCTGAAATATTTTTGTTTGATTTAGCTCCCATATAATTACCCCTTCCATACTCATGCATGAATTTAGGGCAAATAAAAAGTGCGCCCCAATTTTCAGAGACGCACCGAAAAAGTGCATCTCCCATTGTTGCCACACAATCTCTTCGCCGTTCAAGGGTACGAGTAAAAGAGACTACACTTTTTACCAAAGTTATTCCCTCGAACGCGATTTCAAATATTAGATTGTGTGGCTCTTATAGTATAGCATGAAGCAACCTAAATGGAAAGCAAATTGTTACGGTGTGTAGCTCTATGCCGCAATCATTTTTGCTCTTTTAGCCATGTCATCGTAGATCATCTTCGTGCCATCCGCCAAGTATACCACGATGCTCATATAATTATACGGACGATAATCCTTAGCATCTTTCGATAATCTAGGATACACCGCTTTGAAATTGTTGAAAATATCTTTCCATGTAACTTTACGCTTTATATTCGTGAATATCACCTCTTTCTTGCTTCTGGTCAAAAATCCGCTTTTATTCGCTAATTACTATATATATTTAAACTTTCTATCATAATAGTTTTGTATTAAAAGTGGGAAAGTGGGCAGAAAGCCCGCAAACCCGCATAAATACTGGGTTTTTACTGGTCAAATCCGGGTTTTTAAAAGTGGGAAAAACCGGGCAAATGGCCAGAAATTTGACCAAAATTCATAAATTTTATCAAAATCGACACCAATTTTTCAGCTCTGGTCAAAAATATCCGGGTTCTGGTCAAATCCTAAAACCCAAAAGTGACCAGAAAAATGACCTGCTACTACAAAGATTTTTAACCTAGATTAGCTGAAACCAGTCAGAAATTCCTCCTCTGATACGGTAAATTTCGTCTTCCGACCGGCTTATAAGTGTACGTAGATATCGTAGAATCCGGCAAATGTCTGTGGGATTTACACTTCCAAACGATATGAATTTTCCGTTTCTCTTCACTCTGCTCGATTTGTCCTGAAACAGAATTCAACGCCTCCGCCAATTTTTTCAGTGGTTCCATAGCCTTAACCCAAGCTTCAGATAATACTGCACATGCTTTCTGTAACTCTTCTACTGTCATAATCATATCTCCTTTACATCATAAACTCGACTTAATGATACCTTAGTGATAACTCCATCTTTTTGAACCATGGCATAATCGCCGCTCCAAAAACCGGTTCTGATTTGTAACAATTCGTAGGTATCGGCATTTGCTTTACATCTACTGCAATCGTCAATCACATTAAACATTTCCTGAGTTGCAACGCAAGCAGAACATGTTGAACGATCTGGTCTCACTTTACAGATTTTCATGCGATCACCTCCAAATCTTTCCCGTCTTCTTGTCCTTTAATACAATCCGCCCCTCAATATGAAAATCGGCGATCTCACAAAGCTGAAATAGCAGATTCAATAATTGATGAAAACGTGCGTCATCTTTGTCCTGGTTCTGCTCAGCATTTTTAATCGCTTCATAAGCTGTCGGATCATTGTAACCCTCTGCATTTTTTCTATCTTCCTTACTCATCATCCCTAATTAGGTTTTACCTCCTCAAATCTGACCCCACCATATTCCCAAAGGTCTTTTCTCAAAACATCCATATCCAATTCTCCGTTCTGCCATTTTTCAAAATATTCGAGAACATGTCCTGTGAATTCTGGAATTCGTTTGTAATAGGACTTTGTCCAATAATAATCCATCAATACTTCAAGAGGGAGAGTCAGCATGAGAATAGTAGCATCAGCTATTGCATCTTCCCTGGCTTTCTTTAATTCGTAATCGATTCTCTCCCGTACTAACGCATCCAACTGAGCTCTAGTGAGGTTATATGTAGCTGTCTTGGCCTTTACCTCACTCTTCTGTGCCCTTCTCCTTTCAGCTCGGCCCATAATACAGCCGCCTCCTTAATCCATAATACAGTTTTCTCTTGCTACAAACAGCACAATGGCCAAAAACAAGGCAAATAAAAAGAACGTTACGTCCCATTCAATGGGGGCTGTCAACGCTCCAAGTACAATGAATATCATTCCATAGATTTTGTTTTTAATTAAGTCTTTTCTCACCGTTTTTCTCCTCTGAGATTCCAAGCGAAACATCATGCATAGTAGGCATTGCACCAGCTTCTCTAAATTTGGAATATGCTTTTGCCGTAGCACAATGTTCGATGCATTTCATGATACGATCTACTAAAGAATATAAGCACACATAGCCAATAAGAAACATAATGATAAGCTGCATAACTGTAAAATTCATAAATTTAATCCTCCTTTTTATAACCGAACACATAGATATTGACAGTGTCTAAAATAGCCTCGTCGTTCTCAATTCCGGTAACCATCATTCCTAAAATCTTGTCGGAAAGGGTCTCGGCAATAAAGTCTTTCCTGAGCAAACAGATTTCGTCCTCTTCGCCCAACACAAGTCGAACGTCATTCCACTTTACAAGCGGCAAAATATCTTTTACTTTGACCATCCCGTTCATCTGCTTATTCCTCCGTTTTTCTTTTATAAATATAACCTTTGCTACTATTTCTAGCCGCTCCCTGTAAGGCGTTAATTGAATTGAGATCTAAACCGGATGAAGACATAATAATCTCAGAATACGGCAAAGATTCAATCCAATGACAGAAATCCACCCACTCATCAAGCTTATGTCCTCGACGGCTCTTATAAATATTTGCCAGCACCTCGTAATTCATCATGACATTACGAGTCTGATTATAGCTGCTCGGGAGAAGCTGAATCATCTGCCACCATACTTGTTTATCCTTTGAATCATAATTCTCGCCTTTGTATTCTCCGCCATTCAAATATAACTTTCTAGCCACATTTAAAATATCAATAATATCCCATAAAGAGCTAGTTCCAATACGATTAAGATGCTCACAGCTAAAATCCTCCATCGTAAATTCCTTGGCCTGGATTTTATGCATGGTACTACAGCTGTTGGAAACAGTTCCGACTTTATATGTATCAAATTCTTTCCACCAATATAACGGTGCTGTGATTCTTACATATACCGGCATCATTCTCATAAACTTTCTATGGTCTGTACCGGCATTAGATAAGCGTTGCATAAGCGAGTGATCGTTTTCGCCAAGATCAAACCCAACAATATCGTATCCAGCGGTTTCATATTCGCTATCACTCTTCTCCCATGAATTCATAGGATTACGCATACCTTCAATAATAAACTCCATCTGCTCTGGACTTGCCAGAACTACATGCTCTAATTTAATCATTATCCTCGCATCTCCTTTTCGTCTTCGACTGCTTTTTCTAAACATGCTAATAAAGGTCCATTTAACAATAATTCCCTTTCAAAGAATTTTGAATTATTTTCAACACTTGTCCAATCACCAACAATATATAACGAAGCATTAGCTGTTAAAATATCAGTATCTTTTGCATGATACATTATATAAATCTCGTAGCAACACGAAGCTGCGACAACATATCTGTATAAACCTTTTGTGATTTCAGTCCAGTTTTCTAATTTAATCATTCGAATTCTCCTTTCAAAATATCCAGATCCCCACCAATCTGGATTATTATGCTTCCTGAGTCCAGCATAGCCCACATTTTTAATTACTCTTCTTCCTTCTCATAAGGAATCTGGATTACATCTCCGCCAGGAACCGTGACCGACTGCATAAGCTGACCAGTTTCTTCATCAAAGTAAATGTTATCCATTGCGTGATCCCACTCTTCGAACTGCTCAGTGATGTTTCTACCCTTTTCTTTTCGCATGTTGATAAGCTCATCATGAACCACACGTCTCCAGGATCTGGCAATCTCCATACGGCTCTGAGCAAGGATATTGTACAGACCGTTCTCAGTCACAAAGTTGACGGAACGTCTTTGACCTGCTACTACCAAAGGTAGTTTCAGCTTTTCGTCCTCTTCGCACATTTCGAGCATTCTCCACTCGTTACCGCTGCTGTAGCCGATAGCATGACTAATATCTTTTGCCTTGAACAGCGGAGCGTCCAGATCCCCATATACATTAAGGCGCTTGCCTCCAAATGAAATACTTCCAGCAATTTTAATCTCTTTACTCATCTCTGTTTATTCCTTTCTCTCTGTAATTTTATATCCATAGCTTTCTGCAATTCTTCCGGTGTAATATCAAAAATGGACTTAAGGAATTCCAGGCAAATATAAGCATCTGCCATCTCTTCCAAAAGTCCAATTCTGTTATCGTAACCTCGAATCTGTTTACTGATCTGTTGAGTAAGCTCTGCAAACTCTTCCATGGCAATAGTGCATTTTAATTTCCATGGCTGAGTCTCAACGCTTTTACGGATTATCCGTCGTCGCTCTTTTTCTGACAACTCGATATCACTATTCATCCCCTGGATAAATCTACTTCGATCCATTGATATCACCGCCCTTTTATTAAATTGGTTGTAAAACCAGCGGTGCATAATTTGTTGTCAATATCAAGAAGATCATGGACATAACTACGCCTTTTATTAGTAGTACAACCTCTTTTCAATTCCGTAATGGTAAAGGTTTCCTCATCTAAGAGAAGACCTTTTAAAATAGTAACGAATGTTTTGCCATTTCTACGACCATTCGGGAATGAATCAAGTTCACCTTTTAAATATTTCTTTTGCCAATCATATAATTCGAATCCGAATACCTCTTCAATTCGCTTGAAATCGCTGGATAATAAATCACGCCATTGAACTTTCATTTTTCTTTTCACATATTCGATCTCATCAATCTCAGCAAAGCCGTTCGGAGCCTCTTTGAAATATCTGTTGATTTCAACTCTTTCGAGCGACGGTGTAATCACATACAGGATTCCAACCGTATCGAAATCACCATTTTTCGGATCTACCAGGAATTCTTCCGTATAAACTTTATACGCTCTATCTGCCGGCATGTAAGGCATGGTAATCGGATACAGCTTGTCCATGACGGTATCAATCAGTCCGCTGTGATAAGGTGCATTAGGATTGTTAATATTGACACCGTGATAGCGATCGACATCTCTGTATTTAATGGTACCGTCCGCGTATACATATTTGAATAAAGAGCTCATTCGTTTGCACTGATAGTTGACCTCTTCGCCTTTCAGGCCGCTGATGTCAGAAATATCAGTCCATACGTCGTCCGTATCCTCAATCGGAAGAAGCGGTTTGTTATTGATGAGACGATTCAGAATAGCCTTAGTCAGCCCAATGCTGAATCCGGAATGACCATCCTCGCACAGGGAGCGAAATGCTTTTAATGCACTCTCATAGCAAGCACAACCATAATCCCATTCTCCGTCTTTTCGGTCCGGTTTTTCACGGCGACAGGCAATAGCTACCTCATTTTCAGCCCAGCGTTCGAGATTTGATCTCTCGCGGCAAGAATTGATAGAACGATTTCTGTCGTCTATGTACTCATTTGCAAATATCTTTCTGCAATTTCCACCAAATGCTTCCACGATTTCTGGAAGGTTGTCATTTACTGCGTCAAACACCAGACCATGTTCTTTGCACCACTCAACGGCATCTTTGGTCTGCTCTTCATTTCTGGATGTCCAAAGAATCAGCTTTTCCCCGTTAGCCTGTCTTTTTTTCAGATACTCAATAAGTTCTTCGTTCGGCATCCCGATTTCCGGCCATTTGTTCTCACACAGGGTTCCGTCAAAATCAACTGCAATAATATTAGGTTTCATTTAAAATTTCTCCTTTCAATTTTCAAGCCATTCGTTGTCGATGTAATAGAAACCGAATACGCATAATCCAATTACAATTATCCAAATCGCCCAAAACATCCACAATTCAAAACCGGTTTCTAAATAATCAATCGTTTCATCTATAGTGCTGTCTTCGTAAAATGGAGAATTATCTGATATTGTTTTATCGCGTAGTTCGGTAAATATAGTTCCGGTATACTGAGTATTAACACCATAATATTTATGGCGGACATGACTTGATTCTTTTATAGTGTCAATATGTTCAGTACTTGGAAACTCTACCTTGTTCGATGGGAAGATGTGTCCTAAAAATGTAATTTCTGAACATCTTTGTTCTTCGCTTCCTGCATAGTCCCAAGACCAATAAGTTTCAGTTCTGGTATGTGTCTTTCCTTTAGAATCGGTTGTAGTGACGGTTCGTGTATGCATATTGTAATGTTCCTCTATTTTTTCTATATACATATACTCCCCGTTAATTTCTGGATATGAAACAGTATCCACAGCCTTCAAATCTCCATAAACGAACGCATAACCGACGTTGGTTCTCATTCCATATTCAAACAGATCAGAGCTTTCGATTTTAATAGCTTTATTGTACTTTTCGTTCCGATCCAGAATATAGTTTGAAATTCTCCCAGAAATCACAAAACCAATAAGAAGCATCATTGCGATTATGGATATACTTGCCAGAATCTCACGCTTAGTAATTTCAAAATCTCCAAAATCAAAGCCTCTATTTTTCATGACATCAATCTCCAAATAAATTTTGAGGCGCATCTACAGGAGCACCATAATCAAGGTACTGATACTGCTGCGTTTCATATCCCAAAATATTTAAAAAGAATCGAGTAGGAAATTTTCTAACATAGCGATTGTATTCTTTAATCTGCTTGTTATAATTTTCTCTATACTCAGCAATTAAATTTTCCGTAATGGATAACTCATTCATCAGTTCCTTGTAATTTTCATTGGATTTTAATTCCGGATATGCCTCTGTAACAGCAGCGATTGCAGTGGTTACATTTTCTATACTGGTTGCTTTTTCCCTACCCTCGACAATAGCTGTAAGTGTTTCGGCCTCATGCTTATCGTATTGCTTGACACAATCCGCAAGATTATAAACAAGATCGACTCGTCTTTTTTCCTGAACTTTAATGTCTGAATCAGCAGTGTTGACCTGTTCCTCCAATGCAAACGCTTTGTTTTGTGCTCCCTGTACTCCAAAAATACACATAAAAATAACCGCTATAATTCCAGCGGCCACGATAAGTACCAGTTTCCAATTTTCTTTAATTGCTTTCATATTCTACTCATCCTCCTTAATAATCCCGATAAATTCCACTCGCTCTTCTGCCAGACTTACGAAATACCTTTTTCCCTTATAATCGACGATGTCACCCTCGTACTTATAATTCTTGTCCGGCTCCGAAGCATACGCTAAGATGTTTATTTTTGTCGTTCTATTCATAGCTCCTCCAAATATCAAGCTCCAGGTTGCATGGCTGATTGATCCGCATACTGCAATGCCTGAAGTTTTTTCTTCATATTGTCTAAAATATACTCGACTGTGATTTTTGTTGTCTGCGCCAGTTTTATATACGTAGAATGTTCCTCGTACCACTTGAATATCTCATAGAGATTTCCACTCTGCCAACTGAATGACCACCAATCGCAAATCATCTCGATGATGTAATCGTATGGCATTTCCAAAACGGTCTCCAGTTCGCCATTTTCCATATCATCATGAATAAGAATCCAGTGCTGCCAATGATGAGGATTTCTGTGAATATGAAGTAACCATGCTCGCTGATATCGCTGTACAACCTCATAAGAGCGATTATTTCCATAGAAATATGCATCGTATGCCTCATACTCATCCGGTTCGTTTTTAGACTGATCATGAGCAAATTCTGTATTCCACCCGGCGGTTAGGGTGTTTGTCATAAGTCCCGGTAAATTTTCAGAAAGCCAGTCGAACCCCCTTTTCACATTAGCTCGATGCCTAGCTAAATATTGATCGTATTGAAAACTCACTTTTGACCCTCCTTCTTTTTCTTTGTTACCAGCTTTTCATAAAGTTCTCTCGCTTCATCTCCCTGGAAAGCATTGATAATCTCGACAGACTGATTCATTCGTTTTCTTCCTACAACCATTACTCCAGTGTCATTTTTGTTTGAAAAATCAACACTAACTAAAATACTATCTACCATTTTCAGCCTCCTTCCAGTAAATAGGTTTATCCGAATTGGCATTCATAGGTTCAGCCAAACAGTCGTTACACGGATCAAATTTTTCTTTAAGATCCTTATACTCGCAGGTTTTGCAATAGGTTTCGAAATCAACCTCTTTGTAAATATTTTCCATGATTTTTTCCTCTTTCTAAAGCAACATACAATGTTCCTCTGACAACCTTTGTAAACGGACGTATTTCGGAATCAAAGACTTCGATCGTCATATATGGTATAAGCGATTTTGCAAACTCATATGCCAATTTTGACTTGCAGTGGTCAATCATATTAGACCATTCGCTTTCCGGTAAACAGGAAATATCGAACCCACTATCCGCTATCAATTTCTTGATATCTCGTTCTACAACATAAACTTTTGGCTGCTTGATGCATCCAAATTCTTGTTTTAACTTTAAATATTTTTCAAAACGTTTCTTCCGAATATACTTTTGAATAGCATTCATTTATATTTCCTTTCACATGTAATATCTTAACCAAATTGCATATAATCTCTGTTGATAGTCACACTCTATTAGCAGACTGTAAAAATCTTCCGCAGACATACTTTTCAACTTGATCGATAAAATTTTTAAAAATATCCACAGATTATAAATCATTGTCTCCACTTAACAAACCTCGTTTCATTAAATGTTTTCTTGTCCTTCAATGCTTTACTGATGGCAAGATCAATACCAGACCTGGATTTCAAATGGTAGTAATACAGATCCGTATATGGCGTATTCATCCTGTCTATTCGACCAGCAGACTGTGCCATGATCTTATACGAATAATTCTGAGAATAGAATATAATCGTGTCCGTCGTAATACAGTTCCATCCTTCAGCCCCGGCATTGTACTGAACTAAATATATCCATGAGTCGCTAGTCGGCACTGGCTGATGTTTGTGGCCGTTCCACTCTCCAACTTCATATCCAGAGAATATCTCCTTCAGAAGCTCAAGCTCATAATCAAAATTGTAGAATATAATTGCTTTCGGATGCTTCTCCACAATTTCCAGTAAAGCTATTTGTCTGGACTGATCGATGTTTACAATTTTTCTCCACACATAGCACAGACCGGCAGCATTGATAATTGGTTCTTTTTTAAACGGGTCCCATCTGGTTTTTCCGACATCTTTATACCTTTCGATATTGTACTTGACATAAATATCCTCATGGTGCGAAACTGTCTGGCGCTTAAAATCCATATTCACCAAGATTTTGTTTCGCAATCGAATCAATCTTCCAATATTCAAATATCGGTCAACTTTTGGAAATTTGCTAAAACGACTATAGACAATATGCTCTCTCGTGAATTCGCTTCGGTTTTTATAGAATCCGTTAGCAATAAACACAGGGATATAATCCTGCCATGTATCACCAGGTGTCGCGGATAATAAAATCCATTCGTTTACCTTTGCGATTTTTAAAAAGGCTTTCACCCATGTTCCGGACCCTATAACTCTTTGCTCATCAAATATAAAGAAAGCATCCTTTACTTCTGCATACTTTTTGATGTTATTCCAGGAATCGATTACAACCTTATTGGTGTATAGGTTTTCTTTCTCATCCGTTGATAATAGAAATGGCGAGAGTTCCTCTTCCCATTCAAAGGTATCTCGTTTCCTAGCAGTTGTGATTATGTACAAATCCTTAATATTCACATCGTCCATAGGAACATATTCATTTGTTCCGAGCTCACCACCATTTCGAATATAATAGTAGGCTAGAGAGGTTCTTGATTTCCCACTACCAACACCACCACAAAGTATGCAGCCATTTCGCATTCGTCGTACAGCCTCTTCCTGATAGTCCCGTAATTCTACCCCGGCCATCACACACCTTTGGCGACGAATCCATCTTCAATCTCGAACTCACATCCTTCTCCTTCGAGATCAGCTTTAGGACCATATAATAGCATCCATGTGGCGATCGTTTCGTCATCACAATTTTGGGAGTGGTAAAATTCAAAAATACAATCCAACACCTTTTTGGTAATAGATATCTTCCGGCAATCGTATTGAATCTTTTCAATATTAGAAATTCCCATGATTTTAGCAGCGTTATCATACAACTCGGTTATTCCGCATACACACTGCTCTTTCGGAATAGAATATCTTTTTTTCATTCGTCATCACCCTTTCCAAATATTTTGTTCATTTGATTTATCATTCGTCTCGTACTCCATACATCTGAGAAATACATAGGCGTGTACCAATAATTTTCAGATGAATCATCCGTAGACATTGGGTCAGTTATCGAATTACCTATTTTTATAAATCCTGCCAATCCAAGAAGCGAGATTTGGATATAACACATCAGTCCAACAATTTCATCAACATCCTGTGCAACTACTAGGATATGATTCTGGTAGTTCCTCGGCGGATCGCAATGCTCAAGCTGCTTTCGTATTACATGCACACCGGCAATCAAAGTTGCTCCGGCACCGCAACATGGATCGTTAATCGAAATATAACCATATTTCTCTATCTTCTCTAAAGCATCGGTCGCCACCACTTCAGCCATAAGTTCACACACATGATAGGGCGTGAAAAATTGACCCGTCGAACGATTTCCAAGATTCAGCCGCATAAACATTTTTCCGAGGAAATCCTGCTCCTGGTTCTGATCCAGTGCCATGGTGGTATACGCTGTTAATTCCGGAAATATAGCCTGCTCTTCTTTTGAATATTGATTGATGATTTTCAAATATCGCTTCTCTCTTTGGTCATAGTTTTCCTTGTCCAAAACATTTGAGATGGAACATGCGTGAAGTAAAATATAATCTCTCCACACGTCCCATGCTCGATGTCTGTATGTGAGCTGTTGGAAAGATTTTAAGAATTTATCTTCCCAGTCAATTTTTGATTCTGCTTTCATTACAGGTTCTGGTGATTTTACTTCTTTCTTTTTTGTTTCGCCAAAAGGCGGTTCCCACTTAGGAGGTGGTTCTTTCGTTTTAATAGGTTTTGGTGTCGGAGTCTTAATCTGTGGTTTCGACTTCGACTTTTTCTTATTCCAAAACATGTTTTTCTCCTTTCAATAAATAAGGGTGCCGGCTTTTATACCAACACCCAGAAATATAAAGTTTATGCGAACGGAGGATTATCCACGTCGTCCGGATACTTCTCTGCAAATACGTCTTCTTCGATTGTAACGTACATGGTCTTCAAATATGCTTTGATACCGGTTTTTCCGTTTACTTCCCATTTGGACGGACTGATGATCAGATCAACATTTGCAATTTCTGCATAATCCAGGGAATCTACAGATTCCTCATCGAGTTTTGTTTTGCTTCTTCTGGTAACCATATATACGTTCGGCGGGATATTGTCAAAGCGAACGGCCACCTGAATATAATGCAACGGTTCATCGTCTTCGTTTCTAGGCGGAAGGATTCTTACATTCCACCCATCTTCACCAAGCTGCTGTGCCTGATTCGCATCCGGAATCACAACACAGAAATTACGATTGCCAGCTCTGTTATACTTTGTCTCCTCTCCTCTAAAGTTTCTGAACATAATACGAGCATTTTCGATAATAAGCTCATTCACATTTGCTCTTGCCATGATTAAAATCTCCTTTTATTTTAGTTTTCTGGTGGATTCATTGCGTGCCGCATAACAATGTCCGAAATATCATAATCTAGGTCACAATCCATATGGAAGTTATCGTTGTTAAAATGTGGACAATCGAAGCATGTTCGATATTTTTCATCTCCGCACGGCATAGCCCAAGGAACACAATCCACGTCGGCATCGTTTGCTCCGAGTTCTGGAATATACGGATCGTCAGATACAAACCATTCGAAATCTCCGTACTGTGAAATGGTCTTTACAGCCTCGTCAACCAATTTGTCATAATATGACCGATCGATTCCGTCTTCTTTTCCGAGTTCTTTAACCATCTCCGATTCCATCCAACGGTATCCCTTGGAACCAGTTGCGGCATAATATCGCCCGTCTTTTTCCCGCATAAGAAGTCCCGCACCATAACCCTCTTTCATAGGACAGAACTGACCAACTTTTCCAATGAATCGATAATTGTGTCCTTTTTCGATTATCGGAGTAAGTTTTTGACAGGTATCTTCAAACATCGTATCTGACAGAAGACCTTTCTTATAATCGCTCTCAGCTTTACTAAATTCCTTTTCTTCCTTAGCCACATCTGGTAATTCCTCGTTCAAATCCAAATATAAAGAGCTGCTCACAGATTTGGTTTCGCACATATCTTCAAATGCGATTTCTTCTCTGCTGAACAGCTTCTTAAATACATATGGGATCTGGAATTGTGTACCAGTTGCAGTCCATTTTCCACCTTTCTTTTTATTGTCGCCTGGAACATAGCCATACATTTTCTGGCATTCTTCAGCGGACTTATATTTCGCAATATAAACAGCATCATTAACCAGACACATACGGTCATACGTTGCTTCATGCTCAAAGGTATATCCGTACCTCTCACCGAAATCCATAACAAACTGTATGATTTCAGGAGTAGCATCAGGAATTTTGATGGAATCGGTTTTGATGTGAGCCACTTTGAATCCACGTTTTAGGACCTCATTCTTGAGATCGATCATGAATAACGCTCCACGTTTTGCAACGATGTTGTCAATGTTTCTTGGATCACGGAATGGATTATCAAACGATGCAGATGTCAGACCGTATACCGAATTGATAGCTGTTTTCAAAGCATTAGCCAAATCTTTAGATGTCATCTCACCGTCGATTACTCTCTGAATATACGGTGTAAGTTTTCCATCCAGCATCGTATTAACAATATCCCAAGCCTCATGCTTGATACTCACACGACCTTCAACAATGTCTCGGAACGCTTTCGTAAATCTCGGACCGAACAGAACCTCTGCTATTGCACTATGCGGGTGCATGGACGAAATATCCAGAAGTGCTGCGTTTCCGTACATACCAGGAACACCTTGGGCAAATCCGCCTTCTCCAACTTCTTCTCCACGATATGTAGACTTTCCATGATCGAATACATACCCAGGGAAATATGGAAGAATGCTGTGAGATTCGAATGGAACTTCGTTCTTATCGTTGTACTTCCAACCATAGTGAGGCTCTTCCATCATCTTAGGGCAGGCTTCCTTAAGGAAGTCCATACTCTCTTTATCCAGCGACTCTACCGGCTCTGCCAGATTTCTGTAATGGAATTCTGACTGCGGTTTCCGGTTGGTTCCAAATATAATTCTGGTTGTAAGAGAGTTTGTAGTATCATTAACGGTCATCTCTGCTAAATCTGCCAGAATCTGCCGTGCTGTCCAGTCAGCCTCAAGATAATTAAAGGCCGCCTCAGTAGCAATAACATCGTTATCACAATACTCAGCGACCTTAATCCAAAGCTCTTCCGGAACCGGTTGATCCCATGGAAGACCAAGCTCCTGGTGATGCGTTCCCGCCTTGATAATTCTTATTTTTTCGTCAGAGAATCCTTTTTTCTTGAGATCATCATCGGTAAGGTTTCCCATCTCGATTTCTAATTTCTTAAGACTTTTCTTATTACCAGCCGAAGCGAAATCATACACGTCCGTATAGGATACGTTGTACGCCTCTCCAAAGAAACAGTTCGGACTTCCGTTAATGATTTTCTGCGAAAGGTTATAGAGCTGTTCATTTGTATAACCCATTAACCTTGCGTACAGAATATGGTTATCATATCTCCGACAGTTGAAGCCAACAAGTCTGAACCGCATCAGCTCCTCGATCTCACTCGGAGACGGGTTAATCATTCTTACAACTGGCTTTCCCTCACCCTCAATCTTCCAGTTTACAAGGAATAAATTTGGGAAAACCTCGATATCATAGAATACCAGCTTTGCATCATCATTTTTCACCGCTGTGGACGGATCTGCGGATTTAAACTGCATCTTGTTGACTAACTTAATACAGTAATCCGCCTGATGAGTGCTGTTCGCTGCAAATGCCAATACTGCATTGCGCATATCTGTGACGTCATATTTCAAATCACTTCCATACGCATCTTCCAGTATCTTGTAGATAAAATCGATACTGGGCTTAGTTCCCGGATGTATCTCTTTATTAAGATTCCGTTTAATCAGTGTTCTAAGCCCTTTCTCGCTCTTAATCGCTTCAAAATTTACCATTTTTTGTTCTCCTTTCAGCGGTAAACCGGAGCTAATTGTTGCGATAGGCAAATTATTACACTTTGACAACATACGTCGCAATGAGCTTTTGCCTGTGAACACCTTAACTTCAATATGGTCGTCATATACCCTGCTAAGCTGCGTCGGGTCTCCAGTATAAATATAATGAAGATGTATACCTTGTCCTGATTTACTAAGCTCTGCATAGGTCGGCGGCCACTTACTTGCTTCAGCTAAATTCTTTTCGAATGACTTGTTTCCAGATTCATCCGGAATATCAAAGTCGATTACGATATGATTCTCCGGAACTTTCACATAATGAAGTTTTCTTGTATCAATTCCAGATAATTTTGTGCGAACAGAATCCCATTTTTTCTGAGGTGTTTCATTTTCCGAAGCATACTGTGCGGGGCATTCCGAACACACATCATCGAATATGGATTCTGTGCTATCAAATTGGATCAGTGTCGGTTTGACTGCTTCCGTCTTTTCCTCTACGGTCTCCTCTTCAAATTTTTCTGTCCGGAACCCAATGTAATAGCTTCTAACACGAGTTCCATCATCGAGATTGAAGCGTTCCTGAAAATCATGAAAATAGTTTTTAAGTTCTTCTTTAAATACCCTCTGCGAAAACGGGAATCCGACCTTTGCGTCATCACAGTATGTTTTATACATCTCCCATGCAGCTTTCAGAGTTGTCCCGTTTTCTTTCTTAAATACATGGTATGAATCGATGATAAAGTTGTAAAAATCATTAGATGCACCAAGCATCGTGATCGGAATATAATCGTCATAACGACCAGGATTGCCCAAATATACTTCCTGACAATGATAAGCGATAGCTCCCAACTCAAATTCCACCTGCTTCACAATCGTTTTGTACTCTTTGGGGTTCAGCTTATTTCCAGACGGCGATACATCGATCAATCTTCGAATCAGACCAGACTTCGCATCCGTAATCTTGACCGGCTTATTTGTTCCCATAAACAGGAAACATTTAAACCGGTTTGAGTATGTAGACTTGAATTTTTCGTTAACAGTCATCAACTCATGAGATACTAAACTGTTCAATCTGGTGTTATCCTCAATTCTTGACAAATCGCCATCATGCTGAATTGCAACCAGAGGGTTCGTTTTAAATGCTTCCAATGCAAATGAATTGCTGGAAGATCCAAGTGCTTTTGCGTCAAATACAGAATAGTATCCGTCGAAAAGCTGCTGAATAATGTTAAGAACTGTGGATTTACCTGTTCCAGCAGCTCCGTATAAAACCATAAATTTTTGCAGTTTTTTGGATTCTCCAGATACGATTGACCCTATAGCCCACTCAATTTTTGTCCGCTCCTCTTCCGAATATAAAGTAGACATCAATTTCTCATAGGCAGACAAATCGCCAGCTTCAAGCGGATAATTCAACTTTTTACTGGCGCAGTCTTTTTTATTAGTTTCTGTATTGGAAAATATAAGTTTGTCATCCAACGTATGAAAGCTGTCTCTCATCTGTTTCTGACAATACTTATGCCATGAGTCGATCATACCTGACTCGGCATCCCACATATGCAGGACTTTAATATCGGAGTTAAAACGCTGGCGGTTCTCCTCAGCATATCTATCCAGTTCGCGGTCAATGAGCTGCAAGGCATCTTGCTCGTCCGTAGACCATAAACCACGTTCCTCAATCCAGATAGCATAGAAATCACCACCTCGAATCATTAGATCTGTGCTTTTTTTAATAATGAACTTTGGATAGATTTCTATTGTGCCACGTTTCGTTGAACGTGTTGAAATCACCATAAAGTCGATCATCGCATTTTTTACTCTCCTTCCGGATGTTTAAGATCCTCGATTTCCTTTTCCAATTTTCTGATACGCATAGCCTGATCTTTCTGCTCAATCTGCATAAGGATCAAGTTTGCGGTTGTTACGGCCGCAAAAACTGTAAGCTTGGCATTGAAATTACCCTGTTTACGTACGGCTCTGGTGATAGCATCAAGGCGTTTTTCCGATGACCGTAAACTACTGAAAATATAAGTGATCATATCGCTCATTATTTTTTACCTCCTTTTAGTCCCTTCATATAACTTTCAACGGTTTCAAATCTCCAATTTCCTTTATCTGAGAATGTAAATATAAATTCCTGATGGTTTGTCTGACGGATGCGAATGCTGTTCTTTCCGTTCTGAAACCACGCTTCAACTTTATTCCCGGCATATTGCGGAAAATATAATTCAAACCATTTATAAACTTCGCTATGGCTCATGATACTCTCCTATCTAATGCTGTCGAGATACCAATTAGCCTGATACCAAATCTCGATATCACGCATATCATATCTACAATGTTCTATTGTAAATAAACCACCCTTGCCATCTCGTCCGTAGTCACGATTAAGGAATCGCCGAAGTACATCGATTACATAACCTTTGTCAAATTTGGAATCATTCATAGAGCCTAATCCAAGACTCACAATCATGTCCCAAAACCACTGGCCGGTTCTGTTTCCGATGTCCGGATCATCCATGATGTGCTCTTCTAAGCGTATAGCAAGGGCAATAATCATTTCTAAAACACTGCACGGACGATTGTCCAAATATCTTGCAATCATACTATCCGGATATCCATGCTCGTTCCCGAATCTGTATCGAAGATCAATTCCATCTTCATAGCGATTACTATCCATAGCAATCGTATACGTGAAATCTGTATCGTGAAGCAAATATAAAAGCTTTCGATACGATAAACCTTTCGAATACTCATCATCGCAAACGAGCTGATACATCCACTCAAAGTACGCATTGTTCAGCTCATCCCGTGTCATCATACCTCCATCCGATGCGGCATCTCTTCCGCAACCTCAGAATATGTTCTCTGATCAAGGAGAATCTCATAATCGCACTTTCTTGTATCGTTTCTAACAAATACAGAGTCGTCCTCATATTCTCCGAAATGATTCAAAGATTCAATTCCAACAGTTTCTTCTACATCATCGATTACTTCATCATTTTCGTCTGCCAAAACGCCATCTGCGTAATAAGTAAGACTAATCTGATCATAATTTTCATCGTCTCCGAACTGCTCTGGAGGAATCACATACGGTTTCGTCTGCTTATCAGATACACCCTCATCATCGGCACTCAGATCGGAATATCTTGTATATCCGTTCTTTTTAAGCTGTTCAGCATATTCTTTGAGATCCGGTTTTGTTCGATCAGAATCCTTGATTCCCTCTGCCACATTCCTCTTTACAGTTTCATCTTTCATTTCCTGCTCACGTCTAGCAAATACTTCTTTTACAGAATCAATTTCCTCCTGAGCAAGTGTTTCGTATTTATCCTTCAGAAGATACCATGCTACTGTTGCACCAGAGGCTGCACCAATGATAAATCCTAAAGAAAACAGAGATCTATTACTCATCCTCATCCTCCTCGTTCTGTATTGTCATAACGGTGAGTGCCAACCCACCAAAAAGTAAAGAGGCACTCAGTAGAATGCCTCCAGTAATATGTCTTTTTCTTTTCGTATCCAATATGTAATCCATCATGGATATAAAATTTCCGATGCCATCCATCAATGATGCTCCTTTCCGCCCATAAGAACGGCGAGACCACCAACAAAGCAAATACCAGCAAACGCTGAAAACGTTAATCCCATAAAACCTGTCATAGTTCAGGACTCCTTTCTTTATTCATAACTTGAAAAATAATGATTTCCTAACCGAAACATCGGGGTTCCATATTTCCCGTATCCACCAGCTGTGAAAAATATCGTATTAGAATTTGTTCTTGATTTGCGTTCTTCTTCAACCAACTGACAAATATCCTCATCCACAATGCATTTATCAATTCTTCCATTCCACATAGAAGAAAATTGATGCTTCTGATACACAACGTCGTGTACATTATCCGGAAAATATACAGAATCAACCCGATTCAATATGGTGTCGATCACCAATCGCTTCCCTTCCTCACACTCCCCCTCAGCTTCTGCCATGGTAACAAGAGCAATCAGCTCAATGTCTTCCCGTGGTAATAGTGTATCCTCCACGTACTCTTCGATTTCAACTGCCGACACCGTTTCCTCTAAGGGTTGCTCAGAAATAATTACAATAGGTTCGATGGGTTCAGCTTTTAAAGTCGGCTGTATTTCGATATATTCATAACGATTCACAGATTCTGCTGAGCAGACGAATCCGCTACAAATAATCATAAATACACAAAGAGTAGGAAGGAGCATTGCACGAATATAACTTCGCATATATGCCCTCCTTATAAAATTAGATCAGATCAAGAATCGGTCCATCCACATTAAACTCCATGAGAATAGCCTTTTCATAACCGCCATCTTCAGTCTCACGATTGGTTTCCAGAATACCGAAATCGACAAAGTTGTCACCGTTGTCGTTACCTTCAGGTTTATAAATCCAACCAACAGTCTGGCTCATCTTTGTCCGCTTAATACCGAGCTGCTCGTACACATCGCTCAGGAATAAATATCCATCAGCTTTAAGTTTGTCATTTGCCAAAGCCTGCTGAGAACGAAGATACATAAGATTGTAATCCATATTGGTTTCGTAAGCCTCACAAGACTCGTCAAAGAAACGTGCGTAGCCATTTACATCAGTTGCTGCGACATTAACAGTAGACTTCACTTTTTTCTCTTTACCACTGTCCGGATCAGTTACGGTTTCCTCGAATTTCTTTGCTTTGATGTTGTAACGAATCTCTTTATCAACCTCCGCACCAAAGCGCTCAACGACTCGATTTCTGTATTCCTTGAAAGTTTTATCCACAGTCGCATATGCCGCTGCCAACGCTACATTTCTCTTCTTGAGAATATCGTGAGACGCAACAATACTTGCGATGGATAAGGTTCCAAGAGCAACAGCAGGAGCATAGAGCTTAGCGACTTTTACACCAGCCTGTACATAAACGATAGCCAGATCTTTCTTTGCGTCGTCCTTAGAATACTCAGCTGCCAGTTCCTCATTTTCAGCACATTTATGGATAGCATCAACATCTTTCTTGGACTTCTCCAATACGCTGTCCAACTTAGTTGTTGCATGGCAAGCCATAACAGCACTTGCAACAGTGCCAACAACACCGGCCACTACCAGAATCTCTGGGCTATGCTTCTTAAGTTTCACACTTACTTTGCTGAAAGTCGTGGAAACGTTCTTCATGATTTCTTCTTTCTTCATATCAGTTATTCTCCTCTTTGATTTTTTCTAAATGGTCGATCAAGTGCTGTGTGTACCACATGATCTTTTTCAAATCCTGAATGCCGTTTTTATTTTTCCAGCGGCACGCATACTTGATAATGTTACCAGTATCGGTTGCTTCGATACCTTTTAAATCGAAAGTGAATGCCTCAATAACATCGATTACTTCCAAACCTGTTTCTGACTGATAATGGCTCGGATGAGACACCATTTTATCATCTGATTCGTACATAATATCCTCCTAATTTAATGGTAAAGCTTTCGGAAGTTTGATCATATATCCGTCTCTCACACGGACTACAGATGCGTTCCGAACGTTTGTCCATCCATATTTATTGTCTGTATAATTTCCAGAAACGCCGACTAAATCATAAAAGTCAGCAACGCTAACCAGCTGATACATGTCAATCAGCTCTTCCATTCTTTCAAGAACGTCTTCCGCTTCCCCACGTGTTTCCAGAATAATATCGTCATAATCGTACCCAGTTCTTGTTCTGGTCGGTGCCGAATCTCTGCGATCCCGATCATCGTAATACTTACGGTACGAAATTTTGGATGATGTAGAAGATCGTCCTCTCGAAGTTCCATTTACACCAAGGAATGCTCGTACAGCGTCCAAGATAATATCCTTAACCGCCGGCACTACAATGTCCTCGAAAATATAGCTTTTTACATCATCAACATCTTCGGGAACAAATACATTTGTAATCTTCTGAAGACCGTTCTTTTTCTTTGATTTCACAGAACCACTGACGACTTTTTCCACTTTCTTTTCCGGAATATCGTCGTTCTGATTCTGGCGTGATTTGTGGGAATTGGATTTGTATTCATCCATCTCTAATTCTCCTTTCAGTTAACCGTTACCACTTTTCCAGGGAGGGTAATCCTCGTACTTGGAATACGGTTTGTTTTCTTCTTAAATTGATATGCCAAATTACTTCTGGCTTTCTGTTCGGATGCAGCGTATGTAGAACCCTGCCATCTATTTGCAACGCAGATATTAAATTCCATAACTGGACCATCGTACATGTACCGATTCATAGGACACCTCCCTTAAAAAGCAAAAGGGAAAGCACCCTGTTATAGGTACTCTCCCTCTGTCTGAATCATCGATTCAATTCTTATAAAGAATCATCCTCGGTTTCCTCATCGACTTCTCTGAACTCTCCGTCGATTGCATCGTCCTGCTGCTGATTTACAACCGTTTTACGATTCTCACGCCAGTTTTTGAATTTTGCTGCTGCCGGAACGACTACAAATTTGTAGGTTAATGCACCTGCAATCATAGCCAATCCGATAGTTGTTGCCTTCTTCATACCGCCGTTAGAAGTCGCTTTTACGATTTCCTCTGTAGCTGTTTCAATAACCTCTTCGTTGTTGTTCATGATTTCGTTGTTGTTCTCCATAATATGTTCTCCTTTCAGATTTGAAATATGTGGTTCTTCCATAATAGTGTTTGTAAATTTTGCGAACCGTTACATTAAATTACGGAAATCATATCTGGGTCCATATCCGTAATCGATTACAAGACAAGGCGTGTCGTCTGAAGCCAGCTGAGAACTAAATCTCAGATCAATATAGCCATTGTCAATATTCCATCCAAGATCATCGCCAAGCTTAATCGGCTCCAGTCCAATCGCATAATAAAAATCATTAAGGGAAATATACATCTCATCCCTCATCTGCCGATTTAATTCATTCTCGGCTTTCTTCAGCTTATCAATATCAGATTTGAAATATCGACCCGACACAGCATCGAAACATAAAGTGTCACCTTTTGCAGTTATGATTACTTCTTTATTCTCAACGGGTTCTCTTTTCAGACGTTCTTTAGCAACCTCATCTCTAATCGTCTGTTCCTTCTTCTCACCAATGGTTTCAACTACCTTTTTCTGATAATCTCTCAATGTTGATTCAGAAAGTGTATATGCTGCTGTCAGTGCTGCGTTTCTTCGAGCATTTACGGAACTTGCCCCAATGAGGCAAGCAACTGACACTGTTCCTGTTACAGCCGCAGGAATATAACATTTCCAAGTCGCTTTAACAGCATCAATCGGCTCCAGCTTATCTGTGTTCTGACGATGTTTTTCGTCCTCTAACAGTCTGATTGCCTTAGGAGTCGCTCGCACGGCCATTACTGTAGTTGTTACCATTCCGGCAATTCCAACACCAGTGAGAATTTCGGGACTATGCTTGATCGTAGATGCTTTTACGGTTCTACAAATCTTAGTCAAATTCGGTTTCTGCATTTTAGTTTATCCTCCATAAAATATAAAACGGGGCACAAGGCCCCGCGATTTATCTAACCAACCAGAATTCCGGACGAACCCCAAGAGAGTTCGAAGCGTTGTTGTAGTTAGCAGTGCCATAGCCGAACACAAGGGCAAAGTAAGCCGAAGAAAATTCCTTTTTCATAGCATTACGAAGCCAGCCGCTTGAACACTCATTGTTATAATACGCAACACGATTTCTTCTCTGTTTCATGAGCGGTAACTGCTCATCGCCATCGGGCTCGATATGTTCTTTATCCCAGTTGTCTCCCCATCCGCAGATTTCACCAAGCGTAGGAATAGTCAGCCCAGTCATGTGTTTTCTTAACGCTTTCGGAAACATTTTAAACAGATCATTTTCAATCCATTTTTTAAGATCAGATTTCTCATATCCTCCTTCATTGCTTCCGTTTTCGTTCATCGGGCGTTTTACGATATAATCATCGAACAGGAATAATACCTTATCGTCTTTTACCATCTGAACAGTTGCCGTAAAGGTTCCAAGATCGCCTAAAGGAATCTCAATCTGATCACCGATAGCAATGTCGTCCGGAAGAATTGAATAGACTTTCCCAAAGATGGCTTCAATCGTCGGAAATAATGCATTTACATCAACGTGATAAAGTTCTTCTGTCACCTTCTTTGTATCGGCGTCGCTGATAATAGCAATGTATTTTCTATACATTCTCTCCACAGTTGGAATGTCAACACCTTTTCCAGTTAAGCTGATAATTTCCTCTCCTAAAGTCATTTCTCTTGTACACATATTGTCGTTCTCCTTTCAAATATATAAATTTAATTTGGTACCTATGAAATCAGCAGGTCTATAATCCATTCAAGCATGTCTTTCGCACAAGAAAAGGTATAGCTTGTTTTAGGATTTAAGCATGAATATGAATCGCATTCATCTCTGAATGATTCGATCACCATCAATGGTGGTATTTGCGGATATTTATTGAGTTGCATCAACAATTCTCGTCCGGCCCATCTCATATAACTTGCCTGCTTAAAGTTATAACCACGCTGCTTTATCGGCATTGTCGCGATGGCATATTTGATCGTATAAATAGCTCTTTCAGTCGGTGCTCCCATCCGTTTCCTCCAAAAGAAAAGCGAAAGAGCCTTGTTAGGACTCCTCCGCTTCATCTTTGCCTCTCTGGGCCAGTGCTTCATTGACCTTTTCCTCAATCTTTTCATCCATTTTCTGTTCATTAACCCAATCGGTAATAAGGTTTACACCAACACCGATCACGGTCGCTGCTACTCCAATAGCTTTAATCCATTTGCTTTTATTGTTCATGATGACACTCTCCTTTCATAATACGGCTTGTAATTTATGCGAATGGTTCATCGTCCATCCTCGGGGTATATACAATATCCACTACATAAACTTCAAGACCATCCTCCAACACAGTTTTTCGATGGTTGAAATCTATCCAACTGATTCCATCTTCATAAAAATAAAACCAGCTCAGATAATCACCTCCGTCTATAGGCTCTATTCCGAGAAAATTGTAGAAGTCATTTATACAGACATCGCCGCCAAGACTCAAATTCCTATTCAAGTGATACTCAGCTTCTAACACCTGAGCAATCGTACTCTCAAAGTATCTTCTTGAAAAAGCATCATAAAACAGACGCATATCATCTGGGTTGCGCTCATCAAAAGATAGCGAAGTTGATTCACAAATTCCATCAGCGGTAATATATACATCCTTAGCCTTTTCCGCTGCAATAGCATCAATAATTTTCTGATGAGCTTCTTCACCGTACAATTCCTTTAATTTATCCTTATAATTGTTATAGGAATCATTCAATAATGCATAAGCACTGGTTAGTGCTGCCTGTTGATGTTTGCTCAGCACATTCGCTCCAAATATACAAAATATAGTTGCGGTTCCGCTGATTGCTGCCGGAATATAGCAGACCCATGCCGATCTAACCGCTTCGAGCTTGCTATAAGCCTCCGGATCACCATCGTGATTTACTTTGCTGTCGGCTCTAATTTTACGAAGAGCTTTCGGTGTCGCGCGTACAGCCAATACTGATGTTACAATAACACCAGCTGCACCAAGTCCAGACAATATTGTCGGTGATGCTTTTCTCAGATAGATTTTTGACCTCTGAGCGAGTCTTTGAAGATTTGGTTTCTTCATCATGTTCTCCTTTCGTTTTTATTTCATAGCATGTAATAAATCCAGGACATCTGTGGATATGTCCACTGCTACTGAAAACATAAAATTGTTATCCGGATTGATTTTTGAAAACTGATTCATCATTCGCCGGAAATCACCAACAAATATGATGAAATCTTCAACCGTTCCAGATTTTTTTGGATAAAGTCTACCGACGATGTATCTTTCCAACTCATCAATAGCCCATACCGAATAGCTCGATTTTTCAAGCTCTTTCTTCCATTTCCAACCGAATGGAAACCACGCATCCATCTGATACGTATCGCATAATAATAAGTCAAGTTGTTCGATAGACATCCGCTCTCTCCTTTCTGCAAAAATAAAAGAGAAACAGGATGGACTCGAACCATCGACTTCGGGACTTTAATCGTCTCGCGCTCTCCCACTGAGCTACTGTCTCTCATAATATGCCTTGTAAATTTTGCGAAGTAAAAGGAAAGAGGCGTTGTATTCGCCCCTCTCGGTTAATTTAAACCAATGCTCTTTAAGATGCTCATCAGCTCGTCTTTATCGAGTTCTGCATCTACATCCAGATGAAGATGAGTCTTTCCATCACTTATAGTGGTGATAGCCTCGTTCAACTGAATATCAATGTTGTATCCAGTTTTCTTGCGTATTACCATCTTTATTGCTTTAGAAATAATTCCCCTCGTGAATTTCGATACTATTCTCATTTCGTCCATGCTCCTTTTACTCCTTTCAAAGCTTCGGTTTTTCATAAAAGGAACTGTTATTTTGGCGAAAAAGAAGAGACGTTGTTAGCGTCTCCGTCTCTTTTGGATATGTAACTCATAAATCCCCAAGGTCAGCACAATAGTTGCTACTATTATACCTAAGATGGCAACGATCATACCGACCGCACTCAAAAATATCCACGCCATCAAAGCTCCGATAATACTAATCAGTAAAATCGAACTTGCCGTGGCGAAATACTTAAGAACACCAATCGCATAATCAGTTACTTTTCCGATAGATACATAAGTTTCAATCATTTTTCGTTCTCCTTTATATGAAATTATTTAGTTCCTTTTCCATAAAAGTCTTTGTAAAAAGTGCGTTCAAATCTCACGTCTATCGAAACATGTTTCCCATCGTTGACGCTGTATTGGCTTCATTTTTAATGCCCACATTATTTGTCTTATAGTGACCGTCGGATATAGTCCGTCCGTACACTCCCCGGAGCGGCTATCAAAATATTCCTTGAATTTTGGATGTAAATACAAAGAGTCAGTCAGCCACGAATCAACCTCGGTCCAATATGTACTTTTTGTATCTGCACTAAATCGCTGCTGAATCACTGCAAGACCTTTATTCCCTATCATAAATAGGGTGCAACGATCATACACAGGATGATTGCAAATATAAAGTTCGCCGTACATCGACAAATAGATGTCTGGCTTTTGATAATGGTACCGCATTTATATCTCCTCATAGCAAAAAGAAAAGAGCCTTAGATTTCTCTAAGACCCCTCTCGTTTTAGCTAATATTCAAACTTATTTGTCTTCATCGGCAACGCCTAAGACGTCTTCTCTGGTTGGGTATACGTTTTCGTACTTTTCGTCCCCTTCACAGCCATACTCATCTAAATCAATGCTGTGACCACAGTGTGGACACACCAAGGTATCCTCCCACTCGTCTTCAAACTCCATTACACTCCCACACTCAGAGCAAATATATCTTCCGCTCGTCATTGCCTTAATCTGCTTTTCGTTAAAAATACTCATGCTAAAATCTCCTTTCAAATTGTACGATCGTCACACTCGTATATTAAGTATAACGACCATAGTTAATCTGTTCAAGAGATAAAGCTTTATTCTCTCATAAAGAGCCATGTATTTTTCACGCAAAAATGAAAAGGAGATGCAAATAAATCACATCTCCAAAAGCTCCATTACCATTCTACGATAACAATTCGATTCTCTTTGCAGAAGAATACGTCAATTACTATATCAGCTTTTAAATCTGATTGATCGATATGATACTCGAACCTTGTTTTTCTGTCGTTTCCATTCTTTACAATTTGACTTTGAATCGATGGTTCTCCACCGTCATCACAGTTATTATCCATAATGGTTACGATTCGTTTTTGCAAGTAATCACTCTCTTCAAACATGACTGTAAACTGCCATAAATAATCTTCCTCCTTTCCACATGGTACACTTGCTGTTATCATGTCTGTTGTCTTAGGAACTTCGATATAGATTTTACTCATATTTAAAACTCTCCTTTCCATAATAGAGATTGTAAAATGCACGTAGAAAAACGAAGAGGACATGCGTCACACACGTCCCCAACGTTTCAGAATTTCCCCTCTATTTCTTTGTAGGTCTAAAACGGTTGATTAACCCTTTGAATGTTGAAGATGTGAAGGTTCCAGTTTCTTCAAACTTAAATCCTTTATTCATCCAGATACCATAGCACATCAACGGAATCAATAATTCTGCTGCTGCAATGCCAACTCTGAAATATCGATCCTTAACCTGCTCTGCGATCTGCCGCTCTTTGAAGTCACTATCTTTTGTAACGGACTCTCCGTCCATAATACGCCGATTGTATTTCTCGTCAGCATCCCACACGCTCTTGTTCTCTTCGATTCTCAGCTTGTAAAGCTTCGTCAGATCATCAATCGCTGTTGATTTCTCTTTGGTTCCGGACTGCAAACCAGATAAAGCCTCAATCTGCGCTGCAATCTCCTCATTTAATAATTCTTCGATGTTTTTTTCTTCCATTTTGTTCTCCTTTCAAATAATTATTAAGTTCATTCCATAATAGAGAGTGTTATTTATGCGAAATATAGTTTTTCAGCTCTACTCGCAGCCGTACGTAACGCTGTTTATAAATTGCATCCGCACCGGAACGATCCAACTCGAGAAATAAATAAGGTCCGCTGTCTGGATCTGATTCATCGACCCTCAGCGAACCAACAGGTTTCTCTCTGAATATAAATCGTGATACAAGCATTCCGATAACAACACCGATCAGTAATACGATTATCAAATTCATGGTTTCCTCCTTTCAAAAAGTTTTCTGAAAATCACCATCCGGCAATTTTTCAAATATCAAATTAGCATGTTTTTCGGTAACCTCCATCCTGTTTTCTAATCTAGGATAAAAGAAAAGAGAGAACGTGTATCTAACCACCAAACTGTCAGCCCCTTTTAATGCCTCCCACCTGGATAGGTAATACACAACCCATAGCCATTAGTCATTTAGTAGTTTTATTCTCTCATAATATGCTTTGTAAATTTTGCGAACTATTTTCGTTCTCGATTCAGTAGCCAGAAGAATCGTCTGTACAGTTCGTAATAAGTATCTTTGCAACACGGGATTCCTAATCTAACTTTCAAAATGTCATAGGACCAGCCTTCTGTGACTGCTTTTAAAATATATGGGGCTAATTGCTGATCTGTCTGCTCAGCCACCCTTTCAATCATGTCAGTGCGTTCTGAATAGTACGCCCTTGCTATCCCAATTTTTGCTGTTGGATCGCCAAGTGTGCTCGTTACTATGAACATCGCCCAATCGATTGGTTTACTGCTGAAGCCATTGAGTGATGCATAAGCTTTTCTCCAAATAGGATATTGAAGACAGAAGTGTTTTAATTCGTAGTAGCGATGCTTTTCAATCCAATAAGGATTTTTTTCGGATAATTCCGGTCTGATTGTAGTTGCCATAATGTATTTCCTCCTTGTGAATTCTATTCTAGGTTAGAAATTGTTAATGGTAAAAACAACCTCGGTGGATATATGTAAAAAAAAAAGAAAAGAGCCGTTGTTAGCGACTCTTTCTCATGTTTTTAAATCTAATTCTCTGTAGTTGAATACGCATGTCAGATATTTCTTTTCTGATAGTTTCAACTTTCTGGTATTCATATCCTTTATATCTGAACATCATGTCCTCGAAATAAAGAATTTTACTCTCCAGTCTTTGTTCTTCGCTACTCATACTGCACCTCCATAAAATATGTATTCATTTCATAAAGGGAGTTGTATATTTTGCGTTCGCCATCGTATCATCGTTACTTCACAAGGATAATCTTCAAAACCAATGGTATTGCAGGTTATTAAGCCTTCGATAACCCCGTCTATAATTTCGGATTCATATTGTTTGTATGGGTAAATATAATCCGGCAAATATCTCCGAATACATCTGCAACTAATGCATTGATACCGTGGTACTATGATCCATCTGCTTTTTCGACTCTTAGTACGTACAATTCTACGAACACTATCATAATATTTAAGTTTGTCCCCGCACATCAAACAATTACCGACAGTCATATAGAAAATTCCTTTACACGTTTTCTTTAGGATATATGAACATCGGTAACAATTCAATATTTTTGTAGACATAAAAATACGCCCAGATGACTAGGCGTAAAATTATAAGCAATGTTCTACTGTACCATTTACTATACCATTTTTGAATATAAAGACGTTTTCAGATGACTTCAGACGAAATAATCGGTTTCAAAAAATCCAGTAAAATCAACGGTTTGAAGCTTGATGAAACTTGTCGAACTCCGAATAGCTATTTCAAGAGTAGAGTGCTAATTTTCTGTGAAGAATTTGTGAAAACTTTTTTTTTAAAATTTTCATGTAAGCATATCTTTCTTGCCGATTTACCTGTTTTATGTTACATTTATTATCAACAACTCGATCTGTTTTTTAACTATAAACCCTGCATTTACATGAAAGTTGAATCTAACTTATGAACCATCCATCCAACGAAAATATCCCATCAAGAAGCTTTTCTTATCATGCCTTTAACTTTACCTTTTTGCTTCTTCTGGCAGTATTTTTCATTTCCTTATACACCGTTGCACTGCTGAAAAGCAACAGCCGCATCACCCTGAGCGCCGCCGTAGAACGGAATATTTCCTGTTCGGACGCGGTTCACCGGGCGATATCAAGCCGGCTGACGCGGGCAGATTTTGAACAGATCAATACAAAATCCGATATGAGCTCCGCGCAGTATCGAAGCCTGCAATCTTATTTAAATGAGCTTCGCAGCCTCAATTCGACGCGCTACTTATACACTGCCAAGCGTGGACCGGGCGGAAAACCCATCTACCTGATCGATGGTCTGGATCTGGAAGCACCTGATTTTGCTTATCCGGGCACCTACCTGGAAGAGGAAATGGTTCCGTATCTGGAAGCTGCCCTCTCCGGCAAAACGATCCACTCACAAAAGATCATTGATACCACATGGGGGCATATTTTTACCGCCTGCTATCCGGTCATTGCCTCCGACGGAACCAATGACATTCTCGGTGCCCTCTGTATCGAGATTGATATGGAAGACACTTACCGATCGATTGAGGCGATCAACCGTTCCTCCTTTGGAATCGCCGCTGCCGCGAGCATGATAGCACTTCTGCTAATTGTTATTTCCTATTTTTATACAAAGAAACAGAAGTCCAGAGAACTCACCCAGCAGCTGCTGCTGGAACAGACCGCAAAAGCAGCAGAGGCAGCCAACAAGGCGAAATCGACCTTCCTGTTCAATATGTCGCATGATATCCGGACACCGATGAATGCGATCCTCGGTTACGCAGAACTTGCCAGAAACCATCTGCAAGAACCGGAAAAAATCGGCGAATATATGGACAAGATCCATATTTCCGGTGAAAAGATGCTCTCTATCATCAACAATATTCTTCAGTTTTCACAGATTGAGAATAACCAGATACACATTGAAGAAACCTCCGTCCAGACTGAGAAAAATTTTGATTCCTGTATCGTCATGGTCCAGACTGCCCTGGAAGAAAAACAGCAGCATTTTCATGTGACCAAGGACATTTCGTACCCATATATCTACATTGACACGACGTATATGTCCGAAATTGTATTGAATATTTTGAGCAATGCGATCAAATATACCGCCAAGGGCGGGACGATCTCCTGTGCCCTCCGCCAGGAGCCTGGTGAAACGGACGGCTGGTGTATCACAGAAATCGCAATCACCGATACCGGCATCGGCATTTCCGAGGAATTCCAGTCGCATATTTTTGAATCATTTTCACGGGAGCGTTCTTCCACCGTCAGCGGCATTGAAGGCACCGGGCTTGGCATGGGAATCGTGAAAAATCTGGTGGATCTGATGCATGGAACGATCGAGGTAAAGAGCAAGCTCGGAGAAGGTTCAACGTTTACCGTCCGGATCCCATGCCGGATTTCCTCGCGGGAGGAAACAGAGCCTACCGCATTCGATGAAACAGCTGCCCAGACTCTATCCGGCTGCCGGATTCTTCTTGCGGAGGATAATGATCTGAACGCCGAAATTTCCATCGAACTTTTGACCCGCGAGGGGCTTTTGGTCGAACGGGCAAATGACGGGGTTGCCTGCCTGGAAATGCTGCAAAAAGCGCCGGAAGATTATTATGATTTGATTCTGATGGATATCCAGATGCCGATCATGGACGGCTACAAGGCAACGCGGGCGATCCGGCGGTTTTCGGATAAGAAGAAGGCTGGCATTCCGATCGTTGCGATGACAGCGAATGCATTTACAGAGGATAAAGAGCGGGCGCTGGAATCCGGAATGAATGATCATGTGGCGAAGCCGATTGATATGAAGGTGCTGATGAGTGTGCTGGATGAGCAGATTTGTGGGCATAAAGGTTTATAAATGATGAAAAACGGCACACCGCATTCTCATCACTAAGTAACGAGAATGCGGTGTGCCGTTCTTCAAATCCTATTTTGTAAAATATTTCTCTTTAATGATCTCCACCGGCATCTGCTGTCCTGTCCAGAGTTCGAAGGATGCAGCTCCCTGATAGAGAAGCATGTACATACCGTTGCTGGTCTTGCAGCCTGCCGCTCTTGCTTCGCGCAGTAAACGAGTCTCCTGAGGATTGTAGATGACATCGAATACGAACAGGTCTTTGTGGAACATCGTTGTATCAGTAATGATTGTGTTGTCTGTCTTCGGAGCCATGCCGACGGAAGTACCATTTACCAGAATCGCGCTGTCTGCGATGGACTGGCGCAGGATCTCCGGATCGGAGTAATCATGCAGGGTTACCTTGCACCCTGTGCGCTCGTTCAGTTTCTTTACAATCTCCTCGGCTCTCGGATAGAACGCGTCCTTGACGTTAAATACGTTAATTTCTGCCACGCCGTCTAAAGCTGCCTGTACAAGAATCGCGGTTGCGGCGCCGCCAGCGCCTAAAAGCGTCATTTTCTTGCCAATGATGTCTACACCATTTTCTGCAACTGCACGCATAAATCCGACGCCATCGGTCGTATAAGCAGTCAGAACACCGTCGTCGTTGACAATCGTATTGCAGGCGCCGGAAATCTCGGAAGCCGGTGAAACCTTGTCTGCCAGCTTGCACATGATATTTTTGCCCGGCATCGTGATATTCCAGCCGCGCGCGCCCATCGTCCGCAGTCCCTCAACCGCCTGCGGCATCTTCTCTTCCGGCACATCAAACGCCAGATATGTATAATCCAGCCCCAACTGGCTGCACGCCTCGTTGTGCATCTCCGGCGAAACACTGTGTGCGACCGGGCTTCCCAGTAAACAAAGTAAACCTGTGTGTCCTGTGATATGATTCGACATCTTTTTTCCCCTTTCGTTTTCTCTGTCAGAACTTTCTGAGCAGTCACATTATTTAAACTTCTTCACCTGTGCAATGATCTCCTCGCAGATCTCATTCGCTGATTTTCCATCGGTCGCGATCACAATATCTGCTGCCGCTTCATACGCCGGTCTGCGCTTCTCCATCAGCTCGGAAACATATTCCACTGTCTTATTATTTTCCAGAAGAGGACGGTCATGGTTCTCTTTGACACGCTCCAGAATCGTCTCCGGCTTCGCGGTCAGAAGTATAATCTTGCCGCTCTTTCGCATCTCCTGTACATTGATCTCGCGCATCGCTACGCCGCCGCCGCAGGATACAATCTTGTTCTTCTCGTTTCCTACCTCCTTGAGCAGGTTTGTCTCCTCGTTGCGGAAATATGCCTCGCCGTGCAGATCGAAGATCTCGGAAATGCTCATGTTGTTCTTTTTCGCGATCATTTCATCCATTTCCAATACATCCATCGCAAAGGTATTCTGCAGTGCATTCGAAACGGTGCTCTTTCCGACTCCCATAAATCCGATCAGGAAAATATTGAACCCAAACAGCTCATGGGACTGAATCCGTTTGCTCCGGTAGAGGACGCTGTCGTAAACTGCCATGATTGATTTTTTGTATTCATAATCATCCAGCTTCGCAAGCATCTTGCTCTTCTTGCGCTCTTCTTCCTCTGCCTGGTAAATCGGAAGTCCGTTTTTCTGTTTATAATTTGTAATCTCCTGGATAATCTGGCAGCGCATCCGCAGGGCGTCGATCAGAATCTCGTCGCACATGTCCAGATCATTTCGCAGCTTCTTTAATTCATCCATCTGTCTCATCCTTCTCCACTTGTATTCATTCAGATCACTTTTGCACTTTACATTGAAAGTGTGTTTTATTATTATACCCGAATCAGGATATGAACGCAAGTGCTAATGCGGAATAGCAGGTATAACTGTGGGGGATAGGTGTTGCTGTTCGAGCTATATTTTTATTAGATTCCCAGCTTCTCCTTCATGTAATCCACCGGTGTTGATTTTCCTGTATACAGTTCAATCGCGATCAGCGCCTGGAACAGCATCATGCTCATACCGTTGTATACACGGGTGCAGCCAGCTTCTTTGGCCTGCTTCATCATCACGGTCTCACGCGGTGCATATACCGTATCAGTTACGATCAGATCCTTGCGGAAATAGGACGGATCCGGGATATTGGACAGATCCTCCAGCGGGTGCATACCAACGCCGGTTGCATCACAGAAAATGTCTGCTTCGTGCATTTTCTCTTTTAAGAGTGCCAGATCGCCCAGGTCATGCATCTCGGCCTTGCAGTTAGAGTTCTTGTTGATGATGTCAACGATCTCCTCTCCGCGTGCATAGAACTTATCTTTAATATTGAAGATATGCAGCTCTGCAATGCCGTCCAGTGCGCCGCGTACTGCGATAGCGGTCGCTGCACCGCCGGTACCGATGAGAACCATCTTCATTCCCTTGAAATCAATGCCTTCTTCCTTGATTCCCTGCCAGTAACCCATACCGTCAGTGTTGTAACCCTTCAGGTATCCGGTTACATTGCCGTCTTTGTCACGGGTGTTGACTACAGTGTTGATCGCGCCGCACAGCTTTGCAGCCTCGTCTACCTCATCCAGATATTTGTGAACGACGGTCTTGTTCGGCATGGAGATGTTGGAACCCAGCATCTTCTGCTTATGTGTGATAAAGAAGTAATAGAAGTGTAAAAAATTTTGCCGTTCCTATCCGGCACATGAGGTATGTCGGATAGGTCGGGCGGTTAGGTGTCGGGCAGTTCTACCTTGCCGACAAAAGAATAATAGATTTCGATTTCCTGTCTGCGTAACTTGCCCCGGCGTTTCCCGTCAAGGGCAACGCTTTCATGGACAACGATTTTCTCCACAAACTCCCGCAGCAGAGTAGGGGTAAGTTCTTCAATGGTAGTGTGCCTGCGTACCACATTCATAAACTTTTCAGCGTTTGCGGTGGCTTCCTGCGCTTTGGAAAGTTCTTCCCGCAGTCTGGCGGCACGTTCTTTCAGTTCTTTCTGCTCGGCTTCATAGTCTGCCGACAGCTCTGTGAAACGCTCGTCCGATATGCGCCCGGTTACGCTGTCCTCATACAGCCGCTTGAAGATAGCAGATAACTCGGCTATGCGTTTCTCGGCGGCTTCCAGCTCCTTTTTCTTGGCGGCGTTCCTGCGTCTGTCCCCGTCCTCATTCTGCTCGATTAAAAGCTTCATAAACCGGGCTTCATGCTTTGCCGCATAGCTGGTAACTTTCCGCAGATTGGAGAGTACGCCAGCGGTCAAGAGGTCAGTGCGGATAAAGTGCGCTGTGCAGTCGGCGGTGCGTTTCTTGTAGCTTCCGCAGATATAACAGTCCTGCTTGCGCTTGTCCGTCTGGTATCGCTGCTGGTACATGACGCTGCCGCAGTCGGCACAAAAGAGTATGCCGGAGAACAAGCCCACTTCGTCATAACGGTTGGGGCGTTTGCGCTGCTTGCGTAACTCCTGCACCCGTTCCCACGTTTCCCGGTCAATGATAGGCTCATGGTGGTTCTCAAAAACCGCCTGCTTTTCCGGGGGATTTTCTATGCTGTGTTTCAGCTTGTAGGACGGCTTCTCGGTCTTAAAGTTTACCAGACAGCCCGTATATTCCCGGTTTTCCAGCAGATGAACCACGGTATTGGTCGCCCACTTGCACTCATAGCCGGGGTGGTAGCGGCGGGTGCTTCCCGTCCGACGGTATTCCAGCGTTCCCGGCGTGGGGATCTCCTGCTCTGTGAGCATACGGGCTATCTTGGTCGGCCCGTTCCCGGCAAGGCACAAGCTGTAAATCTGCCGCACAACAGGGGCGGCTTCCCCGTCAATGATAAAATTTTCGTCCTCGTCCATAAAGTAGCCGTATACGGGTTTGCTCGTGACGGGCTTCCCGCTCATACCCTTAGACCGTTTTACTGCTTTGATTTTCTTGCTCGTATCTCTCACCAGCCATTCGTTAAAAATGTTCCGCAGAGGGGCAAAATCATTGTCGCCCTGTGCGCTGTCCACTCCGTCATTGATAGCGATAAAGCGGACGCCTTTCTGTGGGAAAATCATTTCCGTATACATTCCCACTTGCAGATAGTTTCGCCCTAACCGTGACATATCCTTGACGATAACGGTGCCGACTTTTCCGGCTTCAATGTCCGCAAGCATGGCTTGAAAACCGGGTCTTTGGAAGTTCGCCCCAGAATAACCGTCATCTGTGTACCATTGCAGATTGGAAAAGCCGTTCTGCTTCGCATAGGTTTCAAGAATACGCTTCTGGTTTGAAATAGAATTGCTCTCACCTTGCAGCTCGTCCTCGTGGGATAATCTCGGATAAAGGGCGGTAATAAGGTTTCGGGTGGTCTGTCTTAACATAGTGTCCTCCATTTCCGACAGCCAGCCCCACTATTCCGTATGACTATCATACCACACGCCGGGGCTGGCTGTACAGTCCTTTCTGCTTCTTTACGTCCCGTCAAATTGCCGATTTTTGTGTAGCAGCTTCCGCTTCCAGCACTTTCAGCATTTTATCGGCGGCGGTGGCGGTGGTGTCCTGCTTGAAATAGCCGGAAACGACAAGGACAGAATTACCTATGCGGATTTCCGTCACGCAATCCGGGCGGCGGGTGCTGCGGTCATTCTTTGGGGTGTTGGTCATAGGCGGCTCTCCTTTCTGTTCATCAGCTTTTTCAGTTGTCCCATTTTCTCCTGCGCCGTGGCTTTTCGGAAGTTGCTCCCGGTAAAGCGGACAGGAGAACACATTTCAATCAGACGGTCATAAATGCGGGCGTGGGCGGTGTCCTCCGGGTGCTGCAAGTCCTCCAGCGTGAGATTAGTCGTGACGATCAGCGGCCTGCCGCTGCGGTAACGGCTGTCAATCACGTTGTAGACCTGCTCTAAGCCGTATTCCGTTCCCCGTTCCATTCCAAAATCGTCAAGGATAAGCAGCGGGAAGCTGCAAAGTCGGGAGATATATTCATTCCTGCCCTCAAAGCTGGCGGCAAGGTCACCCAATATCAATGCAAAGTTTGTCATGCACACGGGGATTTCACGCTCCATAAGGGCATTTGCGATACAGCCCGCAAAATAGCTCTTGCCTGTGCCAACGCCGCCCCATAGCAGATAGCCAATGTTGCGCTCTTTCATGGTTTCCCAGTTCTCCACATAGAAATGGGCGTGTTCCATTTGCGGGCACTTGCCGTTGTCGTTCTCAAACGTCCAGCCCTGCATAGCCGGGTCTGTAAAGCCCCGCCGCTTCAACCGCTCGACAGTTTCAAGGTGACTGCGCTGTTTCTCTGCGGCTTCCCGTTCCTCACGCTCTGCCCGCTGGCAGTCACATTCTGCCGGGTGGCGGTCACGCCCCAGCCATGCGGCGGTTTCTTTGGGGAAATAGCCCTCTTTGGGCTTGTGGCACTTCCCGCAGTATAAAAGCCCGTCCTCGCCGGTGTAGTCCTCCGGCTCCGGCGTGGTGTCGGTCATATTCAAAATCATTTCATCAAATCCATTCGTCATAAGCTCTCGCCCTCCTTACAGGTATAATCGGGTATGCCCTTTTTCGGGGCTTTCTTGGCTGCGTCCTCCTGCGCCCACTTGAAAATCGTGGCTGCATGGCTCTTGTATTTCCTCCCGCTGGAAGCGATATGGCAGGATAGGCGGTCAATGTAATACTCCCACTTGCCGGGAAGCTCTGTTTTCAGCCCGTCAAGCTCCGTATCGGAAAGAATGACATTGTGGTATCTGCCATAGGCGGCGGGGGCGGGGTGTCCCGTTTCTAACTCTCTCTCTTTTTCTATTTCTATATCTATCTCTTTCTCTATCTCTATCTCTGGTGGACAAATGTCCGCTCGATATGGTGGACATTTGTCCGCCCCTGTCTGCGGCAGGGCTTTTTGTTCCTGCAAAGCCAGCCGCGCCCTGCGCTTGCGCTCCCCCTCGGTAGAGGACTGGCCGATTAAAAGCTCAATGTTGCTCATGTAGAGTGCGCCGCTTGGCAAAGGCTCCACAAGCCCCAGCTTCATAAAGATTTTCAAAGCTCTCTCTACGGTACCTACCTGCTGGCGGGTAATGGTCGCAATCATCTGGGCGGTGTAGGGGATATTCTCGTCAAGCTGCAATTTCCCGCCGTTTTTCAGCGATTTCAAGTACAGCTTCAAGAGAATGTTGGAATAGATAACGCCGTCCTGCATACTTTCCAACAGAACGATTGCATCATCGTCAAAATAGCTCTCTTTCAGCTTGAGGTAGTAATATTTGCGGTTATCTGCCATAGGCTGCGTCCTCCTTTTTCCAGCGTTTGGAATAATAGCGAGGGCATAGTATGATAACCGCCCGGAAGCTCTGTTTGCAGTCACGGGTGCAGCCCCGGCATAGGTCGTTGTAAGTGATACGGTTGCGGTGGTTGAGGAAGAAAGACCATTCCAGCCGCCGCTTCTTGCTCATTCTCGGCAATGGTAAGCTCCTTTCTGCCGTTCCTATCGGTGTAGCGGGATAGGGGGCATTTTCTGTATGTTCTCGGTATCATTTTCGGGCTTTTTCTGCCCTGTAAGCCCCGTTTGGAAGTCGGGGAGTATTGCGGTAAGGGTTCATATCATACCTGTATTTTTGTAGGGTTTCGGTATCATTTCGGGGCGGTCTTTAACGCTCCTGTTCACGCTTTTTCTGCTGGCTCGGTGCGCCCCTTAAAATCTGGTCGATATTGCGTCTGACTGTCTGAAGCTCCTGCGCCCGCTGGCGTTTCTCCCGGTAGTCGTTATATCCGGCGTTCTTCTGGACGGTAAGCTGCTCAATCTCCCTTTGCAGGGCTTTGCTGGCTGGCAGCTTGGTTATTCCATGCTCCCGGAAATAACGGGCGGCTGTGTCCGCTATGATAAAATCGCTTTCGTGCTGTTCCCGGTAGGCTCTCCGGGCTTTCTCCGATTTCTGCGCTTTCAGACCGTCACGGGCGGGCTTCGTGCCGATATAGCCCAAAAGGTTGCGCTGCAATTCCTTTTTCTCCCGGATAGCGGCTTCCAGCCCTTTCAGTCCGGCAAGGCTCTCCTGCGTGGCGGTGTTGGCTGCGGAAATGGCAGCGTCCAGCTCGTCCGGGGAAGAAAAGCCATACTGCTGGTAGAGCATGAGGGTAGCCGACATCTGTTTGAGGTTGTGCATGGTCGCCCACTTCTCATAGCCCCGTCCTTTCCCCTCGGCTCGCTTGGCGGCTATGTCTACCATGCGCTGTACAGCGTCATTGTTCGGGGCGTTTTTCGCTTCTTTTTTCGTCCGTAAGCGGTCTTTGATACTGCCGGGGTATTCCGCTATGGCTGCGGGTTTTTCGGCGGCTCTGGCGGCGTTCTGCTCCAAAACGGAGAGGACAGCAGCCCGGTCAAAATCGTCCCCCAGCTTCCGGGCGGTAATTGGCTTCGTCCTGTCCGGCGTGAGGTAACTTAGCCGCCCCCGGCTCTCCTTGACGGTCACACCATGCCGGAGAAGCAGGGCGGCAAACTCATCAAAGCCGGAAGCAGCGGCAAGGGCTTCCCGGATAGTCCGGCGCAGCTTCGCCTTATCCGTTTCAAACTTGGTCTGCCGGGGCGCGATACCGTCCGCAGCAATAGGGGCGTTGGCTCTGTCAAGGGCAGCCTGTCCTTTCTTCTGCGCCCAATACTCACGCTCGGTAATGCGTTCTTTGCTGCCGTTCAAAAGGTCTATCTGGTAAAGCCCCTCGCTGTGGCACATCTCCATGACTTCGGCTTTCAGATAGTTCATAGCTGCGTCCGTACAGCGGTGCTTGCAGCCTGCTTTCCTGTCCGCTGGCCTGTCCATGTGGGGCAGCATGGGAACCTCCGCAATCCGCAGACTGTTAATGACGATATGCACATGGATATTTTCGGTGTGGCTGTGTCCGTCCGGGTGGGTGCAGACAAGGGCCTGGTGTCCGGGGAAATGCTCGGCGCAGAACTTCTCGCCCAGCTCCTGCGCCCGATCAACGGTCAAGCCGTTGTCCGGGCCGTCCCGTGGGTCAAAGCTGATGATGTAGTGGTGGCTCTTTACGTCCTCCCGTTTCTGGTTCTTGCCGTAGCGGAGATTGGAGCGCATACAGGCAACGGCAAAATCCTCCCCGCCACAATTCAGAGAGGATATGCGGTAGTCTACCCTCGGTATGAGCCGCCCGTCTGCGTCAAGGGTGGGCTTCATGGTAAACTCGTCATGCTCGAATGTGAGGTATTTTTCAGCGTCCCCGTAGTTGGCATTTTTAGAGCTGATATGTTTGAGTATCGCCAACGGCTTCACCTACTTTCTGCAAGACTTCAAACTTCAAGGCGGCAAGGTCGGCGGCGGCTCCCCGCACTTCCTTTTCCAGCCCCCGGTAGAGGCTTCCGTATTCGTTCAGGCTCCGGGCAATCTGGTTTAAGTTGCCGCCGATTTTCCCGTACTCTGCCGTGAGCTTGGAGAGGGCGGCAAGCAGCCCGTCATTGACCGGGGAAACGGTGACAATGGGGCGTATGGTCGCTTTCCGTATGGCTTGCCGGATAAACTCGGACTGGCTGATTTCATAAGCCGCCAGCCGCCCGGTGAAGTCGGCGTATTCTTCATCGGTCATGCGGGTCTTTACCACATGACGGCGGTGGGGCGTATTGTATTTCTTTCGCATGGTCTGTGACCTCCTTTCTCGCCCGACAGGGCGCATAGCAGGGTTTGGGGAAGGCACTCCCCAACAAGATTCCCGCAGGGGCAAAAATAAGCGGAGAGCGAATTTTGGCACCTCGGTAGAATCTTGCTCTGAAAAACTCCGGCGTTCCCCGGCTCCCGTCCTTTCCGCTAACAAAACGTTTCAAAAGGGCTTTGCTACCCGCTATTCCGGCTTATCTTGAAAATTTTCCTTTCACTACCTACAACACCACGCAAAGCAAAATGGACGGAGATTTTTAGAATTTCCCCTCTATTCCCTACAACACCACGCAAGCCGGAATAGGCGGACAATGGCAGTATTTTTTTCTTTGATACCCTCTACGGATAAGTAAGGGATTTTGCCAACTGCGGCGGCTATTTTCCCTTTTGTTTTTTCATACTGGGGATTTTCAAAAATGCCAAACAGGAACGAAAAAAAGCAGCAAATCTGTTGAATAGATTTACTGCTTTCTGGTTGCCGGCGAAGCGGCGGTTATTCAGTTGTAGGCGGTAGGGCTATCTCCCAAAGCGGAACTTGAAAATAGCTGTGAGAAGCGTCTGGGTGATGTAGTCCTCTGTATCTTGGTCTACCCGTCCATTCACACGGGCGGCACATTGTATGCGGCGGCGGTAATACTGCAATACAGTTCCCACCGCTTCCGGCTCCCCGCTGGCGGCTTGGACGATTGTTTCATAGGGGAGAAGCCTATTATTTCTCATATGCCATTCCCTCCATTTCCGCTTGGAGCTGCCGTAGGGCTTTTCGGATATGGTAGCCCGCTGTGCTGCGGCTGCGCCCGTACTGTCTGCCAATTTCGTGCTGTGGAATACGCTTGAAAAAGGACAGGTAAATCATTTCCCGCTCCCGTTCGTCCAGCCGTGACAGGGCTTCCGCAAGTAAACCGCTGCTGAAAATGACCGTATCGCCGCAAAGGGTAAGTATGTATTCCTCGTCCGGCTCCGGGGCTTGGAAATATTCATCTGTCGTGCCTAAAGGGTAGTGCTTTTCGTCTGTGAGGTATTCAAGGGATATTTCTCTTTTGTGCTTCCTGCTCCGTGTCCTCGCTGCGTTGATCGTTGCATTTCGGATAACGACTTTGCAAAAGGCATGGAAAGTGTACTCGATATGTTCCCGATATTCTTCTGTACAGGTCATGGAAAATCCCCCTTTCCTCCCAAAAGGGCTGTGGCTGGTTAGTAGTTGCTTTTTATGATAGTAAGGGGCGGCAGCACTTTAGGCTGTCGCTCCTTGACTGCCTAACTGCAAAACCGGGCGGGGCTGTCAACGGCGGGCGAAGCCCGTTCATCTTGACCGTTGACTGGCTCGGCCGGGTTTGCTATTTATCCGGCAAACTTGAATTTATTTTAAGCTATCACGTTTTACCTTTTTAAGCCTTACTATCATTACCATAGGAATTTCTTTGTTGGTTTTAAAACATTCTTCATAAAATCCATCAATGACAAATCCAGCTCTAAAACAAAGGTTAAAAATATCTTGTATGGAACGATGATAATAAATCTGCTCTTTCGGTTGCCCTTCAATCGCTATATCATAGTAACTGTGCGGTGTCATATATTTTTCAGTCAACGTGACAAAACAAGGGTGTTGCGTTGCAAAGACAAAAATTCCGCTTTCCTGCAACAGTTCATAAACAGCCATAAGAAGTGGTTCAATATCCGTAATATCCATAATTGCCATATTAGAAACTGCTTTCGTAAAGGCTCGATTTCTTTTTAATTCTAATATACTTTTTCTATCGGTCGCATCCGCCACACAAAATTCAATTTGTTTTGCATATTGTGATTGCCGTCTTTTAGCCAATTCTATCATTTTTTTGCTGTAATCAAAAGCGACAACCGAAGCGCCTCTTTGTGCAAGATACGAAGAATAATTTCCATTGCCACACGCAATATCCAAAATGTAATCCGCAGGATTAGGAGATAGAAGTTCCGTTACTTTGGGACGCACTACCTCTCTGTGAAATTCATTAGATTCGTCACCCATTGCATTATCCCAAAATTGTGCGTTCTCCTCCCAGATTTTTTTACTTTCCTCTGTTCCCATGTTCTCTCCCACTCCCAAAATTTGCCTTTTTGCTTCCATTAAATCTTCCTTACTATATTCCATTGTTACCCTCCATAACTTCTGATTGTTGCCGTCTTGACGATTATGTATCTTTACATTACCTTCTGAAACATATGGCGCACCTTGTCCAGGCGGCTGTTTGGACGGCGGGGCTGGATGACCGGCTCGCCGACAGCGGCCTGATACCCTTTCAGTTCTGTAAGACATACGCTCCGCCCGTTGGTGTAAAAGGCCAGATCAGTACGGTATGCCTGTATATAGCGGGCGGGAATTTCGCCAGTAAAGACAACTTCATCCTTTTTTACCTGGGCCGTTTCGATAGCGGCACAGTATTTTGGCGCATCGTGATAAGCCCTGGAAAGGTATTCCTGGGGCGCATAGAGGGTGAACGAGAGATAAGGTTCCAGCAACTGCGTTCCTGATTTCTTCAATGCCTGTTCCAATACAATCGGGGCCAATGAGCGAAAATCCGCCGGCGTGCTGACCGGGCTATAATAAAGCCCGTATTCAAAGCAAATCTTACAGTCCGTTACGTTCCAGCCGCACAAGCCTTGTTCCAGCCCGTAACGGATACCATCCATGACAGCGTTTTGAAAACTCTGGTTCAAGTATCCCAGGGAAACCCGGCTCTCGTATTGTACACCGGAGCCAAGCGGGAGCGGCGTAACAGACAGTCCGATGGATGCCCAAAATGGGTTGGGCGGCACCTCAATATGGATAGTGTGGCTGGCCACTTTGAGCGGCCGCTCTAAATAAATGACGGTGGGTTCCTTCACTGCTGTTTCAATCTTGTATTTTTCCGTCAGCAAAGCGGAAACAACCTCCAACTGCATCCGACCCAAAAAAGAAAGAATGATCTCATGGGTGGTGGAATCCACCTCGTAGTGCAAAAGCGGGTCAGTATCCGCAAGTTGCGTAAGAGCGTCCAGCAACCGGTCTCTTTGCTCTGCCGTTTTT